>Ga0247823_10000333_pt1 | contig 41237 bp, 37 predicted proteins | sample 13C_PalmiticAcid_2_FD_192426 | JGI IMG/M metagenome (GOLD analysis project Ga0247823, IMG submission 192426) | Soil microbial communities from agricultural site in Penn Yan, New York, United States - 13C_PalmiticAcid_Day30 | ecosystem: Environmental > Terrestrial > Soil > Agricultural land... | reverse complement strand
CGATCAACGGCGTCGACAACATGATGTACATGACGTCGTCGTCGACGGGTAACGGCCAGACGCAGATCACCATCGCGTTCAAGCAGGGCACCAATGTCGATCAGGCGCAGGTGCTGGTGCAGAACCGCGTCCAGCAGGCCGAGCCGCGCCTGCCGGAGGATGTGCGCCGTCTGGGCATCACGGTGAACAAGAACTCGCCCGACTTCCTGATGGTCGTGTTCTTCACCTCGCCCGACAACAGCCTCGATATCCAGTATATCTCGAACTACGTGACCCTGCAGGTGCAGGACCGGATCGCGCGTATTCCGGGCGTGGGCCAGGCGCTCGCGTTCGGCGGGCGCGACTATAATATGCGCCTGTGGATCGATCCCGGCCTGGCAGCCGCGCGCGACATGACCATCGACGAGGTGGTCAATGCCGTCCGCGGGCAGAACGTCCAGGTCGCCGCCGGCTCGGTCGGCCAGCCGCCCTACGGCAATGCCAGTCCCGCCTTTGAACTGGGCGTGCAGGCCAAGGGCCGCCTGACCAGCCCCGATGAGTTCGGCAGCATCGTCATCAAGCGCGATGCCGAGGGCAAGCTGACCCATCTGCGCGACGTCGCGCGGATCGAGCTGGGCGCGCAGGACTACAGCTTCAACGGCTATCTGAACGACAAGCGCGCGGTCGGCGTGGGCGTGTTCCAGTTGCCCGGTTCGAACGCGCTGGCGACCGCCGACGCGGTGAAGGCCGAGCTCGAGACGCTTGCCAAGCAATTCCCGCAGGGGATGAAATACTCGATCGACTACAACCCGACCGAGTATATCGATCAGTCGATCACCGCGGTGGAGCACACGCTGATCGAAGCGTTGATCCTGGTGGTGCTGGTGGTCATCATCTTCCTCCAGAGCTGGCGCGCGGCGATCATCCCGATCATCGCGATCCCCGTGTCGCTGGTCGGTGCCTTCGCGGTGCTGCTGATCTTCGGCTACTCGCTCAACACGCTCTCCCTGTTCGGACTCGTCCTCGCCATCGGCATCGTCGTCGACGACGCGATCGTCGTGGTCGAGAATGTCGAGCGATTGATGGAGGAGAAGGGGCTGTCGCCGCGTGAGGCGGCGCACGAGACGATGGACGAGGTGTCCGGCGCGATCATCGCGATCAGCCTGGTGCTGGTCGGGGTGTTCATCCCGACCATGTTCATCCCGGGCATTTCGGGCGCCTTCTACCAGCAGTTCGCGATCACCATCGCCTCGGCGACGATCATCTCGGCCTTCGTGTCGCTGACGCTCTCGCCCGCGCTCTGCGCACTGGTGCTCAAACACAAGGGGCATCATGCGGACATCCAGCCGGGCTGGCGCGGACTGCCTGCACGCGCGGGGTTGAAGTTCAACCAGGGCTTCAACTGGCTGTCCGAGAAATACGGCCAGCTCACCTCGAAGCTGGTGCGGATGCTGATGGTGGTCGGCGTGGTCTATGTTGCGCTGATCCTCGTCGCGGGCTGGCGCTTCACGTCGACCCCGTCGGGCTTCATCCCGCCGCAGGATCAGGGCTATCTGATCGGCGTGGTCTCGCTGCCGCCGGGCTCGTCGCTCCAGCGCACCGATGCCGTGGTGCGCGAGGCGATCGCCGCCGCCAACAAGGTGCCGGGGATGCTCTATTCGGTGGGCTTTGCCGGCCTTGACGGAGCGAGCTTCTCGACCGCGCCGAACGCGGGCGTGATCTTCCTCGGTTTCAAGCCGCATGCGGATCGCAAGGAAACGCAGGAGGAGATTCAGGGCGCGCTCTACGGAGCGTTCTCCGGGATCAAGGGCGGGACCCTGTTCATCGTGCCGCCGCCGCCCGTGCCGGGCATCGGCAACGGTGGCGGGTTCAAGATGATGGTGCAGGACCGCAGCGGGCAGGGCTATCATGCGCTGGCCGGTGCCGCGATGGGCATGATGATGGGCGCGAACCAGCAGGAGAGCGTCACCAACACCTTCACCCAGTTCAACACCGGAACGCCGCGCCTGACCGCCGACGTCGACCGCGAGCGCGCGGAGCGGATGGGCGTGCCGGTGCAGAACATCTTCTCGACACTCGGCTCGTACCTCGGTTCGGCCTATGTCAACGACTTCAACTATCTGGGCCGCACCTTCCGCGTGACGGCACAGGCGGACGCGCCCTATCGCGACGATGCGTCCGACATCCAGATGCTGAAGACGCGTTCGGCCGCGGGCGAGATGGTGCCGATGAGCTCGGTGATGACGCTCAAGAACGACAGCGGTCCGTATCGCGTCGTGCGCTACAACCTCTATCCGGCGGCCGAGCTGATCGGCGACACCAAACCCGGCTATTCGACCGGCCAGACGCTGGATTCGATGGAGGCGCTCGCCGCGCAGACCTTGCCGCGTGGCATGAGCTTCGAATGGACGGAGCTGGCGTTCGAACAGCGTCAGGCGGGCAATACCGGCGTGCTGGCCTTCGGCCTGGCGGTGGTGTTCGTCTTCCTGCTGCTCGCCGCGCTCTATGAAAGCGTGGTGCTGCCGCTGGCGGTGATCCTGATCGTGCCGATGTGTCTGCTCGCCGCGATCCTGGGCGTCAACGTGATGGGGATGGACAACAACATCCTTACCCAGATCGGCCTGATCGTGCTGATCGGTCTGGCTGCGAAGAACGCGATCCTGATCGTGGAGTTCGCGCGCCAGAACGAAGAAGAGGGCATGGACATGTGGGAGGCCGCGAAGCATGCGGCGCACCAGCGCATGCGCCCGATCGTCATGACGTCGATCGCGTTCATCCTGGGCGTGTTGCCGCTGGTGATCGCGAGCGGCGCGGCAGCAGAGCTTCGTCAGGCGCTGGGCGTCGCGGTGTTCTTCGGCATGATCGGCGTGACGATCTTCGGTCTGCTCTTCACCCCGGCCTTCTACGTGATCTGCCGCAAGCTCGGCGACTGGGCGAGCGCGACGGCTGCCCGGCTGCGCCACAAACCCGCCCATGATCCCAAAGACCCCGTAGCGGAGCCTGCAGAATGAAGCGTCTCAGTCTGATTGCTCCGTTGCTGGCGGGTTCGCTGCTCGCCGGCTGTGCGGTGGGGCCGAACTATGAACGCCCCGAAACGCCGCCTGCGGCGGCCGGTGCCTTCGTCGACCCGGGCATCACCAAGGTGACGCCGGGCGCGGTCGAGGGCGAATGGTGGCGGCTGTTCAAGGATCCGGTGCTCGACCGGCTGGTGGTGGAGGCGCTGACGCACAACACCGACATCCGCCAGGCATCGGCGAACCTGAAGCGTGCACGGGCGATCCTGTCGGAATCGCGCGGGCAACGGCTTCCGGGCACCACGCTGCAGGGTCAGTATACCCGTCAGCGCACCGGCGCGGAGAGCGTTCAGGGCTTGCCGCCGGGCGTCGACGGGGTCGAGAACGACTTCTTCCGGCTGGGGTTCGACGCCTCCTATGAGGTCGACCTGTTCGGGCGGGTGAGCCGTTCGATCGAGGCATCGCGCGGCGATACCGAAGCGGCGCAGGCCGCGCTCGACGGCGCGCGCGTGGCGGTCGCGGCGGAAACGGCGCGGACCTATGCTTCGGCGTGCGGCTTTGCGGCGCAGGCCGAGGTGGCGCGCGAGACGGTACGGCTCCAGACCCGTACCTTCGAGCTGACCCAGCGGCTGGTCGAAGCGGGGCGCGGCACCGCGCGCGACATCGATCAGGCGCGCGTGCTGACCGAGAATGCTCGGGCGCAGGTTCCGGCGTTCGAGGCCGAACGGCGCGCGGCGCTCTATGCGCTGGCGACACTCACCGGCAAGCCGCCAGCCGAGCTGGATACCGAAGCGAACGCTTGCGCGACCCCGCCGGGTGTTTCCGACCTGATTCCGGTCGGCGATGGCCAGGCGCTGCTCGCGCGGCGGCCGGACGTGCGCCAGGCCGAACGGCTGCTGGCGGCGGACACGGCGCGCGTCGGCGTGGCGACGGCTTCACTCTATCCGTCGATCCGCCTGCTGGGTTCGGTGTCGCTCGGTGCGCAGAACCTCGACGATCTCGGCAAGAGCTCGTCGTTCAACTTCTCGCTCGGGCCGCTGCTCAGCTGGAACTTCCCCAACATCACCGCGGCGCGTGCACAGATCCGCCAGGCCGAAGCGGGCGCAGAAGGCTCGCTCGCGGCGTTCGACGGCACGGTGCTGACCGCGCTGCGTGAGGTCGAGCAGGCGCTGGCGCGCTATTCGGGCGAGATCGAGCGCAACGTCGCGCTGCGTCGCGCGGATACCGCGGCGACCAACGCCGCGCGGATCGCGATCCTGCGCTTCGACGCCGGTCGCGACAGTCTGCTCCAGCGGATCGATGCCGAGCGTGACCGTGCCGGCGCGCGCGCCGCGCTCGCCCAGTCCAACGCCGCGCTGGCCGAAGCACAGGTCGCCTTGTTCAAGGCGCTGGGCGGCGGCTGGGAGGGCGCGCCTGTCCCTGTGCGTCGCGAGGCTGCGGCTGCGACGGCTACCCCTTAGGGCAATGCCCTGAACCCCAGGAGCCGGGTGCCTGCCGTGTAGCGTGACGGTGGCGGGCGCCCGGCTCCGTCCTTGGGGGGTAGCGCTGGCGCGTGCGAGCCGCCATCGTGCTGAACCGAGGACCGCATGACGCCCTTTCATCACCTGCTGATCAACAATCTGGTTGCGAGCATCACCAACTTCACCGTGTGGTTCGCGGTGACCTTCTGGGTGTTCCTCGAGACCAAGTCGGTGTTCGCGACGGGCATGATCGCGGGGATCTACCTTATCCTCACCGCGTCGCTTGCGATCTGGTTCGGCAGCCTCGTCGATCATCACCGCAAGACGCGGGTGATGATGGTGTCGAGCGCGGCGTCGCTGCTCCTCTATGCGCTGTCACTAGCCGGTTACTGGCTTGTGCCCGAAGGGAGCCTGTCGAAAATCGCCGCCGCGCCGTTGTGGCTGTTCCTGTTCGCGGTGATGCTGGGCGTGATCGCGGGCAATCTGCGCAACATCGCACTGCCGACCTTGGTAACCCTGCTGGTGCCCGAGGATCGGCGCGACAAGGCCAATGGACTTGTCGGAATGGTCACGGGCATCGGTTTCCTCACCACCTCGGCGATCAGCGGCTTCCTTGTCGCATGGGGCGGGATGGTCGCGACGCTGGCGTTTGCGATCGGGTTGTCAGCGCTGACGATCCTCCATCTCGCCTTCATCCAGGTCGACGAGAAGGTCGCCGCGGATTCGCATGACGAACCCAAGCGCGTCGATCTTGCGGGCACGATCCGCGTGGTCGGCGCGGTGCCGGGGCTGTTCGCGCTGATCTTCTTCGCCGCGTTCAACAATCTGCTCGGCGGCGTGTTCATGGCGCTGATGGATGCCTATGGCCTGTCGCTGATGAAGGTCGAGCATTGGGGGCTGCTCTGGGCGTTCGTCTCCTGCGCCTTCATCCTTTCCGGGCTGCTGATCTCACGCACCGGGCTCGGCAAGAATCCGCTCAGGACGCTGCTGCTGGTCAACGTCATCGTCTGGGCGGTCGCGGCGGTCTTCACGATCCAGTCGTCGATCGCGCTGCTGGCGGGCGGCTGTTTCATCTGGCTGTTCCTCGGCCCCTATGCCGAAGCGGCGGAGCAGACGACGTTGCAGAAGGTCGTGCCGTTCGAGCGGCAGGGCAGGGTGTTCGGCTTTGCCCAGTCGATCGAGCAGGCGGCCTCGCCACTCACCGCCTTCCTGATCGCGCCGCTCGCGCAGTTCGTCTTCATCCCCTTCATGACCACCGGCGCCGGGGCGGAGATGATCGGCGACTGGTATGGCCGGGGTCCGGAGCGGGGGATGGCGCTGGTGTTCAGCATTGCCGGGGTGATCGGCGTGCTGGTTGCCTTCGCGGCGTTCAGTTCGCGCGCTTATCGCCAGCTTTCGGCGGCCTTTGCGCGGGAGGAAGCGACGGCATGAGGCCGCGGCGCTGGCTGCGGCAGATCGCCGTGCTGGCAGCGCTGTTCCTGCTGATGTTCGTGATCGCCGAACTGCGCGCGCCGCCCGAACGGGTCACCGCTGAAGGTGCCGCGGTACAGGTAATCGACGGCGACAGCCTGCGCATCGGCGAGCGGACCGTGCGACTCCAGGGCATTGATGCGGTCGAGTTCCATCAGCCGTGCCGCACGCCCGAAGGCAGGGAATGGCGCTGCGGCGTGGAGGCGCGCAAGGCGCTCGCCGCGCTGACGGGGAAGGGCGGGCTGGCCTGCGAACCGCAGGCGACCGACAATTTCGGCCGGGCGGTATCGGTCTGCTCGGTCACGGGCGTCGAGGACATCGCCGCCGCGCTGGTCGCGCAGGGCTGGGCGGTCAGTGGCGATGGTGAGCGGGAAGGTGGCTATATCGCCGAGCAGCAGGCTGCCCGGGAGGCGAGGCGCGGCATCTGGCGCGGCAGTTTCGACCGGCCCGCGATATGGCGCGCCGCGCATCCGCGCAGCGCGCCCTCGTCAGTCCCGGCCACCTAGCTCACGCCGCCATTCGGTCGCACGGGTCGTCGCTGCGATCCTCGCCCGACAGGCGGTGCTCGTATTCGACGCACTGCACCTCGCCGCCGCGGCCGCGCGAATAGCGCGGCACGACGCGGCCAGTCGCCTGAAAGCCGAGCTTGCGCAGCACCCGGCCGGAGGCAGGGTTGTCGATATAGTGGCCCGCCGCGAGCCGCGGGACGCGCAATGTGCGCGCCATCGCGATCACCGCTTGCCCCGCCTCGGTCGCATAACCACGGCCCCAGGCGTCGGGGGTGATCCAATAGCCCATCTCGTGCGGCTCATTGTCATAGGGGCCGAAGCCGATCCCGCCGACGATCCGGCTGTTGCCATCCTCCAGCGCGCAGATCAGGAAGCTGGTCTTGCGCTGCCGCTCGGGGCTGGACAGGAACGCCTGCGCGTCGCCGAGCGTGTAGGGCCAGGGCGCGCGGCCGAGGTTGCGGACAACTTCGTGATGGCCCATCGCGCGTGCCAGTTCGGGCGCGTCCTCGATCCAGCCGGGCCGCAGCATCAATCTTTGCGTTCTCGCGAACATCATACTCTCCTCGCGTGGTCGCCACTGGCCCGGTTTGATGACGGAACAGCGACGATCTGGATGGGAGGGAGCAAGAAAAAAGGGAGACCGGGGCGACCCGTCTCCCTTATGCGGTTCCCTGAAGCGGGAACCCGGATCGCCCTGGCGGGCAACCCGGCTGGTTACCCAATGTTACTCGGCTGCTTCCGCAATCATGTCTACCGAACAGAATTTGCGGCCGAGCTTGCCGTCGTGGAATCGCACGCGGCCGTCGGTAAGCGCGAACAGCGTATGATCCTTGCCGATGCCGACATTGACGCCCGGATAGAATTTCGTGCCGCGCTGACGGACGATAATATTGCCGGCAATGGCCTGCTGGCCGCCGAACAGCTTCACGCCAAGGCGCTTCGATTCCGAATCGCGGCCGTTACGCGAAGAGCCGCCTGCTTTCTTATGTGCCATTTCGCGTTACTCCTTACGCTTCCGCAGCCGGGGCAGCGGCTTCCGCCGGCGCCGCATCGGCCTTCTTCGCCTTCGCCTTCTTCTCCTGTGCACCGATTGCGGTGATCTTCAGGATCGTGTGGTTCTGGCGATGGCCGTTCTTGCGGCGATAGTTGTGCCGACGGCGCTTCTTGAAGACGATGACCTTCTCGCCCTTCGCCTGCGCGACGATCTCGGCGGAAACGGTCAGGCCGTCGGTGGCCTTCAGCTCCGAACCTTCGCCAGCGAGCAGCACGTCACCGAGGGTGATCGTCGAACCGGCTTCGCCCTCGAGCTTCTCGACGACGATCTTGTCTCCTGCGGCAACGCGATACTGCTTGCCGCCCGTGCGCACGACTGCGAACATGGCTCTTTCTCAATTCCAAATGCTTGTGCCCGCGCAGGACAAACCCGCCGGGAGGAAGGGCGCGCCTAAGCGAATCGCTGTTTCAAGTCAACCTCTATGCCGGACTTTTCGCCCGGAGCGCCCGGGAGCGGGCCGGTACCGCAGAACGCGTCAGCGTTCTCGAAAACTCAGTGCCGGTGCTCGCGCTTCAGCTGGTAGCGGCCGTCGCTGAAGTGATCGAACAGCCCGCCGATCGCCGGGTGGTTGACCGGCTCGTCGCTGTCGTCGCTCACCAGATTCTGCTGGCTGACATAGGCGACGTAGCTCGATTCGGCATTCTCGGCGAGCAAATGGTAGAAGGGCTGGTCCTTGCGCGGACGCACATCCTCCGGAATCGCCTCATACCATTCCTCGCTGTTGGCGAAGACCGGGTCGATGTCGAAGATCACGCCGCGGAAATCGAACATCCGGTGCCGCACCACGTCGCCCACGTTGAAGCGCGCGTGCGCAACCGGCGGAACGGGAACCCCGGCGGTGGAAAGATCGAGAAAGTCATGGGCGCGAGTCATGTGCTCAATCTAGTGCGGATTGCGCGCCGCACAAGAAGTGCGGGAAGGGCGCTTGTGCGGCTCGATTCTTTGGTCTAGAGGCGCCCGCTCGACTGGCCGGACCGGCAATTGCCGTCCCCCGGATCCCCTCGCGGAGAGGTGGCAGAGTGGTCGATCGCGCCGCACTCGAAATGCGGTTTACGGGGAACCGTAACGTGGGTTCGAATCCCACCCTCTCCGCCACTTCCTTGCCATACGTTGCACGGGACCCGGGATATCCGGCGCGAGGCCCGGATTCCGCAGCGTCAAATCGATATCGCCAGGTTGGAAGATTCCTGGGCGCGATCCGGCTATACGTGCGTCAATAGAACAGGGCCGTAGAGGGTTTGGGGGAGCAGTGGCTGCAGAAGCGGTTTCCGATCTGGAACGACTGGTCCGGCAGTTTCGCCCGGCGCTGGTCGCGTTCTTCTCGCGCCGCGTCGCCAGTCCCGCCGAGGCCGAGGATCTGACTCAGGAGGTGTTTGTCCGACTCGCGCAGTCCAATATCGATGCCGTTGAATCGACCGAAGCATTCATCTTCCGCGTCGCGACCAACCTGTTGCGCGACGGATCGCGCCGGGACCGCGTACGTGCTGCCTATCGCGCGTCCTTCGAGCAGGAGGACGGGATCGGCATCGACACGATCGACCCGCACCGCATCGCGGCATCGCGCGAGACAATTGGAATCCTGTGGGCCGCCATCCAGGCGCTGCCCGAACCAACGCAGCAGATCTTCATCCTGTACCGGGTCGAGAACATCCAGAAGCAGACCATCGCGGACAATTTCGGATATAATGTGCGTACCGTCGAAAAGCATATTTCCCGCGCCCTTGTGTTTCTGGCGCGCCGCATGGGAGGCCGGGCATGACCGCGCTGACCGACGACGACGGTGTCGCCATGGGCTATGAGGAGCAGGCCGCCGAATGGTGCTGGCGGATCGCGGAGCGCGCGCTCACCGATGAAGAGCAGGCGGCCTTCGATCGCTGGATCCGGGCCGATCCGCGCCACCAGCAGGTGTTCGACGAGATGGTGGCGGTCTGGAAGGGCACCGACACGATCGCCGAAATGCCCGGCTTCCTGTCGCTGCGCGCCCGCGCGCTGACGACGATGGAAAGTGCCCGCGATCTCAACGAGGTGTCGTCCTATGGGCGCCGGAACTGGTTCCGGCGCGTTGCGGCGGTCGCTGCGGTTGTCCTGGGTGTGTTCGGCGGCTTCTGGTATTTTTCGGACGGCGCCGACGTCTATGGCACCGGCACCGGAGAGCGGCGGGTCGTGCAGCTGGAGGACGGGTCGCGCATGTCACTCGACGCGTCGAGCCGGGTCGTCGTCGCCTATTCGGACGATCGGCGCGCGCTCCGGCTCGAGCAGGGACGCGCAAAGTTCGATGTCGCCAAGGACCCGCTACGCCCGTTCACCGTGACCGCCGGCAATCAGACCGTGGTGGCGACCGGCACCGCCTTCAGCGTCGAGTTGCTGCGCGATCAGATGCGCGTGCTGCTCTATGAAGGCGAGGTTGCGGTGGTCGCGCAGCCGGCAGCGGCCGGACGGGCGGCTGCGGTCAAGGCGGTCAAGACGACGGCGGCGGCGCCGCCGCCAGCCGGAGCGATGGAGCAACTCGTTCCCGGACAGGAGCTGGTTTCCAGTCTGGTGTCGGGGAAGGTCAAGATCGCCCCGGCGCAACTCGACCGTTCGCTGCTGTGGGAAGACGGCAGGCTCGATTTCGTGGACGAGCCGCTGGCGCGCGCGGTCGAGCGCATCAATCGCTATACCGATATGCCGATCGTGGTCGGCGATGCCGCGGCGAGCCGGCTTCTGGTCAACGGCGTGTTCGACGCGGGTGATACGCAGAGCTTCGTCCGGGGGATGACCGCATTGTTCCCGCTGGCGGCCAAATATGACGGGACGAAAGTCACGCTGGTAAGCGGCAAGGAGCCGCTCGCTTCAAAATAAAAAGATGGGCGCGAATCCGCCCGTACCGCGTCTCTAGAAACAGAGGGGCGTATCAATCGACCCCTCAGAAATTGGGGGAGATGATATGTCGCAAAGGCCGTACCTGCTTTCCGGATTGGCGAGTGTAGCGTTAATTGCCAGTGCGACGGCGTCGCCGGCCTATGCACAGCAACTCTATGATTTCGATATCCCGGCGCAGGACCTCGGCAGCGCGCTGCGCGCCTTTGCGCGGACGTCGGGCGTCCAGGTAATCTTCGACGGCAGCGCGCTGCGGGGCAAGCGCAGCGTGCGCCTTCGCCAGCGCGCGGCTCCGGATGCGGCATTGAACAGCCTGCTGCGGGGCACGGGGGTGAATTATCGCCGCGACGGCGGCATCTATGTGATCACGCCCACAAGCACCGTAAGCCGCCCGGCGGTGAGCGCGTCGCCGTCCGCGTCGCCCGTGCTGCCTGCGCAGCAGGAGTCGGCGGCAGAGGACGATGCCGAAATTATCGTGACCGCGCAGAAGCGCGAGGAGCGGATCACCGACGTGCCGATCGCGATCACCGCTTTGTCGGGGAGCGCGCTGGACGACCGCAAGATCGAGGGCGGGTCGGAACTGCTGCGCGCAGTGCCGAACGTGAACTTCTCCAAGACTAATTTCAGCATGTACAATTTCTCGATCCGCGGGGTCGGGACCCAGTCGATTTCGGCGTCGAGCGATCCTGCCGTGGCGGTGAGTTTCAACAACACGCCACTGGTACGCAACCGGCTGTTCGAATCCGAATTCTTCGACATGGCGCGGGTCGAGGTGCTGCGCGGACCGCAAGGCACGCTCTATGGCCGCAATGCCACCGCGGGCGTGGTCAACATGATTCCCGCGCTGCCCGGCCGCGACCTTGGCGCCGAGGTGCGGCTTGAGGCGGGAAGCTATGGCAGCATGCGCGCGAACGCGATGCTCAACATCCCGCTCGGCAATACGCTCGGCGTGCGCCTGGCCGGGGCCTATACCAGCCGCGAAGGCTTCGATTACAACACCTTCACGAAGCGCCACGTCAATGACCGCAACCTGTGGTCGACGCGCGCCACGCTGGCATGGGAGCCGAGCGACCGGTTCCGCGCCAATGTGATCTGGCAGCATTTCGAGGAAGACGACAACCGTTCGCGCACCGGCAAGCAGCTGTGCACCAACGATCCCGGCCCGGCGCGGGTCGGCAATGTCGCCGTCACCGATCCGATGCTGCGCGGCCGCATGAGCCAGGGCTGTCTGCCCGGATCGCTTTATGACGACGCGGCGTTCGGCGTGCCCAACGGCGTCAGCCTGGTGTATCTGTATCTGCCCAGCACGCTGACGGTCGGACAGACGCGGCCGCCCGGCGGTGCGCCGCGGCGGAATGTCTACATCGTGGACGTTCAGGATCCCTTTGCCGGCGTGACCCAGTCGCGGGACCTGCGCGAGATCTCGACCAACTATGATCCCAAGTTCCGCGCGACGAACGACGTGTTCCAGCTCAATCTGGAATTCGAGCCTGCGGATGGCCTGCAGCTGGTGTCGCAGACGGCCTATGCGCGCGACCGTTTCTACTCGACGCAGGACTATAACCGCTTCGTGACGGTGCCGCTGTTCGGGGATTCGTCGCAGCCCTATCTCTATACCGGCACCCGGCCGGTGGATTCGGTGCGGTTTCCCGGATCGACGCCGGGCGGCATCTATTGCGATCCGCAGCTCGGCTGTTCGGACCGTATGGTGTCCGCGGATCTCAGCCGGTCACGCAACCGGCAATGGTCGCAGGAATTCCGCCTGCAATCGAGCTTTGACGGCCCGGTCAATTTCCTGATCGGGGCCAACTATCTCGATTTCAAATCGCAGGACGATTATTACGTCTTCAACAACATGTTCACGCTGCTCGCGGACTGGTTCTACAGCCGCGGGGTCCCGACGGCGCAGAACCCGGGCATGTTTCTCCTGCCTTGCGAGCTTGGCGACGAAACGCGCGAGTGCGTCTATGTCGACCGCAATCCGATCGATAGCCTGAACAACAAGGGGCATAACTACTTCCTCAGCCAGAACGGCGTGCGGATCAAATCGGGCGGCATCTTCGGCGAGTTCTATTGGAACGTCGCCAGCAACCTGAAGCTGACCCTTGGCGGGCGTTACACCCGTGACCGCAAGCGCGCCGATCAGGTTCCCAGCCAGCTGCTTCTTGGCGGTGGCGCAGACAATCCCTTCGGCTCGCCGGCGGGTGACATCACCGGCGGCCGGGTGAACAGCGGCTATCCGGCGCTTCCGGAGATCGTGCAGACCTGGGGCCGCTTCACCGGCCGTGCGGTGCTCGACTGGAAGCCTGATCTCAGCTTCACCGACGACACGCTGATCTACGCCTCGGCGTCGCGCGGCTACAAGGGTGGCGGCGTCAATCCGCCGCGCGTCGATTTCAACCCGGCCGTGGTCCAGTATCAGTTCCTGCCGCAGACCTTCCGGCCCGAATATGTCAACGCGTTCGAGATCGGCACGAAGAACAGCTTCGCCGGCGGCCGTTTCACGCTGAGCGCAACGGCATTCTACTATGACTATAAGGACTATCAGGTCTCGCAGATCGTCGACCGCATCGCGTTCAACGAGAATTTTGATGCGACCAGCTGGGGCCTGGAGTTCGAGGCGGCATGGCGGCCCTCGCGCGCATTCCGCGTCGATGGCAATTTTGGCTATCTCAAGACCCGGATCAAGGACGGATCGCAGTCGATCGACGTGATGAACCGGACCCAGGGCGACCCCGACTGGGTCGTGCTGCGCCCGTGGCTGCAGGTGCCTTCCAACTGCATCGCGCCGCGTAAGATCGTCGAGCAGGTGCTGACGCGTCGCCTCGTCCCGGACATCGCCCTTGCGACTTTGTGCCCCGGCGCCTCGCGCGTCGGCGGCTGGAATCCGGCGGTTCCGACGCGGGGACCGAATTTCGCAAGCCTGTACGGCATCACCTATGATCCGTTCGCGCCCTACAACCCCGCTACCGTCGGGTTGAACATCAACCAGGGCGGCAGCGGCGCGCCCAATGGCGGCCGCGGCTTCTATGCCGATCTGTCCGGCAACGAGCTGCCCAACGCGCCGCGCTGGACCGGCAATATCGGCGCGCAATACACCGTGTTCATCGACAGCGGCGCATGGGAGCTGACCCTTCGCGGCGACTATTACCGCCAGTCGAAGAGCTACGCCCGCGTCTACAATACCGAATATGACCGGCTGCGGGCCTGGGACAATGTCAATGCCGCGCTGACCTTGCGGCGGCCGGAATCCGGCCTGACCTTCCAGCTTTATGTGAAAAATCTGCTCGACAGTACGCCGATCACCGGGTTCTTCACGAACAGCGATGATACCGGCCTGACGACGAACGTATTCACGCTCGATCCTCGGATATTCGGCTTCAATATTTCAAAGAAATTCTAGTATTTTGTGTTTAATACAGGGGAGCTTGCCTATGGAGTTGAAGGTGTATTGATAGACAATTGTAAGATTGGTTTATTCTATTTCGATATATTACTATAGGAGAGGAATATGAATAAGTTGATTTCTAGCCTCGTTGCTTGCACCGCGCTCATGGCCGCGCAGACCGCAGCAGCACAGCACACCACCCCCTATCTCGACCCCGCGGCACCGTGGACCTTCACGGGCACGGCGGACGTCTCGAAGGGGCTTTTCCTGCCGGGTTGCGCTGTGACGATCGTGCTGAGTGGTCCGGACAATAACGGGGACGGCCTGTCGATCAGCCACACCGATCTTTCCAATGTGAGCGCGACGATCACGCTCGCAGGCGGACTGTGCGGGGCGGTCACCATCGATCCGATCCCGGCCGGCAAGGTCAAGTACACCGGCACCTCCAGCGCGGGGACGCTGACGTTCGAGGACGTCTATGCGCACACCATCACGCTGGGCGATTGCTCGGGCGACCTTTCGGGTTCCTGGGATCAGGCGACCGGAACCTGGACCATCTCTTCGGGCACGATGCCGCCGGTCAACGCTGGCCCGCCGTGCACCATCGACGGCGAAGTTCAGCTGACCAGCCCGTCGGGCGGAACGATTGTTCCGTAACGCAGCGACGCGTTGCCGATGTGGGAACATTCATTCTCTCTTAGGCGGACGGGCGCGCGATTTCGCGCGCCCGTCTTATCGCGGGTGGAGGATGTATGCGCCCGTCGGTCCGGTTACGCTCTTGTCATCGGATCGGTGCCGGTGTTTCTGAACTCCGTATGATCGATCAACCGCCGCAGAGCGGGGACGTCCATTTCGGAGGGTGAAGGTAGCTTGGGGAAAGCGGGCGTACTTCCATGACCCTGCATCGGCTCGCCGCGTTGCTGCCTATCCTATTGCCTCTGATGCTCATTCCGGACGCAGGGGCTCAGACAGATAAAGGGGGCGCCCGTGCGGCGGTGGGTTCTCAGGAACCTGCCCCGCCGGGCGATCTATCGAAAGAGGACGAGATCCTCATCATCGGCCAGCGCTATGGCGACGCCAAGGTGGCGTCCGAGAGCGAGTTTGGCGAAGACGAAATCGCCAGCCACGGCGCCGACAGCATCCGGGATCTGCTGACGCGGCTTCAGCCCGTAATCGGGGATGGCGAAGAGCCGGTCCTGCTCATCAACGGCCGTCCCGCCGGGTTCGATCGCTCGGTGCTCGCCTATCCTACCGAAGCATTGGACCGGATCGCCGTGCTGAAGCCCGAGGCGGCCGGGCAATATGGCCACCCGTCGGGCCGGCGTGTCGTCAATCTGGTGCTCAAGAAGCGCTTTTCGAGCCTGACCACCGATCTGGGTGCCGACTGGGCGACCGGCGGCGGACAATATGGCGGCAACCTTGCCGTCGGCCGGGTGATGATCGACGGGCCGACCCGCTGGAACCTCCAGGCGCGGCTTGGCTATGACAGCGTGCTGCACAGGCGCTCGAGGACCGTTCCGCGGCGCCCGGGCGCCTTCGACACCACCGGCTATGTCTCGGGAATCGGCGGTGGGGAGATTGATCCGGCGCTGAGCCTTGCGGCCGGGAAAGTCGTCACCGTTGCCGGCTTTCCGCCAGGCGCTTTGTCGCGGGTGCCCGCGCTTGCCGATTTTGCCGCGACCGCCGGCGATACGGATGCGGCCGATCCGAATGATTTCGATGACCTGCTGCCGTCGCGGCGGAGCATGTCGCTCAATCTCGGGGTAACCCGGCCGGTCGGTGGCGCCTTGGCGGCTTCGTTGAACATCGCCGCCAGCACGAGCAGCAGCCGCAGGGTCCGCGGCTTGCCGATGGCGTCGGTCGTGCTGCCGGGCAACAGCCCCTGGTCTCCATTTGCCGGCGACGTGATGCTGACGCGGCCGTTGGCGGGCGGTCGGGCGCTTCGCAGCAACAATGATGCCGACATGCTGAGCCTGGCGCTGACCCTGGGCGGCGTGGTTGAGGGTTGGGAAACCAATTTCTCCGCGGGTTATTCGCGAAACTGGTCACGCAGCTTTCTCGAAAACGGGATCGATGTCGCACGGGTCCAGTCGTTGATCGACGCTGCGGACTCCGGCTTCGATCCCTATGCGCCCTGGGACGACCGCTTTCTGCTGGCCCGGCATATGCGTTCGAACGGCGAGAACCTCAACGCGCGGTTCAATGTCAGACGCAACGTCGTAACGCTTCCGGGCGGACCGCTGGTTGCCAGTTTCTCGCTCAACGCCAGCCGGAGCCACACCGAGAACCGGCTCAACGGCAGCCCTGACGTCCCGGATACGACCGTCCGGACGACGCGCGATCTGATCGATGGCGCGCTTGTGGCCAGCGTGCCGATCGCGCGCCGCGGAGAAGGGCTGGTTGCGTTCCTGGGGGACATTTCCGTCGATCTGACCGCAGGCGGGCAGTCGGTGACGGGGAGTGGACTGCGGAAACGCTTCGGCGCTGACCTCAACTGGTCGCCCGTGCCGATCCTCCAGCTTCGCGGTTCGATCGACCATAGCGAGACTGCGCCGACGCCGGAGCAACTGGACGGCCCGCTGGTGACGACCCTCACCCGGATCTTCGACTATGCGCGCGGCGAGATCGCCGAGCCGGCCTGGATCGTCGGGGGGAATCCGGCGCTCACGCGCGGAAGCCGCGACAGTCTGGCGCTGACCGCGACGGTGCGGCCCCTGGGCGACCAGAGCGTATCGCTGAACATCGGTTATCGGCGGACAGATGCCAAAGGGGGCGTCTCCGGGTTCCCCGAACTGACTCCGGCCGTCGAAGCTGCCTTTCCCGAACGCGTGACGCGCGATGTGGAGGGGCGCCTGATCACGGTGGATGCCCGGGCAATCAATATCGCCAGGAATACGGACGCCGAACTGGCATCGGGTATCGCGTTGCGTTTTCCGGCGAAGCAGTCCGCGGCGGCATCCAATGCCCCGCAATTCACCTTCTCGCTGCGGCACCGCTGGCGGTTGCAGAGCGATCTACTGATCCGTGCGGGCCTGCCCGTCATCGATCAGCTCGCCGAGAGCGGCCAGTCCCGGCACAATTTGACGCTCCAGGCCACGGCGGGCCGGCGCGGGCTGGGGGCGACCCTGGCGGGGACGTGGAACAGCGCATCCAGCGTCCCCACCGGGAACCAGGTCTTCAACATCAAGCCACCCGTCACGCTCAACCTGTCGATGTTCGTCGAGCCCGACCGCCTTTCCGGCACGAGCAAGAAGGGCGGATTGTTGCATGACCTGAAGATCTCGTTCGAGGTGCAGAACCTCTTCAACGGCTATCGCCGGGTGACGCTCGAAGACGGCAGCGTGCCCGCCGGGTACAGCCGTGACGAGGTCGATCCGCTGGGTCGCGTCGTCCGGCTGTCGATCCGCAAGAAGCTGTAGTCTCAGCGTGGGCGCGTCCAGATCTTGGTCCGGCAGAAGAAGGCGACGCAGCCCTTGAGCTCGAGCTTGCCGTCGGGAAGCAGCTTCAGATAGCCCTTGCGTGCGCCGCTGCCCGTTTCCGGATCATAGACCGGACCGCCCTGCCACTCGGCGGGGCCGCCGGTGAAGCCCTCCAGCACGACGAGCCCCCTCAGGCGGCGATTACGCAGCTTCGGGTCCGAATTGCGCTGATCGGTCAGGTCGGGATTGGTGCGCAGCCGGGCGGCATCGACCACCTTGCCGCACAGCGCTGCGCCGCAGCGGTAGATCTGGACGCGGCCGCCTTCGGTGCCCGTGGCCCAGATCCCGGTCAGGTCGCGGGCAGAGACGGGGAGCGCAAACGCGGTGAGGCAGGCAAGGATCGTCACGCTACGGATCATGCGGCAATCTCCGGGCTTGCCGGGCGGGAGAAGGTGGCGAGTGCCGTCGCGACGAGATGCCGGTCGTCCTCCTGCCATGGATGAAAGCCCGGCTTCATATAGCCGACGATGCCGCGGAGCAGGGTGCGAAGCAATCCCGACCGGCCATAGAGGAAGCCGAGCAAGCGACGCCAGGTCGCCCAGTCGTTGCGCCCGTCCTGCCTGAGCAGGTCCGCGGTGTTGCGGAAGATCACATAATGGAAGCGCAGGGTGGTGAAGCCCATCACCGAGCAGCGCTTGAGCCATCGGCGCAGCGGCATCAGGTCGCGCGTCGCATGAAGCCAGGTGTCATAGGCCACGGCCTTGTGCTCGATTTCCTCGATCGCGTGCCAGCGCCACATAAGCTGCGCCTGCGTGGTGACGCCGGACAGATGCGCCGGGTTGGCAAGCGCATCGTGCGCGAGCGTCGCGGTGAAATGCTCGAGCGCGCAGGTCGCGGCAAGCTGCTGGAGCGGCGAGCGCCGTTTCGCGAAGGCGATCGTGCGTCGAGTCCGTTCCTCCAGCGGCGCGATGTCATAGCCCGCATCCTCCGCCTGGCGGTTGAACACGACATGTTCGCGCGAGTGCATCGATTCCTGGAAGATGAAATCGTCGATCTGGCTGCGCAGCGGCTCGGATGTCCCGTCGCGATAGTGGCGGACGGCGGTCATGAAGAATTTTTCGCCGAGCGGGAAGGTCGAGGACAGCGCGTTGAAAAAGGCCGTGCGGCCCGGATCGCCGCTGTGCCACCAGCGGGGGTTGGGATTGTCGCGTCCGAACTTCCAGTCGCGCTTCACGATCGCCAGGTCGTCAGGGGTGAGGGCGGTCATCGGGCTCTCCACGCTTGATTCGTACATTTACATTAATGTTTATATAGTGCACGGGTTCCGCGTACAACCCGGTGAACCCGCTGGCGTGCGGCCGTGACAATTTCATGCGTTGCGCTAAGGGAAAGGGAAGGGGGCGCGAGGGCCAGGAATGAACCGGAACTACAGACAGGCGCGGCCCGCGCAGAAGCGGCGGAAGCGGCTGGGGTCCGAAGTTCGCGAAGAGGGGCTGGCGGCGGCGCGCAAGCTGCTGCTGGCGGGCGGCCCGGCGGCGGTGACGCTCGCGAGCGTCGGGGCGGAGATCGGCATGTCGCATGCCAATGTCCTCCACCATTTCGGATCGGCGGCCGGATTGCAGTCGGCGCTGATGGGCTCGATGATCAACGACCTGACCGGCGCCCTCGACGATGTCGTCACGCACCTCAAGACAGACGCTGCCGCGCCCCGCTCGATCGCCGACCGGGTGTTCGATGCGTTCGACAAGGGCGGGGCGGGGGCGCTTGCCGCCTGGATCGTATTGTCGGGCGAGGTCGGGCATCTCGAACCCGTGCGTGAGGCGGTGCGGGAGCTGGTCGCGGCGATCGCGGCGCAATCCGACGATCCGGGAACCGAGGAACGGGTGCGCGGCGCGGTGTTGATGATGGCGGTTTGTGCGTTCGGCGATGCGGTGATCGGCCCGCATGTCCGCGACATGCTGGGCGAGCCCGACGACGCGATGCGCGCACTGGTCGCGCGGATGCTGCCGATGTTTCTCGTCCCGCCGGCCTGAGGTTACGGGAAAAGGGGGACGGCGCGAACGCCATCCCCAGGTCCCCAGGAGCGTGGGTCCGTCAGAAGGCCTTGCGGATCGAGAAGCCGAAGATCCGCGGATCGAGCGTAAAGACGTTGGTCGTCAGGCCCGTGTCATCGGCGTTGGTGAAGAAGTCGGTGATCGGTGCGTCGTCGAACACGTTCTTCACATAGAATTGGAAGGTGAGGTCGGAGGCCGGCCGCGCCAGCGTCACCGCCAGGTTGAGATTGTCCCAGGCCCGCAGCCGGTCATATTCGGTGTTGTAGACCCGCGCGAAGCTCTTCGACTGGCGATAATAGTCGCCGCGGAAGGTCAGCTCCCAATCGCCGCCGCCCAGGAAGAAGGTGTATTGCGCGCCGATATTGGCGGTCCAGCGCGGTGCATTGGGCAGCTCATTGCCGGTCAGGTCGGCGGCGAAGCCACGCCCGCCATTGGGGGCACCGCTGCCGCCCTGGCTGAGGCTGAGGCCGACCTTGGCGGGGTCATAGGGTGCCAGCGGATCATAGGTGAACCCGTAGAGCGCATGGAGCGGCACGGTCCCGCCCGGTTTCGCGGGGTTGAAATTGCCAATGCGGTTTGATCCGGGGCAAAGCGCCGACAGCGCGATCGTCCGCAATCCGGCGTTGCCGGTCAGGATCCGCTCGACCAGCGCACGCGGGGCGACGCAGTTGGAGGGGACCTGGATCCAGGGACGCAGCACGACCCAGTCCGGATTCCCCTGCGTGCGGTTCATGACATCGATCGACTGCGCGCCTTCCTTGAGCCGCGTCCGCAGATAGCCGAGATTGCCGTCGACGCGGAATGCGCGCGAGGGCCGCCATGCCGCCTCGAACTCCAGGCCCCAGCTCGTCGCGTTGAAATTCTCGTTGAACGCGATCCGGTCGACGATCTGCGAGACCTGATAGTCCTTGTAGTCGTAGAAGAAGCCGGTGGCGTTGAAGGTGAAACGCCCGCCCGCGAAACTGTTCTTCATCCCGAACTCGAACGCGTTGACATATTCGGGCCGGAAGGTCTGCGGCAGGAACTGATACTGGACCACGGCCGGGTTGAAGTCGACGCGCGGCGGGTTGGTGCCGCCTCCCTTGTATCCGCGCGCGGCCGAGAGATAGATCAGCGTATCGTCGGTGAAGCGCAGGTCCGGCTTCCAGTCGAGCACCGCCCGACCGGTGAACCGGCCCCATTGCTGTTCGATATCGGGCAAGGCGGGATAGCCGCTGTTCACCCGGCCGCCGGTGACGTCGCCCGGGTGGCCTGTCCCCGTGCCCCCGCCCAGCAGCAACTGGCTCGGAATCTGCGTCGATATCTTGGTGTCGTCCGTATAGCGCGCGCCGAGCGTCAGCTTCAGGTTGCTGGCAACGTTCCAGTAGAGCTCGCCGAACGCGGCCCAGCTCCGGATCCGCACACGGTTCCGGCTGAGGAAGTAATTATGGCCCTGGTCGTTCAGCCGGTCGAGCGGGTTGCGATCGACATAGATGCATTCGCGCGCCTCGAAGCCGAGCTCGCATGGAAGCAGCGCATTCTGACCGGCCTGCGGATGGCTGGCCGGGGGTACCTTGCTGTAGAACCAGTCCGCGATCAGCGTGAACATGTTGTTGAAGACGTAATAATCGTCCTGTGATTTGAAGTTGAGGTAGTTGGCGCCGACGTTGAAGTTGACCGGACCGGCGAAGCTCGATTGAAGGCGCACTTCCTGCGACCATTGCTCGTTGCGCGAGCGGCTGAGATCGGCCGAGAGCATGCGATCGGAACAGCCGAGCTGCGGATCGCAGAAGATACCTCCCGGCGTCGGCCCCGGAAACTGCACCGTATCGAGCTGACGCGACCCGCTGAACAGCGGCTGGGTCGAGCTGTTGAACAGCGGGTTGCTGACGAAGCGGTTGTAATCCTGCGTCGAATAATAGCGGTCGCGCGCGAATGCCGTCTGCGACACCAGCTGCAGGCCGTCGGACGGCTCGAACTGAAGATTGAGCTGGAACACGTCGTTGGTCGCGCGGAACCGCGGATCGTAGCTGGTCGAGATCTCGCGCAGGTTGCGTGACTGGGTGACGCCGGCAAACGGGTCGCTCGAATTGGTTGCGAAGACCTGCGGGCCGGGGCGGTTGTTCACCCGTGGCATGTTGCCGAGGCTGATGCCTTCGGCTGGGAGGATCGCGTAGACGAGGCTGCGCCCGTTGGGCACGCCATAGGCGGCATCGCTGTAGAGCGAGCCGGGCAGGCACCCCTGGCTCATCCGCCCGCGCAGGGCCGGATCGGTCACCGCAACATTGCCCACGCGTTCCGGGCCTGGATCGTTGGTGCAGAGCTGCTTGCCCGTGCGCGATCGGTCGTCGTCCTCCTCGAAATGCTGCCAGATGAAGCTCGCGCTGAACCGGTCGCTCGGCTCCCACTGCGCCGATACGCGGGTCGACCACAGCTCGCGGCCATTGACGCGGCGCCGGGTGAAGCTGTTGTAGTCATAGCCGTCGCGGCTGGTGAACGCGCCCGCGACGCGGACACCCAGCGTGTCGCTGAGCGGGACGTTGAGCATGCCGCTCGCCCGCATCGTGTCGAAATTGCCGACCTCGATCTTGGCTTCCATGCCGAAGTCAGAGCCGGGAAGCGCCGGGATCAGGTTCACCACGCCCGCGGTTGCGTTTCGCCCATAGAGCGTGCCCTGCGGCCCGCGCAGCACTTCCACTCGTGCCATGTCGAAGAACTCGGCCTCGAACAGCCGGTTGCGCACCAGCGGCGTGTTGTTGAAGCTTACCGCCACCGCCGGATCGCTCGCCGCCGAAATCGCCTTGGTCCCGACCCCGCGGATCGAGAAATTGTACATGCTGAAATTGCTTTTGGAGAAGTTGACGTTCGGCACCGCGCGCAGCAGCTCGGCTCCGCCCTCGATCTTGCGGTCGTCCAGCGCCGCCTTGGACAGCGCCGTGATCGCGATCGGCACGTCGGTGATCCGTTCCTCGCGTTTCTGGGCGGTGACGATGATTTCGGGTTCGGTGTCGGCCGCGTCCGCCCCGGCCCGCGCCGGCCCGCCCATGGCGGGCGCCTGCGCGGGCGCCGCTGCGCGTTCGACCATCACCACGCCGTTTGCGCTGCGGCGGGCGATCAGGCCGCTGCCCGCGAGCATGCGGTCGAGCGCGGCGTCTGCGCTGAAGGCGCCCCGGATCGCGGGCGAGCGCTTGCCGCGCACCAGTGCCTCGTCGAACAGGATCTGGATATCGGCGGCGACCGCCAGGCTGCGCAGCGCGCCGCCCAGATCGCGCGCCGGAATGTCGAAGCGCACGCCCTGCGCCTGTGCGACCGCCGGTGCCAGCAACCCCGCAGACGGAACCAGCACCGTGGCGCTCAGCAATGCGGCGCGGGCCGCGGCACGCAGATAGGCGTTCCTCATCCTGTCCTCCCCATGACTGCGGCCGTTTTCGGTCCGCTGAGGAGGATTACGCAGGCGATCCGAAAAGCCGAACCGCACGCGCGAAAAATTCAGTCGCCGGGCGCGCGTCTGGTGGCGAGCGTCACCTGCTCGGGCGACTGATCGGTGATAGCGACCGGCAGATAGGCGGCGACCGCTTCGGCAAACCGGTCCGCTTCAGCGGTCTTGAAGACGCCGCTGACCCGCAGCGAACGTACCGCATTGTCGGCAAGGACGATCCTGCGCCGTGCATGGCGGTTGACGCGCTCGACGGCGAGCGCGAGCGGCTCGTCCGCGAAGATCAGCCGGCCCGATTGCCAGGCGGTCGCGCCCGCGACCTCGGCCCGTTCGACCCGCTCTGCGGTGCCCTGTGCCGCCAGACGGTCGCCGGCTTGCAGCGCGACTTCCGCCGGTGCGCTGGGGGTGGCGGTGGCCGGGGTCACGCGCACATGCCCCTCGATCATCGTGACGACGACGCGGCTGCGGATCAGGTCGATGTTGAACGCCGTGCCCGTCGCGGTGACGATCCGGCTGGCGGCGTGCACCGAAAAGGGCCGCGCTGAATCCTTCGCCACATCGAAGCGCGCCTGACCCTGGTCGAGCCACAACTCACGCGCGTCGCGCCCATAGCGCACCCGCACCGCCGTCGCCCCGTCGAGCGTCAGCCGCGATCCGTCGGCCAGCATCACCATCCGCCGCTCGCCGACGCCGGTCCGATAGACATCGACTGCGCCGAACCCCGGCCAGACAAACAGCGCAAGCAGCAACGACGCGGCGATCGCGGAGAAGGCGCCGGCCCCTTGCCGGAACCGCCTGCGCCGGCGTGCGGCTTCGGCCGCGGTGCGGGCTTCCGTGGCGGCGACGCGCAGCGCCGGGCCGGCATCGTCGCCGAACAGGTTCCAGCCGCGTCCGACCTGTTCGAAGGCGGCGCGGTGGGCCGGACTCGCATCGCGCCACGCCTCGAACGCCGGACGCGCGCCCGGGTCCTCGGAGAGCCGCAGCTGCCAGCTCGCGGCGGTCTCGAGCAGCGCATCGCCGATGGGCGCCGGATCGACCGGGCGGCTCATGCGCGATCACACCGCCGGGCGAGGTGCGCGGCAGCCTTCACGATGTACTTCTCGACCATGCGCACCGACAGTCCATAGAGGGCTGCAATCTCCTTCTGCTTCATGCGCTCGACGCGATAGAGGAGGAAGATGCCGCGGCAGCGCTCGCCAAGCTCATCCAGAGCGGCAAGCGCCGCGCGCAGTTCCTCCTGCTCCACCAATACGCGGTCGGCTGACAAATCCGCACTCGCGACCGTCGTGGCCGCGGAGTCGCCAGCATCGATGCTGACATGCTGGCCCGCGCAATGCGACTGGTCGCGTCGAGCGCGGTCGCGCAGCAGATTGGCCGCGATCTGGAAGACATAGGCGTCCGCCGTAGGCTCGCGCAGCGCGTCCTCGCGGCGGAGCAGCCGCACGAACACATCCTGCGTCAGGTCTTCGGCATCGGCTGTGGTCGCGACACGACGCCCGAAGAAGCGCAGCAGCGGCCGCCGGAAATGCGCGTCGAACAGGGTCGCGTCCAGCGAGTCCGGTGTCGGGATCGGCACGGATTGGAGCCGCCGCCGCATCAGTGCGTTTCCAGCTCCCGGGGCACCGATACCGGCTTGTGCAAGGCATCGATCCTGCGCGGCAGGCGCGCGCGTCCTCTGATGGCCATGACCCCTCCTGCGGCCCGCTGCCCTGCTTGGGGCGGCGGGAATTCCGATCGCAAGGCTTCCTCAAATTAACAATGATGTCAATGAACATATCGGCCCGGGCAGCCCGCGTGCCGATGGCCGCTATGGGGTCGCAACCGGTCAGCTCGCGGCCAGCAACTGCCAGTCGAGGTCGAAGCGGGCGAGATATTTGCGCAGCCGGTCCGCGTCGTTCGAAGAGGCACGGCGCGCGCGCGATGCTGCGAACAGGGTGCGGCCAGCTTCGGACAGCGACCGGCTTTCGCGACAGGTGGCGACGACATGGGCGAGCTGGACCCGGTCGAACGGATCGAGCGCGTCGAGCATCGCGGCGGGCAGCAGGCCGGCAAGCGGATCGGGCGCCGCGGTGCCGCCCTCCCAGGCGTTGCGCAGCCGCGCGATCTCGGCCCGCACGCCGTCGATCCCGATCCGTCCTTGCGGCGAGAGCGTCGCCATGCGCGTGACGCTCGCCGAAAGGTCGCGGAAATTGCCCGGCCAGCGCGCGCCCGGCGCGGTGGCGAAGGCGAGATAGGCCTGATGCGCTTCCTTGTTGAACGCGACGCGCACGCCTTCGCGCTCGGCGAAGCGGTCGAGCTCATAGTCGAGGTTCGGCGCGATATCCTCGCGGCGTTCGGCGAGGCCGGGCAAAGTGAAGGTCCAGAGGTTCAGGCGTGCAAGCAGGTCGTCGCGGAACCGCCCTTCGGCCACGGCACGGCCCAGGTCGCGGTTGGTGCCCGCGATCAGCTGGAAGTCCGAGCTCGCCTCGCTGTCGGCGCCGACGGGCAGGAAGCGCTTTTCCTCGATCGCGCGCAGGATCATCGCCTGTTCGTCGAGCCCGAGTTCACCGATCTCGTCGAGGAACAGCATGCCCTTGTCGGCGGCGCGGAGCAGGCCGGGGCGGTCCGCGGCCGCGCCGGTGAAGGCGCCGCGCTTGTGCCCGAACAGCGCCGACATCGCGCCATCGCCGGTCAGCGTCGCGCAGTTCACTTCGACGAACGCGCCCTTCACCTGATGCTTCAGGCGCTTCAGTTCGTAGATGCGCCGCGCCAGCTGGCTCTTGCCCGCGCCGGTCGGGCCGGTCAGCAGGATCGGCGCACGCGATCGGCCGGCGACCTGCTCGATCTCGTCGATCAGCCGGTTGAACCCGGCATTGCGGGTCTCGATCCCCGATTTGAGGAACGAGCTGCTCTCGGCGCTCGCCGCGGCGAAACGCGTGGCGATGCTGTCGTAGCGCGAGAGATCGAGGTCGATCGTCGTCCAGCGGCCCGGAGCCGATCCGCTCTCCAGCTTCGCCGCGGGCTGGGTCTGGAGCAGGCGGCCGGGCAGATAGCGTGCCTCGGTCAGCAGGAAGAGGCAGATCTGCGCGACGTGCGTGCCGGTGGTGATGTGGATCAGATAATCCTCGGCCTCGGGGTCGAAGGCATAGCTCCGCGCGAAGTCGAGCAGCTTGCCGTACACCTCCTCGAAGTCCCACGCGTCGTTGAACTCGATCGGCTGCTGCTCAACCCGCGTCTCGGGCGAGACCGCGGCGATATCCTCCGCGACATAGTCGGCGAGACGCCCGTGCTTGCGGCTGTGCAGCATCACGAACCGATCGACGCGCAGATCCTCATGCATCGTCAGTGCCACCGACGGGCGCCATTTGCTCCAGCGCGACGGGCCGAACTTGCTTGCATCCAATGTCGAGCCGAGGAAGCCGATGACGACGAGCGGTTTCATAGCGGCCTTATACAAATGTATAAATCTGTATCGCAATCGATAGTTTCTTTGAGGTTGTTCGAGCCAGGGAAATAGGGGTGCGCGGCGTTGAGTTGAAAATAAATGATATAAAATCAGTCATTTGATGGATTATTTCGTCCCTGTTCCTGAAACTGGCACGCCGCCTGCAATTCTGATCCCGTCGGCACAATCGGCCGACAGCGCAGAGGCAGGGGCGGCCGGAATGGGCCGGCCGCCCCGGAACCTGCGAAGGATTTGAAAGGGACGTGTCATGGCCAATAAGGGCCTCTTCGCCTCTGCGATCGCGAAGCTCCTGCCGGCGGCGGATGCCGTCAACCGGGAGGGCGCGCCCGCTTATGCCTATGGACCGGAGGCGCTGCTCGCACAGCTCGCCGCGACCGGCACGCTCGGCGATGCGTACTACGCGACCGCCGAAGATCAGCTGAAGCAGACGCTCGACGCGCTTGCCGCGGTCGATCCGTCCTATGCGGCGCAGGTTGCGGTCTATGCCCGCAAGTCCGGCGCGATGAAGGACATGCCGGCGCTGATCGCCGCGTGGCTGACGGTCGCCGATCCCGACCTGTCGGTCCGCGTCTTCGGGCGCGTGATCGGCAATGGCCGGATGCTGCGCAACTTCGTGCAGATCCTGCGCTCGGGTCAGGTCGGGCGCACCTCGCTCGGCTCGCGTCCGAAGCGGCTGGTCCAGCGCTGGCTGGAACAGGCGTCGATGCGCGACCTGATGGCGGCCGCGACGGGCAACTCGCCTTCGCTCGCCGACATCGTGCGGATGGTGCACCCCAAGCCCGCGGATGCGGAGCGGCGTGCCTTCTATGGCTGGCTGATCGGCAAGCCGTATGATGTCGCCGCATTGCCGGCCGAGATCGCTGCGTTCGAGACGTGGAAGCGCAATCCCCGCGGGATCGCGCTGCCGCCGGTGCCGTTCGAATGGCTGAGCGCCTTTCCGCTGCGCGACGTGCAGTGGGGGGAGCTGGCCGGGCGGATGGGCTGGCAGGCGCTGCGGATCAACCTCAACACGCTGGCGCGCAATGGCGCGTTCGGCGTGAAGGGGGTGACCGAGGCGGTTGCCGCACGGCTCGCGGATCCGGAGGCGCTCACCAAGACACGAGTCCTGCCCTACCAGCTGATGGTGGCGTTGAACTCGGTCGGCGAGGGCGTGCCGCTCAAGGTCCAGGCTGCGCTCGAGGATGCGCTGGAAGCATCGCTTCGCAGCGTTCCGGTGATCCGCGGCCAGGTCGTGGTGTGCCCCGACGTGTCGGGATCGATGAGCTCGCCGGTCACCGGGGTGCGCAAGGGCGCCACGACTGCGGTGCGCTGCATCGACATCGCGGCCTTGGTCGCTTCGGCGATGCTGCGGACCAATGCTCGGGCCCGCGTGCTGCCGTTCGAGCAGCGTGTGGTGCGCCTGAACCTCGATCCGCGTGCCCGTCTCGCCGTCAACGCGGCGAAGCTGGCGGCGGTCGGGGGCGGCGGGACGAATGTGTCGGCACCGCTGGCACAGCTCGTTTCGGAGAACGCGGCGGTCGACCTGGTGGTGATCGTTTCGGACAATGAGTCGTGGGTGGACGCAAACCGCCGCGGCACGACCGAGACGATGCGCCAGTGGGACAAGATCAAGCGGCGCAACCCGGGCGCGAAGCTCGTGTGCATCGACATCCAGCCCTACGGGACCACCCAGGCCACCGGGCGGGCTGATATCCTGAATGTCGGAGGTTTTTCCGACGCGGTGTTCGATACCATCGCACGCTTCGCCCGTGGCGAGACGCGCGACTGGGTGAGCATCATCAAGCAAGTGGAGGTTTGAACGCAAGGCCGTGGCGAATGCCGGTGGGACTACATCCAGGGACCGAAGCTACGGGGAATCCGCGTCGGTGATGTCTCATCACCCTGTCGTCGCCACGGCCCATGATTTTCAGGGCGAATGCCGGTTGGACTACATGGTGTCGCGGGTTCGAATCCCGCTCCGCGCAAGCGGGTAGCTCAGTGGGTAGAGCACAGACTGTCTGCCATCACCTCGTCGCCCGAACGAACATCACGGCGAATGCCGATCGGACTACATGGACTGTCAATCCCGAGGCCGCAGGTTCGAATCCCGCCGGGTCCACCATTGGGGGCCCGTAGCTCAGCGGTAGAGCGCGTAAACCGTCCGGTCATCCTTCGTCGCCGTGACCAACAACAAGCTGGCGAATGCCGGCGGGACTACAGGGTTAGAGCACCCGCCGCAGGGCGGGAGGACGGCGGTTCGACTCCGCCCCGGCGCAAGCCGGTAGCTCAGGGAAAACGTCTCGCTACACCTCGTCGCCGGCACCATGATAGCAAGCAGGAGGTCGGCATGACCCAGAATTTCGAATACCAGCATGTCGAAGGCGGCGTGCCGATCAAGAGCTGGACCCGGGGAGTGCCCGTGGACGACAAGGCGCGCGACCAGCTCGCGCGTGCGGCGAAGATGCCGTTCGTCTTCAAGCATGTCGCCGCGATGCCCGACGTCCATGTCGGCATCGGCGCAACCGTGGGCTCGGTGATCCCGACCAAGGGTGCGGTGATCCCGGCGGCGGTCGGCGTCGACATCGGCTGCGGCATGATGGCGGCGCGCACCTCGCTGATGGCGCATGATCTGCCCGACAATCTCGAGGGTATCCGCAGCGCGATCGAGCGCGCCGTCCCGCACGGCCGTTCGGTCGGGCGCGGCACGCGCGGCGACAAGGGCGCGTGGGGCATGCCGCCGGCGCCGATCGTCGAGGCGTGGGCGACGCTTGCGGCGCGCTTCCAGCGCATCGTCGACAAATACCCGCGGCTCGAGAAGACCAACAACCTGGTCCATCTCGGCACGCTCGGCACCGGCAACCACTTCATCGAGCTGTGCCTCGACGAGGAGGCGCGGGTGTGGGTGATGCTCCATTCGGGGTCGCGCGGCGTGGGCAACGCGATCGGTACCTTCTTCATCGAACTGGCGAAGCAGGACATGCGCAAATGGCACATCAATCTGCCCGATGCGGATCTGGCCTATTTCCCGGAAGGGACCGACCATTTCGACGACTATGTCGAGGCGGTCGGCTGGGCGCAGGACTATGCGGCGCTCAACCGGCGCATGATGATGGCCAATGTCATCGCTGCGCTCCGGGCCCAGATCGCCAAGCCGTTCGAGGCGGAGGCCGAGGCGGTGAACTGCCACCACAACTATGTCCAGCGCGAGAACCATTTCGGTGAGAATGTGCTGGTCACGCGAAAGGGTGCGGTTCGTGCGGCGAAGGGGGTGATGGGCATCATCCCCGGATCGATGGGCGCCAAGTCGTTCATTGTCCGCGGTCTCGGCAATGCCGACAGCTTCGACAGCTGCTCGCACGGTGCGGGGCGCGTGATGTCGCGCACCGAGGCGAAGAAGCTGGTGACGCTCGACGAGCATATCCGTGACACCGCGGGCGTCGAATGTCGCAAGGACGAAGGCGTGATCGATGAGACGCCCCGCGCCTACAAGCCGATCGAAGCCGTGATGACCGCCCAGGCCGATCTGGTGGAGATCGTCCACACGCTGAAACAGGTGGTGTGCGTCAAGGGCTGAGGTCGATGACGCACGGAGGGGGAGGCACGCGTGCGTAAGTCGCTTCATTGCAACCGCTGCCGCGCGCGCCTTTCCGCGCCACTCACGATCGTATCGGGCGAGGATCCCGCAGTGAAGCAGCCCGATGTCCTGGACCGGCATCCGCTGGTCCCGCGCGGAACGGCTTTCAAGGCATGGAACCCGGCTCCGTGGGTCTACACGGAGTCCGGGCATCCGCTGCACTTCGCGCCGCAATATTGGTTCGATCCCGAGGACCTGACGGAGCTGGCCCGGGAGACACGCAACCACCGCCGGTTGGGCGGCTGATGCGGCGTCGCCGGAATTTCCGGACCGAACATGGTCTGCCAGTGCGGCGCCGAGATTGGTACGCGGCAGGATGATTGCTGGACGCCCCGGGTCTTCATTCCGGCGCCGGAATCGACCGAATGGAACGAAGAGAATTGAGATGACTGACCTGAACGCCAGTATCGCGCCCGATGTACGTCGCGAGATCGAGCACCGCCTTTCCGCGATCGAAGCGGAGGAGGGCGTGCACGTGCTGATGGCGGTCGAATCCGGCTCGCGTGCCTGGGGCTTCCCCTCGCCCGACAGCGATTACGACATCCGCTTCATCTATGTCCGGCCGCGCGACTGGTATCTGTCGCTGGTGCCCGGTCGCGATGTGATCGAGCGGCCGATCGTCGACGAGATCGACCTCAACGGCTGGGACATACGCAAGGCGTTCGGGCTGCTGCTCAAGTCGAACGCCGTGGTCAGCGAGTGGATCGAATCGCCGATCCGCTATCGCCCGGACGATGCGTTCGTGGCGAAGTTCGCCGCGCTGGCGGATGCGATGCTCGATGCCCGTGCGCTCGCGCATCATTATGCGCGGCTCGGGCGGACGGCTGCGGACCGCTGGCTCGACGGCGGCGGCGATGTGGCGGTGAAGAAATATTTCTACGCGTTGCGCCCCGCGCTCGCGATCCGCGTGCTGCGCCTGAATCCGCACCAGCGCCCGCCGATGAACCTGCAGGCGCTGGTCGCGCTGGCAGACCTGACGGCGGAGGCCGAAACGGCGATCGCCGCCCTGGTCGAGGCCAAGGCACGGACCAACGAACGCAGCAATGGCACACGCGTGCCGCTGCTCGACGCGCTGATCGCGGACGAGTTGAGCCGCGCGGCAGAACTGGCAGAACGCGCGCCTTCGTCCGAATGGGCGAAGCGCGCCGACCAACTCTTTGTGGAACTGGTGAACCAATGATCATCATCGACGGATCGGAAGGCGAGGGCGGGGGGCAGGTGGTGCGCAATGCGTGCGCGCTGTCGCTCGTCACCGGCCAGCCCTTCCGCATCATCAATGCGCGCGGCAAGCGTTCGAAGCCGGGGCTGATGCGTCAGCACGTCACCGCGGTCGAGGCCGCATGCGCGCTCGGCAACGCGACCTGCGAGGGGCTTGCGGTGGGCGCGTCGGAGATCGCCTTCACGCCGGGCAAGGTCGTGCCCGGCGAGTATCGCTTCGCGGTGGGGACCGCGGGCAGCACGGGGCTGGTGCTCCAGACGCTGCTCATGCCGCTGGTGCTGGCGGACGCGCCGTCGCGCCTCGTGCTCGAAGGGGGAACGCACAACATGCTCGCTCCGCCGTTCGAGTTCATCGCGCGGACCTTCCTGCCGATCCTCAACCGGATGGGACCAAAGGTGGAGGCACGGCTGGTACGGCACGGCTTCTACCCGCGCGGCGGCGGGCGGATCGAGGTGGACATCACCCCCGCGCCGCTCACCCCGGTCGAGTGCATCGATCGCGGCGCGTTGCGCGAACGGTCGGTCACCGCGCTGTTCGCGGCATTGCCGTTCGACATTGCCGATCGCGAGATCAAGGCGGCGCGCAAGCTGCTCGACTGGCCCGAGGAAGGCTTCGCGGTCCGACAGCTTCCCGACGATCAGGGGCCGGGCAACATCGTGCTGATCGAGGCCGCGTTCGAGAATGTCACCGAAATCGTCAGCGGCTTCGGCCAGCTCGGCGTGCCCGCCGAAGCGGTGGCGCGCAAGGCTGCGGGGCGAATGGCCGGCTATCTCGAATCGGCGGCGTTTGCCGGGCCGTATCTGCAGGACCAGTTGCTGCTTCCCTTTGCACTGGCCGGGGGCGGCAGCTTCACGACGGTCAAGCCCAGCCAGCACAGCCTGACGGCGCGCGACGTGATCGAGCGTTTTACGGGCCGCCGCGCGGTGTTCGTGAACCAGCCCGACGGGTCGTACCGGATGAATCTGCGCTGACGTCCCGCGCCGTGCGGGACGTCGCCAGTCTGTCGAGCCGGCGCTATTCTGGTGGCATGATTCGCGCGCTCCTTATTGTCGGCAGCATCGGCCTCGGGGTCAGTCCGGCGAGCGCGCTCTGCATCTATGGCGGCGTCGACAATGCGAAGACCACGGTCGCGCAGGAGCTTCGCGATTCAAAATGGGTCGTGCGCGCCCGGATCGTTTCCGCCGACTATCACTGGTCCGACGAGGGCGAATCCTGGACCCTGTACCGGCTGCGGGTGGTGGAAACCTACAAGGGCAGGATCCAGCCGAGATTCGCAGTCTTCACCGAGCGCAACAGTGGCGGGTTCTACATGGATGGCGATGGCGGCGTCCCCGATCTGGACCGGGACTATCTGTTGTTTCTGGTGCCCGACCCATGGCCGAAAAACCGCCCGCCTGCGGCAAAGGGCGCGCTTTCGATCAACTATAGCTGCGGCCAGTCGAAACCCTGGAGCGAAGTGAGCAGCCTGGAGAAGCGGGCGCTCGCAATGGTTTCCGGCGGGGGATGAGCCGGCCGGAAATCCGTGCGGCGCCCCTGGCAGGCGCCCGCTGGCGTTTGCGTATTTTCGAGAAGATTGGTCGGGGCGACAGGATTCGAACCTGCGACCCCCACACCCCCAGTGTGATGCGCTACCAGGCTGCGCTACGCCCCGACCGAGGCACGGCCCTCTAGGCGCACCGGACTGGCGATGCAAGGGGCCAATGTCTGCTGGTGCGGCGGTGCGTTGCGGCCAGGCCACAGTCCCGGCAATGGTTGCACGTCCGCAACACGCATGGTAGCGCGCGCCGCTTGAACGGCTGGCCTCCAGCCCCCACCATTTCGGGCAGCAGCAAGCCCCCGGGGAACCATGATCATCTCACCAGCATACGCACAGGCCGCAGGAAGCGCGGCAGGACAGGCAAGCGCAGCCGGATCGTTTCTGTCGATCGCGCCGCTGATCCTGATCTTTGTCGCCTTCTACTTCCTGATGATTCGCCCGCAGCAAAAGCGGATGAAGACGCTTCAGGCCTCGATCGGCGACATGAAGAAGGGCGATACCGTGGTCACCGCGGGCGGCCTGGTGGGCAAGGTGGTGTCGGTTGACGACGTCTATGCCAATGTCGAGATCGCGCCGACCGTGAAGGTCAAGGTGGTCAAGGCCACGATCGTCGAAGTCCAGCCGCTCGGCGGCAAGCCGGCGAACGACTAAACCATGCTCGATTTCCCGAAGTGGAAGGTGTGGGCGGTCTGGCTGTCGATCGCTGCCTGCTTCCTGCTCGCCATTCCGAGCTTCGTGCCCGAGAATATGCGCGAACGCTGGCCGGGCTGGATCCCGCAGCCTTCGATCAACCTCGGCCTCGACCTTGCCGGCGGCAGCTCGATCCTGCTCGAGGCGGATACCGCCGATCTGGCGCGGACGCGGCTTGCCGCCAAGCGTGACGAGATCGAGACCGAGTTCCGCCGCCAGGATCCGCGAATCGATATCGGCGAGATTTCGATGCGCGACGGGACGATCAGCTTCATGGTGCGCGACGTCGCCAAGGTGGACGCGGCGCGTGAACGGCTGCTCCAGCTGACCGGCAGCGGTGCCGGCATGACCGGGCAGCGCGAATGGACGATCGAGGTGCGCGACGGGACGCGCTTCATCGTGACCCAGACCAGTGCCGGCCTCGACCAGGCGGTCAAGCAGGCGATGGCCGACGCACGCGAGGTGGTCGATCGCCGCATCAATGCGCTCGGCACGCTCGAGCCGACGATCGTGCTCGAAGGCCGCAACCGCATCCTCGTCGAAGTGCCGGGTCTCAAGGACCCCGAAGCGCTCAAGCAGCTTCTCGGCAAGACGGCGCGGCTCGAGTTCAAGCTCGTCGATATCACGGCCAACCCGGTGCAGATCGCGGCAGGCAACGCGCCGATCGGCAGCGAGCTGATGCCCTATCCGAACGCGCCGCAGGGCATGCCTTACGTCGCCTATCCGACGCGCGAGGGGCAGCAGCCGATGATCGCGCTCAAGCGGCAGACGATCGTCAGCGGCGATCAGCTGATCGATGCCAAGCAGGAATTCGACCAGAACCAGCAGGTCGTGGTCGGCTTCACCTTTGACAGCCAGGGCGGGCGCCGCTTCGCGCAGACGACCCAGCAGAACACCGGCAAGCCGTTCGCGATCATCGTCGACGGATCGGTGATCTCCGCACCCAACATCAACGAGCCGATCCTCGGCGGCCGCGGGCAGATTTCGGGCGGGTTCACCGTCGAAAGCGCCAACGAGCTCGCCATCGCGCTGCGGTCGGGCAAGCTGCCCGTCGCGCTCAAGGTGGTTGAAGAGCGCACAGTTTCGGCCGAACTCGGTCAGGAATCGATCCAGAAGGGCATCCTTGCCGGCGTGATCGGCACGGTGGCGCTGATCATCTTCATGCTGTTCACCTATCTGCGGTTCGGGGTCTACACCTCGCTCGCGCTGCTGGTGAACGCGGTGATGGTGTTCGGCGTGATGGCCTTCTTCGGTGCGACGCTGACCTTGCCCGGCATCGCCGGCTTCGTGCTGACGATCGGCGCGGCGGTGGACGCCAACGTGCTGATCAACGAACGCATCCGCGAGGAACAGCGAATCCGCAACCGTGCCGCGGTCCCCGCGGTCGAGTTCGGCTACAAGGAAGCCAGCCGCGCCATCTTTGACGCGAACATCACCAACGTCATCTCGGCGGCGATCATGTTCATGTTCGGCTCCGGCCCGATCCGCGGCTTCGCGGTCGTGCTCGCCATCGGTATCGTCACTTCGGTCTTCACCGGCGTTACCTTCACCCGTCTGCTCGTCGCGGACTGGCTGAAGCGCAACCGCCCGAAGACGATCAACATTTAAGGGCCGCCGGTCATGCGTCCGCTCAAGCTCGTTCCCGACAATACCAACATCGCGTTCCTGAAATACCGGAACGTGGCGATGGCGCTGTCCGTACTGCTGATCGCCGGCTCGATCGCGCTGTGCTTCATCAAGGGGTTCAACCTCGGCATCGACTTTGTCGGTGGCCAGCAGACCCGCGTCACCTTCACCAAGCATGTCGATATCCCGACGCTGGGCGAGCGCATCCAGGCGCTCGGCGTGGGCGAGGCGACGGTGCAGCAGGTTGCCGACACCACCGAATATTCGATCCGCACTCCGCTGCCCGAGGGCGGTGAGGAAGCCGCGAACAAAGCGGCAAGCGCGATCCGCGCTGCGCTGATCAAGGACTATCCGGGGGCACAGGTGGCCGGCGCACAGAGCGTGTCGGGCAAGGTGTCGGAGGAGCTGTTCCGCAATGGCGCGATCAGCCTCAGCCTCGCGATGCTCGCGATCGCGCTCTACATCTGGTTCCGCTTCGAATGGCAGTTCGGCGTGGGCGCCTTGTTCGCGCTATTCCACGACGTCGCGCTGACGCTCGGCTTCTTCGCGCTGACCCAGCTTGAGTTCGACCTCAACATCGTGGCCGCGGTGCTGACGATCATCGGCTATTCGCTCAACGACACGATCGTCGTCTACGATCGTATCCGCGAGAATATGCGCAAATACCGCAAGATGGAGATGGAGGAACTGCTCAACCTCTCCATCAACGAGACGCTGTCGCGCACCGTCGTGACCTCGCTCTCGATCGGTATCGTGCTGACGATCCTGCTGGTGGCGGGTCCGGACGTGATCTTCGGCTTCACCGCGGCGATGCTGCTCGGCATCGTGATCGGTACCTTCTCGTCGGTCTATGTCTCGGCGGCGATCCTGCTGTGGCTCAAGCTGCGGCCTGACAGCTTCCTGCCCAAGGAAGCCGCGGGGCCGAAGGGCGCCGAGGGTGCCGAGCGGGTCAGCTTCAAGGACATGCCCTGATGAAGATCGACCGGACCCGGATCGAGGGTCCGGTGGTGTCGGGGTTCTCGGGCGGCGGCTTTCGGGTCGACGACAATGTCTATCTCGGGTTGCTGCTCACCCCCAGCCGGGCCGATGGCTGGACACCGCCGCCGCTGGAGGCGCTGACCGCAGAGGCCTTTGCGCCGTTGCTGGCGCTGGACCCGCTGCCCGAATTCCTGCTGCTCGGCACCGGAAACCGGCTGCGCCGTCCGCCGCCCGCGCTCGAGGCGGCCTTGCCCTTCGGGATCGAGGTGATGGACAGCCGCGCCGCCGCGCGTGCCTGGGGCGTGCTGCGCGCCGAGCTGCGCTGGATCGCGGCGGCGCTCTACCCGCTCGACTGAGCGCGGGCGGCGACCAACCCTGAAAGATGATCGTAGAGCGCCGCGGTGTTCGCCTCCCAGGTGAACCCCGCAGCGGTCTCACGCACGGTATCGCGCGGGGGTGGGGCGGCAAGCAACTCGCCGATCGCAGCCGTGAAGGCCGGGGCGCTGCGGACCGCGATCCGCCCCGCGTCGGGCGTGGTGACCACCTCCGCCGCACCGCCCGCATCGGGAATCACGATCGGCGTGCCGCTTGCGAGCGCTTCGACCCATGCATTGGCGAGCCCCTCGGACGACGAGGCAAGCGCCATCACGTCCGCAGCGGCGAGCAAGGGCGGCAGTTCGGCATGCGCGACGCTGCCGAGCAGCTTCACCCGCTCGCCTACCCCCAGCCGCGCGATCTGGGCGGCAAGGCGGGGGCGTTCGGGACCTTCGCCCGCGATCCGCAGCTGGACGCCGGGCAGCGCCGCGACCGCATCGATCACGATGTCATGCCCCTTGCGCGGGATCAGCGCGCCTACTGAGACCACCAGTGGCCCGTCGATGCCCAATGCGGTCTTTGCGGCGCGCTGGTCGCGCGGCGCGAAGCGGGTGAGGTCGACCCCGGTGTGATGTACGCGAATTCGCTCCACCGGGATGCCCAGCGCGGTGATGTCGGTCTTCATCGCCTGCGAGACGGCGAGGATGCCGTCGGCCGCTTGTCCGGCCGCGATCACCTGTGCCGCGGTCGCAGGCGCTCGCCCCCAATGGTGGACATCGGCGCCGCGCGCCTTGATCGAGACCGGGACGCCGAAACGGCGCCCTAGCGCGACCGCGGCGGGGCCATCGGGAAAGAAAAAGCTCGCGTCGATCACGTCGAACGGAAACTCGCCGCGGATCCGCGCCAGCAGCGGCGTCAGCGCCCGCGTCAGCATCGCGGCGTGAAAGCGCCCGCCGGTACCGGGCAGGTTGAGGAAGCGCGGGCGCCAGGTCTCGACGCCCTTCCAGTCCTCGCACCGGGGCAGGGCGGCGAGCGGCGCATAATGGCCGCGGCGGCTGAGCGGCCAGGGCGGTAGGCCGAGCGGCGCGACCAGCCTGAGATCGACACCGGGATGCGCGGCAAGACCGAGCGTCTGCCGCTCGACGAACACCCCGAAATTGGGGCGCGAGGCATCGGGAAACAGCGACGACAAAGTGAGCACGCGAAGCATTGCCCCGCATGCTACACCTGCACGGGTTAAAGCGCGATTAGGTCAACGGCCCGAACTCAGCGACAGCGCACCTTGCCGGCCGGATCGGCGGTGCTGCCGATCGCCGCGCCACCGACCGCGCCCAGGATCACGCCCAGCGTCTTCGATCCACCGGGCGCAAGGATGCTGCCCAGCACGCCGCCGGCAAGCCCGCCGACGATCAGCCCTGCCGAACCATCGCTGCGCCGGCAATAATAGCGGCCGTCGCGCCCGCGATACACGCGCTCGTCGCGACCCAGATCGCGTTCCTCATAGCGCCCGTCGCGATAATAGCGGGGTGCATCCCAGTCGTCATAGTCCCCGGCATAGCCGGGCCGGCCATCGCCATAGTCGGCACAGGCGCCAGTCGCGGCCATTGCCGCGGCGCTCGCTGCGATCATCCATCTCTTCATCGGGCATCTCCCTACCGGGATGCCCCCCGACTCGTTCCTCAAACGAAACGGGGCGCCGAAGTTTCCCTCGGCGCCCCGTCTTTCGTGCCGGTAGCCGGCTTAGCGGCAGCGGCCCTTGCTGCCAGAGCGCTCGATCTCGCGGCCCGCCACTGCACCCGCGGCAGCGCCCAGCAGCGTGCCGACCGTGCGGTCGCCGCGCGAATCGATCGTGCGGCCGACCAGCGCGCCCGCGACGCCGCCAACGACCAGACCGGTGGTGCCGTCGGACTTGCGGCAATAGCGGCGGCCGTCACGGCCGCGCCACTCGCGGTACGAATGGTTGCGCTTCTGCACGCCTGCTTCGGCCTTCGAAGCGGGAAGGACGACCGCGGCCGGAATTGCCAGCGACACGGCGCCAAGAGCCATCATCAGATTACGCATCGTAAAACTCCATCTCTACCTGAAACCTTGTCCCCCCAACGCCCTGTCTATCGGGCCGGTTTCATGAACGTAACATTTCGTGTCATTTAGCCGCGATGCAGGAAGCGAAATCCCCCGCCCAATCCATCGTCGAAACCCTTCAACTCGTCCCGCACCCGGAAGGCGGTTGGTATCGTGAGACCTGGCGTGCGCCTGGCGGAGGCGGGGAGGGCGCGCGATCACCCGGCACCGCGATCCTCTATCTGCTCGAGGCCGGATGCCGATCCCACTGGCACCGGGTCGATGCGGACGAGCTGTGGCTCTGGCATGCGGGCGCGCCGCTCGATCTGCTCATCGCCGACGCAAATGACGCGAATCCGGCCAGAATCGCGCTTGGCGGCGACGTGACCCGCGGCTACATGCCCCAGGCATTGGTCCCCGCGACTCGCTGGCAGGCGGCGGAAGCGCGGGATGGCTGGGCGCTGGTCAGCTGCATCGTCGTCCCCGGCTTCGACTTTGCCGGGTTCGAGATGGCCCCGCCCGATTGGGTACCGACCTCCCTCTGAATCGCCCGATTGCTCCCCGTTATCCACGTTATCAACAGGTGGTATCGGGTCGATTGCGGGTTTGCGCGACTCGGAAACGATGACAGCATCATCCTTGTAAGCAGACGGTGACGCGGCGAGAAATCGACGAAAAATCAGAAGCTTACAACGGATCGAAACGCGCATCTTCCTTTGGGAAGCGCTCGGATCGGTACGGGGACACCACCCCGGGAAACGGCCTGTCCCGCTCGCGAGAGCGGGTGGGATGGAAACGAAACGGATCAGGCGTCCAAAACGTCTCTCGCATGTTTCGGCACGCGAAAGGCGGGTCCGCCAGGACAGGAAATGCTCCCCCGGAGCATGGACAAGCCAGGCGACCAAACGCGAAGCCGGCGCCTTCGGGCAAAAGCGGAGCGGGTTGTCAGGGCAGGCAGGTGCTTCGGCACAGGTCAGGCCGGATAACCAAACGCGCGGAACGCGGTGCCTTCGGGCAGCAAGGACCGGGCGAGGCCATCGAGACACGATGATCCTTCGGGGCCGTCAACTCTGGATGACCGAAATCGCGAAGCCGGCGCCGCAAGGCAAAGGCAGAGCAAAGGACATCGAGGTGGGAAGCTGATCCTTCGGGATCACACCCGCCCCGGTGACCGGCCCCAGGGTGGCTTGCCGCCGGACGGGCAGCTCACTGCGCGGGCTTGCCGCTGGTGGGTATCCTCCGGGCGGCTTGCCGTTCGGAGATGGCCAACGGGAGGCGTCCGCCGAGCGTTGACCAGGACGCAAAGCCCGCAACCCTTGCCGGAGCGGGCCGAGCATGCCGCCGACATGAAGGTGCGCGCCGCCCCCTGTGGCTGGCGCGAGATCCGAAAGTCCGGCGACACGGGGGGCTGGCGGAAACGCCGGCCCCCTTTTCCGTTGGGTTAGGGAAAAGGTGCTTGCCGCGACGGATGCCGTCGCGACATTGGCGGATTGCTACCGCCGATCCCGCTGCTAGCTTCCTCCATATGGCATCGAATCCAATGATCTATGGCGTGAAGCTCGCGTGGCGAGCGATCACCAGCGTCGCGATGCTCAAGGGGCGTTCGCGCCGCACCGAGTTCTTCTCCTATTGGTTGCTATCGCTGCTAATTCTGCTCATTGCCGGGTTGATCGGATCCAATCTGCCCTTGCGAGAGCAGCGCGCACTTATCGTGGTGGCCGGCTTGCTGGTTAATATTCCGGTTTTCGCCCTCTTCGCCCGAAGGCTGCACGATCAGGATCGCAGCGCATGGTGGGTGCTGATCCTGCCGCCTCTGGTGATGATGAACGTCTATGACGAGCTGCGTTTCTTTCTGCTCGATCCGCAGCGCGGGACGATGATGCTGCCCCAATTGCCCAGGTGGATCGGCTTCGTGGGGTTTCCCTTGGTCGTCGCGTCTTTCGTCTTCGCGCTGTGGCCGGGGACGCGGGGTCCCAATCGCTTCGGCCTCGATCCCCGCGGGGAAGAGGCCAGTGCCGCGCGCTTGCCATCGGCGGGCGCGGACCTATCTTCGGCCCCATGACGATGTTCGCGCCCAACATTCACGGCTTCCCGCTCCTCGGCTGAGCGGACCGGCGACCGCCGGTCCTTCGCCTGTGCGATGCCGCCGGACGAGCGGTCCGGCGTGCCCTTCAGCCTGAGGAACTTTCGTCATGACTGCCGATTTCAATGCGCCGGGCCTGACCCCGGCGCAGATCGATGCCTTCGTCGCGGACGGCTTCGTCCGCATCGACAACGCCTTTCCGCGCGAGCTTGCCGAACAGGCCGCCGCGATCCTGTGGCGCGACGCCAGGGTCGATCCCGGTGATCCGGGCAGCTGGCGCGCACCGGTGATCCGGCTCGGCCAATATGGCCAGCGTGTGTTCCGTGAGGCTGCCAACACGCCGATGCTGGATGCCGCCTATGACCAACTCGTCGGCCACGGTCGCTGGCTGCCGCCGCGTGCGCTCGGCACCTTTGTGCTGCGCTTTCCCCTGCCGGAGCCGCCCGGTGACGATGGCTGGCACATCGATGTCAGCTTCGGCACCGAAGCGCCCGATTTCCTCGACTGGCGCGCCAATGTCGTCAGCCGGGGCCGCGCGCTGCTGATGCTGTTCCTGTTCACCGATGTGGGTGAGGACGATGCACCCACCCGGATCCGCGCCGGATCGCATCTCGACATCGCCCGCCAGCTCTCGCCCGCGGGGGAGGCGGGGCTGACGCTGCGCGAACTCGCCGCCGGTGGCTTTGCGGGATCGGCGCACCGGCGCGAGGCGCTCGTCACCGGTGCAGCGGGCACCGTCTATCTCTGCCACCCCTTCCTCGTCCACGCGGCGCAGCCGCACCGCGGTACGCACCCGCGCATCCTCGCTCAGCCGCCGCTGCTCCCGGCGGTGCCGCTCGACCCGTGGCGGGCGGATGCAGCGCCGGTTGAGGCAGCGATCCGGGGTGCGATCAAAACGGGCTGAGGCTCATATTGCTGTGTAGCAATCGCCTGTTAAATGAGGCTTGGCCGCAGCTTTGCGGTTGGGGGGAGTTCTGAATGATCGCGTCTCGCTTGCTGGTTTCGACCGCCCTGTTGATGCTCGCCGCGTGCGGCGGCGGGGGTGGGGG
>Ga0247823_10000332_pt1 | contig 41276 bp, 37 predicted proteins | sample 13C_PalmiticAcid_2_FD_192426 | JGI IMG/M metagenome (GOLD analysis project Ga0247823, IMG submission 192426) | Soil microbial communities from agricultural site in Penn Yan, New York, United States - 13C_PalmiticAcid_Day30 | ecosystem: Environmental > Terrestrial > Soil > Agricultural land... | reverse complement strand
AGGCGAGGCGCCCCGCCTTGTCGGCGGTGCCGCGCGCGAGCAGGCGCCCGGTGCAGCTGTCCGAAACGCGGATTTCGGCGCCCGCGACGGGAAGCCCGGTGTCGAGCGCGGTCACCCATGCGAGCGAGCCCTCGCGGCCCCATTTGAAATGCACCGCCATATTGGTGACGAGCGCCGCGGTCGCGACATAGCGCGTCGATTTGCGGCCGAGCAGCGCGGCGCCAAGTTCGGGGCTGGCGATCTCGACGACGTGAAAGCCTTTTTCGGTCAGCGGGATGCCGACGACTTCAAATTCCTTGCCGCCGCCGGGAGGCGACAGCTGCATTTCGCGGCGGTCACCGCCCGTAGGGGCGTCGGCGAAAACCGATTTGGTGCCGGTGTAATTGACCGTGACCTCTTTGCCGGTGCGGTCCTTTTCCTCGCGATAGTCGGTGTCGTCGGCGTCATCGACGCGCTTCAGCCAGCGCGCGATCGCGGCATCATCGTCGCCGACCTTGAGCGCGGTCGCGGGCATTTTGAGGTTCGACTGAACCATCGTGCCTTCGACGCCGCGGACAGTGACGGGCAGCACGCCGCCTTCGCCCGCTTCGAGAATGCCAAATTCGGCGGCGAATTTGACGAGCGGCGGGGCGCGGTCGATGTGGAATTTCAGCGGGAAGTTCGACTGATTCTGCAGCTTGCGGCCGCTCTGGTCGGTGACGTCGGCGGGCAGGACGAGCGTCGCGTCGACATTCTGCGGCAGCGGGCCGGTGAAGCGGACGCTCGTCAGCCAGGCGTCATTCTTGTCGTCGTCGATCTTGGGCGTCAATTTCTTGCCGTCGCTGGTGTTGAGCGTCGCGGCAAGGATCGTTTCGCGCGAAACGGGCGAGGCGAAGCTGAGCGTCACATCCTTGATCGGGTTGCAGCCCGCCTGCGGATTGATGCGGCTGCACGACATTTTGGCGGTGAAGGCGGGGCGCACATCATGGTCGAAGCGCTGGTCGCGGCCTGCGGTGCGGCTGGGCACGCCCGCCTGGCTGATACGCGCGTCCCAGACTAGCGCCATCTCGCGACCGGGGGGCAGCGGGCGGCGGCATTTGACGGGGACGATGCGGTCGAGCGCAGCTTCGCGGTCGGGGCCGGCGGCGGGAAGGCGCTGCGGCAGACCGGCGTCATAGGTGAAGGACTGGCGCGACCAATTATTGTCGCCGAGGCCGGTCAGAATCTGCGTTGCCGTCTCGCGCGGCAGGACGTCGACGGGAATCTTCTCGCCGATACCGTCGACGGCGCAATAGGCAAAGCGGCCGACCGAGGCGCGATCGGCGGCGACATTGGTGGCGACGAGGAAGACCTGATCCTCTTCGATATCTCCGTTCATCCCGCCCGCGAGGACAGCGCGCGCCGAGGGGCCGCCGGTATCGAGCGCGAAGCGGCTGTTGCCGACGACAGACACGCCGCGCGCGGTCTTGAGCCCGTCGCGCAGTTCGACATGACAGGCGAGCCCGCCGGGAAGCGGCTTGTCGAATTCGAGCACCCAGGTGCGTGTGTCGACCCAGCGTCCGGTCGCGGGCAATTTGCAGTCGTTGGTCGCGGGCGCGGCGGCGCGGGGATCGCCGAGCGGAACCATGTCTTCGGAAAAGCGCAGGGTGAAGCGCGTGATCGTGCCGTCGCCGGCGCCCGAGCTGCCCGCGGTGGCGAGCGTCACCTGCGGCACGGTGTCGGCGGCGGTCGCTGCCATCGCGAGGCCGAGCGGGACGATGAGGGCCAATTTTGCCTTGCCGGCCAATGTCGTAGCCAGCGCGCGCCATCCCATGCTCATCGTCAAATCCCCCGGTTCAGTCGGAAATCATCCTGCTGGAAACTGGGGGCAAAGTCCACCCGTCGCCGTGCATTGCGCACGGTTAAACGCGGTAGGGGAAAATGCTGTGACGGCCGTCATAGACGGCGTCCGAATATCAGCGCGCGAGCATCGGTCCGAGCTTTTGCCCCGCGAAAATATGGACGTGGAGGTGCGGGACTTCCTGATGGCTGTCGATGCCGATATTCGCGAGCAGGCGGTAGCCGGGGACGACGAGGCCCTGATCGCGCGCGACCTGGCCCACCGCGCGGACAAAACCCGCGATCTCGGCATCGCTGCCGCGCTCCGAAAAATCGTCCCAGCTCACATAGGCGCCCTTGGGGATCACGAGAATGTGGAGCGGCGCCTGTGGGTTGATGTCGTGAAAGGCGAGCGCGAACTCGTCCTCATAGACGGTTTTCGACGGCAGTTCGCCGCGCAGGATGCGCGCGAAGATGTTGCTGTCGTCATAGGGAAGCGTCGCGTCGATCGGCATAAGGAGAGCTCCTATTGGGGGCGGCTGGCTTTTTCGGCGTGACCCGAGGTGCCGTGGCGGCGGTCGAGCTCGGCGGCGATCATGTCCCACGTCAGCCCGCGCTCGGCGATCAGGATGGAAAGGTGGAAGACGAGGTCGCTCGCCTCGCCGATCAGCGCGGGATCATCCTCGCTGACGGCAGCGATCACCGCCTCGACGGCTTCTTCGCCCAGCTTTTGCGCGATCTTGCCGCGGCCTTTTGCGGCGAGGCTCGCCACATAGGAAGCGTCGGCCGCGCCCGCCGCGAGCCGGTCGTGGATGACCGCTTCCAGCCGTCCCAGCGTCTCGCCCATTGCCCTGCTCATCGCCCGATCCCTTCGCGCCGCTCATTCGCCAGCGTGCCTAGCCGCGCCGCGCCGTCCCGACAAGCGGGGCGGCGGCGCCGCGAAAACTTACTGCGGCGTAAACCATATCGAAACGCCTGTTCGCGTAGTTTCCGCCCTGCCGGGGGGCGGGATCAACTTTGGAAATCGGACGAAGATTATGAAAATGGGCACGGAGCCTTCGGTGTTTCTGGCAGCGACTGCCTCGGTGATCGCGCTCGCGGCTTCGCCCGCAGCGGCGCAGAGCGGCGACGAAATCGTCGTCACGGGCTCGCGCATCGCGAAGAGCGAATTTACCAGCGCCGACCCGATCCAGATCATCGATCCCGAGAGTGCGAAGCTGCAGGGTCTGGTCCAACTGGCCGATGTCCTGCAGTCGACCCCCGCAGCGCAGGGATCGATCCAGATCACCTCGGCGATTTCGAACCGCTTCGTCGCCAATGGCGGGAATGATGTGCAGACGGTGTCGCTGCGCGGGCTGGGTGCCGAGCGCACGCTGGTGCTGATCAACGGCCGCCGCGCAGGTCCCGCGGGGGTTCGTGGTTCGGTTGCGCCGTTCGATCTCAACGTACTGCCGCTTTCGGTCGTGCGGCAGGTTGAGGTGCTGAAGACGGGCGCCTCGTCAATCTATGGTTCGGACGCCGTCGCCGGCGTCGTCAACATCCTGACCCGCAACGACCTGAACGGCTTTGAGGGCGGCGGTTTTTCGTCGATCACCGAGCATGGCGGCGGTGAAAGCTATGGCGTCGACGCGAGCTTTGGCAAGACGTTCGATCGCGGCCATTTTTTCGCGACGGTCGATTATTTCCGCCAGCAGAGCCTGACCCGCCGCGACCGCGGTTTCCTTTTCTGCGCCGAAGAATATCTGAAGCGCGAGGCCGACGGCAGCCGCGCCGACATCGTCGATTTCCGCACCGGCCGCCCGCAGTGCAGCGGCACGATTGGCAATGCGATCGCCTTCAGCGATTTCACCGGCGTCGATCAAAACGGCTTTCCGACATTTGAGCCTGGGCTGTTCGCCCCGAACGGCCAGCTGATCCCTTACGGCCAATATGGCGCCGAATTCGCGGGCGTCGGCATGCCGATCAACGTCTATAATCCGATCGGCGTCTTTGGCCCCGCCAATTTCTTCGGGCTCAATTTCGACGGCCCCTCGACCGGCGCGCTCAACAAATTCACCCCCGCCGAGCAGGATATGGACGTGTTTTCGGGGGTGAAGCGCATCAGCGCCTTCGCCGAGGGCGCCTATGACGTGACCGACGGCATCACGCTTTATGGCGAAGCATTGTTCAGCAACCGCAAGTCGCACAACAACAGCTTTCAAGTGATGACGGTCGACCAGTTCACCGGCGCGTCGATGCTGCCCTTTTTCCTCTGCGACCCGACCGCATATAATTGCGACCCCAATGACATGGGCGACCCGTTCAACGCGGAGTTCAGCGGCAACCTCATCCTGCGTCCGCAGATAGTGGTGAAGTCGGAAAGCAGCACCGATGTCGACTATTATCGCGGCGTGCTTGGCCTGCGCGGCGAGATCGCCGGCGGCTGGAAATGGGATGTCAGCGGTCAGCACAGCCGTTCGGACGCGAGCTATACGCAGGATGTGATCTATCAGGACGCACTCGCGTCGCAGACCTTGCGCACGCGATCGTGCGCCGGGACGACGACAGCGATCCGCGGCGTGCCGTGCATCGATATCGACTTCACCGATCCGCGCGTGCTGCGCGGCGATTTCACACCGGCCGAGCGCGCGTTCCTGATGGGCCGCGAGACGGGCCGGACCTTGTTCAAGCAGACCTCTGCCGAGGCGTTGCTGACGGGCAAGCTGTTCAACCTGCCCGCGGGGCCGGTCGGCGTGGCGTTCGGCGCGAATATCCGCCGTGACGAGATCAACGACACGCCGGGCGAGGCAACGCTTGCCGGCAATGTCGCCAATTTCACGACCTCCGGCATCACCGCGGGGCACACCGTGTCGAAGGAACTTTTCGGTGAGGTCGAAGTGCCGCTGCTCGAAGGCGTGCCGATGATCGAGCGGCTGACGCTGTCGGGTGCGGCGCGCTATACGCATGTCGAGGCGACGCGCGGCGACGGTGTGCAGGACAAGTATAGCGATACGACCTGGAAGGTCGGCGCCGACTGGGCGGTGACCGACTGGCTGCGCTTCCGCGGCACTTGGGGCACTTCGTTCCGCGCGCCCGCGCTGTTCGAGCTGTTCCTCAACGACCAGACCGGTTTCCTTGGCCAGCAGGCGATCGACCCGTGCATCCAGACCGGCGCGCGGCTGGCTGCGGGCGCGATCACCCAGCGCATCTTCGACAATTGCGCCGCCGACGGCATCAGCCCGACCTTCGCCGGCGGCTTCGGACCGGCGGTCATCGCATCGGGCGGCGGCATCGGTCAGCTCAAGCCCGAAACCTCGACCGCCAAAACGGTGTCGGTCATCCTCACCCCCGATTTGTCGGGTGCGCTGTGGGGCGGACTCAAGACGCGGCTTGCGGTCGACTATTTCGATATCGAGGTGAAGGACGAGATCACTTTGCTCGGCGCGGGCAATATCCTGCGCGGCTGTTATGACTCCGACGTCGCCGACGAGCCGCTGTGCGGCCTGTTCACGCGTACCGCCACGGGCCCCGATGCGCAGAGCGTCGCCACCGTCACCGACCGTTATGTCAACATCAGCCGCCAGTGGAACCGCGGCGTCGACCTGTCGCTTGCGATCGATCAGGATCTGGGCAAGCTCGGTTCGCTCGCCTTCCGCGCGCAGATGACCTGGCAGGTGAAGGACAAGGTCGCGCTCTTCCCCGGCACCGAGGTCAATGACAATGGCAAGATCGGCAATCCGAAATGGGTCGGCGATTTCAATCTTGGCTGGATGAAAGACGGCTGGACGCTCTTCTATGGAATCGACGTCACCGGCGCGGCTTCGAATGAAGCGGATCTGCTGAAGGCGCAGGGCGGCGATGCATGCCGCACCTCAAGCTTCCGTCCGGGCGGGCGCTTCTGTCCCGACGTCAGCGTGCCCGCGACCTTCTATCACTCGCTGTCGCTGAGCCGCGATGTTGCCGAGCGGTTCCGCATCACGCTTGGCGTCGCGAATCTGTTCGACACCCCGCCGCCGCGCGTATCGACCGTCATCACCGCGACGCCGCTGGTTATCGGGCAGGCGCCGGCGTTCGGCACGCAATATGATTATCTGGGGCGCCGCTTTTTCCTGAGCGTGCGCGGCAAGATTTAGCGCTGAGACATTGTACTCCCCGGCGAAGGGGGGGACATCTCTATCGCCTGATTTCCGCCGTTTCTTGTCTCTCGTCATCCCGGACTTGATCCGGGATCCCGCTTTTTGACGCATTCACTGACTTCGACCTCAAGCGGGACCCCGGATCAAGTCCGGGGTGACGAGGATATATAGAGCAGCTCCCGGTTGCTCCCTGCCTTTCGTCATCCCGGGCTTGACCCGGGATCCCGCTTTTCTTCCGCACGGACTGGCTTCGATTTCAAGCGGGACCCCGGATCAGGTCCGGGGTGACGAGGAAAGATAGGGCGATTTCGGGCCCTTAGCCGGCTTCGGCTTCGCCCGACCTGTCGACCAAATCCATAAAGTCGCGCGCCACGTTGCGCTCGCCCTCGTCCTTGAAGGCGACGTCGAGGTCGGGCGCGACGCCGAGCATGTACATCAACGCCCAAAGCGCGAAGCGGCGGCCGGGATTGGTTTCGAGCCCGAAGTCGACGCGCATGCGTTCGGTGCCCGCGGCGTGGGCCTCCGGGTGGATCGCCGCAATGTCGGCGGTTCCGAAATAGCGGCGGAGCTGGTCGTCGAAGTCCATGATCGAGTCTTTGGCCGAATTTGGCCGATTGGAAAACCCCATCGGAGCTCATTGCCCTCCCCCTTTGATGGGGGAGGCTGCGAGACTTGCGAACTTGTTCGCTAGTCGCAGCGGTGGGGGTGCGGTTGCGCCCCTGAACTTTGGCTGAAGGACGCACCATCACCCCCATCCAACTTCACCTAGTCGCTTCGCGACAAGGCTGCGTATCCTTCCCCCATCGAGGGGGAAGGGTGTCGATGCGGTTGTCTTTGCCCGAGCGCCCCGATAGGGCGGCGCCTGTGAAGACCAGCATCGACATCGGGACCGACGCCGCGGGGCAGGGCGTACGCATCGACGTGCAGGAACTGCTCGCGACGCGCCTGCTCGTCCAGGGCAATTCGGGATCGGGCAAGTCGCATCTTCTCCGCCGCATCCTGGAGGAAAGCGCCGAGCTGGTGCAACAGATCGTGATCGATCCCGAGGGCGATTTCGTGACGCTTGCCGACGCGTACAGCCATGTCGTGATCAACGGCGGCGATTATAACGAGCGCGAGATCGCCGCGATGGGCGCGCGCATCCGCGAGCATCGCGCGTCGATCATCCTCAGCCTGGAATCGCTCGATATCGAGGCGCAGATGACCTGCGCCGCGGCGTTTTTGAACGCGCTGTTCGATGCGCCGCGCGAGCATTGGTTCCCCGCGCTGGTCGTGGTCGACGAGGCGCAGATGTTCGCGCCGAGCGTCGCGGGCGACGTCGCCGACAATGTTCGCCGCGCGAGCCTGTCGGCGATGACGAACCTGATGTGCCGCGGGCGCAAGCGCGGTCTGGCCGGGGCGATCGCGACGCAGCGGCTGGCCAAGCTTGCGAAGAATGTCGCCGCCGAGGCGAGCAATTTCCTGATGGGGCGCACCTTTCTGGACATCGACATGGCGCGCGCCGCCGACCTGCTCGGCATGGAGCGGCGGCAGGCCGAGGCGATCCGCGACCTGGAGCGCGGGCATTTCCTGGGGCTCGGCCCCGCGATCTCGCGCCGGCCGATCGCCGTGCGCATCGGTTCGACGCAGACCTCGACGCGCCTTGGGACGCACGGCCTGATGCCGCTGCCGTCGGCGGGGGGCGAGGATATGCGATCGATGCTGTTCACCGAGATGGAGGCGCCGGTCGCCCCGCGCGTCTTTGCGCCCGAACCCGAACCGGTCGCGGCAAGCGAGTTGTTGGAGCGGATCGCGGCGAGCGAAGGGCTGCACGAGGATCTCGATGCGCCGCCGGTGCTCAACATCATCGACGCGGTCGAGGAAGCCGAGCAAAGCGATGCGGTGGTGATCGAGACTTTGCAGGAAATGCTGTCCGACCCCGATTGCGCGTTTCAGCCCGAATCCTTCCTCTATCAGGATTTTTCGGTGCGCTGCCGGATGCAGAAGCTGAAGAAGGTGCCGCTCGACCTTGCCGCCTTTCGCCGCCGCTTCGCCTTGGCGAAGGGTGGGGTGTTCGACCCCGCCGAGCCGCGTTGGCGCGAGATGCTCGCCGTCGCCGACCGGCTGCCGCACGACATGTTCGCGCCCTTTCTGCAGATCGCGCGCGCCGCGATGGACGGCGAACCCTGTCCCGACGACGAGATCCTCGGCCGCGCCTATGGCAGCCGATCGCCGGGGCGCATCCGCCGCCTAGTCGAATATATGGAAAAGCAGGGCGTGATCGTCGTGCGCGCCGATTTCGGTGGCCGGCGGTCGATCGGCATCCCCGAACTCGGGCTGAGCACCGAGGCCGAATAGGCGAACCCCTCATTCCGTCGCGATTCCGCCGCGACCGGGCATGTTAATCGCGAATTAGGCACCTAAAATCTTGGGACCGGGCGCGTATCGGCGCAATCCGGTCCGCAGGTTCGCGCCTAAAACAGCGGATGCCAGCTCTCCTTGGTGGGTGGATCGTCCCGAATCCAGACCATAACCATAGAGGAGAGACTGCCATGCCTCGTCACGGCGTATATCCGCGCGACATCGTTCCGCCGCGCTCCAAATATTCCGATGCTGGCCGCTTTGGCCGAATGTTCGGCGAATTGCCGCCCTTTGCCGCCGACACCCCCGATGTACGCGCCGCGCTGATGGAAATCGGCAAGGTGGGCGGGATCATGGATGCCAAGGACAATCTGACCAAGACCCCCGCCGAACTGATCACCAACCCGGCGCTGTCGGCCAAGAATAGCGACAATCCGACGCTGACTGCGGGGTTCACCTTTCTCGGCCAATTCCTTGACCATGATATGACCTTTGACCCGACATCGAGCCTCGAGCGGCAGGTCGATCCCGAACAGATCGCCAATTTTCGCACCCCAAGCCTTGGCCTAGACAATGTCTATGGCGCGGGACCCGGCGGCAGTCCGCATCTGTACGACACGCAGGGCGGCAAGGGCGGCAAGTTCCTGCTCGAGCCGACAGGGACGGCGAACAAGTTCGACGTGCCGCGCAACAGCCAGAAAGTCGCGCTGATCGGCGACCCGCGCGACGACGAGAATCTGATCATCAGCCAGCTTCAGGTCGCGTTCCTGAAGTTTCACAATGAAGTCGTCGAATATGTGAAGACCAAGATCAAGCTGACCGGTTCGGACGAGATTTTCGCGGAGGCGCAGCGGATCGTGCGCTGGCATTATCAGTGGATCATCGTCCATGAATTCCTGCGCAAGACGTGCGGCGACGCGGTGGTCGACGATGTGCTGACGAACGGCCGCAAATATTATAGCTGGCACAACGAGCCTTATATCCCGGTCGAATTTTCGGTCGCTGCCTATCGTTTCGGGCACAGCCAGGTGCGGCCGTCGTATCGCGCGAATTTCACCGGCAATGGCGGCAGTCCGTTCTTTGCGATGATCTTTACCCCGACGCCGTCGGATCCGAACGATCCCGACGATCTGTCGGGCGGCTGCCGCGCGCCGCGGCGCTTCGTCGATTGGCCGACCTTCTTCGATTTCAGCGACGGCAATGTGAAACCGAACAAGAAGATCGATTCCACTTTGTCGACTTCGTTGTTCCGCCTGCCGGGATCGGTCGTGCCCAACCCCGATCCGAAATCGAACCCGGCCTCGCTCGCGCAGCGCAATCTGCTCCGCCACCTGACCTTTTCGCTGCCGTCGGGACAGCGGGTGGCGCGCGCGATGAAGCTGCCCGAATTGTCGAAGGGCGATCTTGCCGACCTCAAGCCGCATGGTTTCGACGACCGGACGCCGCTGTGGTTCTATATCCTGCGCGAGGCGCAGGTGACGCAAAATGGCGAGCGGTTGGGGCCGGTCGGGGCGCGGATCGTCACCGAGGTGTTCCTGGGGCTGCTACAGGGCGACAAGGGATCATATCTGTCGCAGGACCCCGAATGGCAGCCGTTCCTGCCGACGGTCGACGCTTCGAAGAAAGGCGACGACTTTCGGATGATCGACCTGCTTCGCTACGCAGAGGTCGCGTAAGGGGCGATGTCGCCGGCGTCCCTTGCGGGCGTCGGCGATTTCCCGTTCAGCTCTTACGGAACAGCGCTTCGGCGGCGGCCTTCTGGCTCGTCGCGGCGCTGCGATGCGCCTTGATGCGCGCAATCTCTCCCTCGAGCGCGGCGATGCGGTCGTCGAGTTCGTCGACCGACAGCGGATCGAGCGGCTGTCTGGTCAGCGCCGTCAACACATCGTCGCGGCGGCGGGGAAGGTCGTCATCGTCCACGCGCATCCTCCTGATCCTGAGGCCGAAAAGGCGCGCGACTGTTGACCCGTGTCGCAGCACTGTCAATAAGGCGGGGCAGGGGTGCGGGAATGAGTGGACCAGTGGGGGATTGTACCAAGTGACGAGCGTGCCAGCAGAAATGACCGCCATCGCCATCAGCGAGCCCGGCGGACCCGAGGTTTTGCGACCGCAGACGCGGCCCGTACCGCAGCCCGGACCCGGCGAAGTGCTGATCCGCGTCGCCGCCGCAGGGGTCAATCGCCCCGACGTGTTGCAGCGCATGGGCTTTTACCCGCCGCCGCCGGGCGCATCGGACCTTCCCGGGCTGGAGGTTGCGGGCACGGTGGTCGCGGTCGGCCCGGGCGGCGATCCCGAACTCCTCGGCCAGGCGGTGTGCGCGCTGATCGCGGGCGGCGGCTATGCCGAATATTGCACCGCGCCGGTCAGTAGCTGCCTGCCGGTGCCCAAGGGCTTTTCGATGGAAGAGGCGGCGGCGCTGCCCGAAACCGTCTTTACCGTGTGGCATAATCTGTTCGAGCGCGGCTATGTCCGCGACGGCGAGACCGTGCTGGTCCATGGCGGCACCAGCGGCATCGGCACGACCGCGATCGGCCTTTGCAAATTGTTCGATGTGCGGATCATCGTGACCTGCGGCAGCGCTGAGAAATGCGCCGCGGCGACCGCTCTCGGCGCCGATCTTGCCGTCGACTATTCGGCGGAGGATTATGTCGAGGCGGTGAAGGGCTTTACCAATGGCAGGGGCGTCGACGTCGTGCTCGACATGGTCGGCGGCGATTATCTGCCGCGCAATCTTGCCTGCCTTGCCGAAGACGGCCGCCATGTCTCGATCGCTTTCCAGCGGGGCGCCAAGGGCGAGTTCGACATCGCCGACGTGATGCGCCGCCGGCTGACGCTGACGGGTTCGACGCTCCGCGCGCGCAGCGCCGATTTCAAGGCGTCGCTCGCCGACGAGATTCACCGCACGCTCTGGCCGCGCCTTGCCGAGGGCGGATGGAAGCCGGCGATGGACCAGACCTTCCCGCTTGCCGAGGCAGGCGCCGCGCATGCGCGGATGCAGGCGGGCGAGCATGTGGGGAAGATCGTGCTGACGGCGGGATGAGCCGAGGGAACATTCGGTATCGATCGGCGGTTGGGCGACCGGGGGGCTAATCAAAAGAGGATGATCTCTCCCGATGAAGATGCGTAGCCTGTTCCTGCCCGCCACCGCGCTCTCCCTTGTCCTTGCAGCCTGTTCCCAGCCCGCCGAAACCGAAAAGGCGCCGACCGCATCCTATGACGGCGACGTCGTGCCCGCGGGCAAGGCGGCCGAGCCCGCCGTTCCCGCGATCAAACCCGTCGATATCCCGACGCGCGGCGGCGACGGGTCGCCGATCGAACTGGCGGCGCTGACCGAAGCCGATGTCGGCGGGGCGAAGCTGAAGGGCGAGCTTGCGTGCAGCTTTGCCGCCGACGAAGCCGCGCAGCCGATCCTGCACGCGCAGGGCGACGTCGCCTCTGCCGACCCGTCGCGCGGGATCGTCAAGGTCGGCGATACGATCGAAGCCGTGTCGGCGAACGGCGGTTTCGATGCGATGGCAAAGGGCACCAAATTCTTTGGCAAGGGGCTGCAGCTTCGCATCGCGCTGGTCGGCCCGGCGCAGGGCGGCGGTGAGTCGCCGCCGCGCCCCGCGACGCTGACCGCCGACCGCGCCGATGGCGCGCAGCGCGTCTTCGCAGGGCTGTGGCGCTGCGGTCCGTAGGCGCGGGCTCGGTTACCGCGCCCCGAGCTTGTTAGCAGTAGGGATCGCAGCCGGCCGAGGCGCGCGACCGGTCGATCGTGGTGTGGGTCTCGTCCTGCGCATCGCGGGCAATCCGCTCGCGATCCTCGCGCGTCAGGCAAACCCGCGTCACCTTGGCCAGCGATCCCGTGACCGACGACTGGCGACAGGTGATGTAATAGGGATGGTTCGGGGGCAGCTTTGCATTGAAGGCACGGATTTCAGCCCGCGACATCGCGGGCACGTCGGGGCGGGCGATCCCGTCGGCCGTTGCCGTAGCCGGCGCCGCGGCGGGCGCCGCAGTCGCACCAGACATGGAGGCAAGTGCGAGGCCGCCTGCCAGAACGGCTGCCGTTGCGAAATATTTCATGACCGTATTTCCCCCAAATGGCTTGCTGTTTCCGGCCGTCCCCGCGCGGCCGGGTGTCTGTCAGACTGATTAGCTTGAGCAAAATCGCGCGGCAACAATATTTGCGCATAGGGGCGTGGCGCCCGCGAACGGCGGTCTTTTCACCCTTATGCTTGCCCCATGGGTCAAACAGGTCTACATCAGCCGCCGAACGGCCGCCCCGCGAGGGGCGGCCCTTATTATTTCCGCTTGGAGACTTTTCGTCATGGCCAATGCCGACGCCACCCCGCTGATGCCGCATGCGACCGCCGCCTGGCTGGTCGACAACACCGGCCTGACCTTTGTGCAGATCGCCGAATATTGCGGCATCCATATCCTGGAAGTGCAGGCGATCGCCGACGAGACCGCCGCGACCAAATATACCGGCCGCGACCCTGTCCGCGCGCACGAGCTGTCGATGGAAGAGATCGACAAGGGACAGAAGGACCCCAATTACAAGCTGAAGATGAGCAAGCAGGCGCAGGACACGATTCGTCGTACCCGCGGCCCGCGCTATACCCCGGTCAGCAAGCGCCAGGACAAGCCCGACGGCATCGCGTGGATCCTGAAGAACCACCCCGAAGTGTCCGACGGCGCGATCAGCAAGCTGATCGGCACCACGCGCAACACCATCGGCGCGATCCGCGACCGCAGCCACTGGAACAGCGCGAACATCGTGCCGAAGGATCCGGTGACGCTTGGTCTCTGCTCGCAACGCGAACTTGACGCGCTGGTCGCCAAGGCGGCGAAGAAGGCGGGCATCAAGGCCCCCGAGGACAGCCGTTTCGAGGGCGACCGCGAAGCGCTGCTGGAAGAGCTGCGCGCCGAACGCACCGCCGCGAACGAAGCGCGCGCCGCCGAAGAGGCCAGCGAAGAACAGGCCTGACGGCTTGGTCGCGATCTGCCCTTTGCTCGTCATTGCGAGCGAAGCGAAGCAATCCAGTGCGGTTTACGCAATCATGGATTGCCGCGTCGCTTCGCTCCTCGCAATGACAACGGGAGGTTGAGATGGGTCAAGGTGACGAGGATAATATTCCGGCGGCCAGCGGTTCGCCGGATGCCTCGCTGACCCAGGACGACAGCTTTACCGCGACCAGTCACGCGGGCCTCACCTATCCATGGGGCGAGGCTGCGCCCGGCGCGGGCGAGACGATCCGCATCGCGAACGGGATCAGTTGGGCACGCATCCCGATGCCGGGGTCGCTGGGCCATATCAACAGCTGGCTTCTCGACGACGATGCCAATGGGGAAGAGGGCGGCGTAGCCGTCGTCGATACCGGCATCTGCCTGACCATGTGCTCCGATGCGTGGAAGGCGCTTTATGCCGGGGCGCTGAAGGACAAGCGCATCACGCGCGTCATCGGCACGCACCTGCACCCCGACCATATCGGCCTCGCGGGCTGGATCGCGAAGAAGCAGGATGTGAAGCTGTGGATGACACGCGGCGAGATGCTCACCGCGCGCGCGATCGTCGCCGATTCTTCCGATACCGCGCCCGACGAGGTGCTCACCCAGTCGCGCGCCGCAGGGTGGGACGACGCCGCGATCGAGACGCAGCGTAGCCGCGGCTGGAACATGTTCCAGCGCATGATCTTCACGCTGCCGCGATCCTATGTGCGGATCGCGGACGGCGAGACGCTTGACATGGGCGTGCATCGCTGGCGCGTCGTCACCGGGTCGGGGCATAGCCCCGAACATGCGTGCCTGTGGAACGAGAAAGAGGGCGTGCTCGTCTCGGGCGATCAGGTGCTGCCGCGGATCAGTTCGAACGTGTCTGTCAACATCACCGAACCCGACGCCGATCCCCTGGGCGAGTGGCTCGCGTCGATCGACAAATTGCTCGCCACGGTGCCCGCCGATGTCGTCACCTGTCCCGCACATGGCGAGCCGTTCAAGGGGCTGCACGTCCGCCTGATGGCGCTGCGCGACGAGCACCGGATGCGGCTCTATAATCTGGCCGAAGCCGCGGCGAAGTCGCCGATGCGCGCGGTCGACAGCTTTCCCCTGCTCTTCAACCGCCCGATCGGCGAGCATAATCAGGGGCTGGCGACGGGCGAGGCGCTCGCGCATCTGAAGCGGCTTGAAGTCGAGGGTCGCGTGAAGCGCGAAGACCGCGACGGCGTGTGGTGGTATCACGGGGTAGCGTGATGCGCGGGTCCGGTTTCTGGTTGGGCGTCGCGATCGCCGCGATGCCCGTTCCCCTTTGGGCAAACGAGCCGGCGGCCACCGACGAGGCCAATGAAGAGATCGTCGTCACCGCACGCCGATCGGGCGCGCCGATGTGGACGATCGAGACGCGCGCCGGCGTCGTCATCCTCGTCGGCGAGATCGCGGCGGTTCCGAAAGCCACGCCCTGGCGCCCCGAACGGCTGGAAGGCGCGACCGACCGGGCGCAGCGCGTCATCCTAGGCACCAAGGCGAAAGTGTCGCCGGGCGACATCTTGCGGCTGATCTTCAAGGGCGGCGGGCTCACCAAATTACCGAAGGGGCGCGTCGCCGCCGACTATCTGACCGCCGATCAGCTCAAGCGGCTTCGTGCGCTCGAAACGCGGTTCGATCAGGATTATGCGCGCTCGAATTTCCTGATGACGGCGTTCGACCTTTTGTCGAAGCGGCTTTCCTTCAACAAGGACAGCGCCGACGACGCCTCCGACGTCGTGCGCAAGGCGGCGCGGCAGTCGAAGATTCCGACCCGCCCCGTCGGCGAGGTGCGCGGCGAGGACATGCTCGACAATCTGTTCGCCGCAGCGCCCGAAACGCACATCCCATGCCTGGAAGCCGCGATGGCGGCGACGGAGGCGGGCGGCGATATCGTGATGGAGCGCGGGCGCGCATGGACCGAATTCGATGTTCCCGCGGTGATGGCGAGCCCGCTCGAAGAGGCACTCGGGCGCTGCTGGCCGTGGACCAACGACGGCTTCGGCCCCGAACTGCGTCAGACCTGGGTCGGTGCGATCCGCGACGCGACCGCGCAACAGGGCGTGACGCTTGCGGTCGTTCCGCTGCGCATCCTTGCCGAAGACGGCGGGGTGCTCGACCTGCTGAAGGCGCAGGGGCTGCCGATCACCGGCCCCGCCTGGTAGGCGCGGCTTATCGCGGTCTTTGCATGATCCAACTGAACGCCATCGCGTTGAAGATGGTGTAGAGGCCATAGAGCATCAGCGCGGTGAACCAGTTTCGCGTCGCGATCGCCATCGCGCCGACGAGCAGCAGGAATTCGAAGACGTAGGTGATGTTCGGCCCGACCTTGTCCGCGAGCGGCTTCACCATCTGCTGGATCAGCGGATCGTCGCTTTCCATGAAGGCGCGATGCATCGCGAAATTGCCGACCCCGGCACAGAAAATGGCGATGAGCGCGATGAGCATAGGTTTGCAGATGGGGGACGCGGGGTGGAAATGCCAGCAACATTCGGGTTATAGGGGCGCACCGTTCGCGTACCGGCCCCGCGCGAACGATCGAACGAACCCGGCTTCTGCCCCCAGAGAAGGACGTCTTCGGTGACAGCTCTCCCCCGACTGGCCGCGCTTTGCCTGCCATTTGCTCTCGCCATTCCGTCGGCGCACGCGATGCAGGATCCCGAAGAGTCGCTTCAGCCGAACCCGTTGCTTGTCGACCCGGTGCTGGGCAATCCGATCCCGACCGCGCTCGTGCCGCTCGATCCCGATCTGCCCGTTGCGGTGCGCGCGATGATCGACGCCGCCTTCGCGAGCGGCGACAATGACGATGTCGAGGCGGTGGCAAAATTTGCCCGGCGGACCAATCCCGCCAATATCGGCGAGATCGACGCGCTGCTCGCTTATTATCGCAGCGGGCATCCGCCGGAGACGCCGCCCGACCCGATAGGCAATATGCTGGCGGCCGCGATGGCGAGCGCGAAGGATGCCGATGTCGAGGCGGTCGGCAAGCTCGCGAAGGAAACCAATCCCGAGAATGCGGCGGAGATCGAGGAACGGCTGCTCGCCTATCGCGCCGAACGCAAGCGGCTGCGCGACGAGGCGGCGGCGGCCGAACGCGCGAAACTGGCGGCCGCGAAATTCTGGCAGAACTGGAAGGGCGAAGGGCAGATCGGCGCGTCGCAGAGCAGCGGCAACACCGAATCCGTCGGGCTGAGCGCCGGCCTCGCGCTGGCTCGCAAGGGGATCGACTGGACGCACAAGATGCGCGCGCAGGCCGACTATCAGCGCACCAATGGCCAGACGTCGGTCGAACGCTATCTGGCCGAGGTGGAACCGCAATATCGGATCAACGACCGCACCTTTGCCTATGGCCTCGGCCGCTGGGAACATGATCGCATCCTTGGATACGACACGCGCTGGAACCTGTCGGGCGGGCTCGGTTACAAGGTGATCGACAACAAGAAGATGACGCTCAGCTTGAAAGGCGGACCGGCGTTCCGCCAGACCGATTTCGTGAGCGGCGAAGAGGACACCGAACTGACCGCGCTCGCGGGGCTCGATTTCGGCTGGCAGATATCGCCGACGCTGCGGCTGACGCAGGTCGCATCGACGATCATCGGCGAAGCTAACGGGTCGACCAGTTCGCAGACCGCGCTCAGCGCCAAGCTGACCGGCGCGCTGTCGGCGCGGATTGCCTATTCGGCGCAGATCGACACGAGCCCGCCGCCGGGGATCGAAAGCGTCGACACCCAGACGCGCTTTACTTTGGTGTACGGCTTTTAATCGAACGCGTTCGCGGCGCCGATCTGCTCGCCTTCGGCAAGCAGTCCGACGCCGGGGACATGATTGAATTCGATACGAATGCCGTCGGGATCCTCGAACAGCACCGAATAATAGCCGGGCGCCCAGGGTTCTTCCTGCGGTTCGTGGACGATGCGGATATCGTCGCGGCGCGCGAGGAAGCCATGCACCGCGTCGACCGCCGCGCGGTCGCGCATCCGGAAGCAGGCGTGGTGCAGGCCGGGCGCCCCCTGATCGAAGCGCTTTCCGGCGTTTTCTGGGCTGCCGGTGCGGATGCCGATCGCGGTGCGGCCGCCGACGCCATAGAGCATATGCTCGCTATCCAGAACGACCTTCAACTCCAGATGGGCGATCATCGCGCGCCAGAAGGCGGTCGAGCGCGCAAAATCGCCCGCGGTCAGGATGACGTGCGCGACGCCGTTGAGGCCGCTCATTTGCCGCTCCCTATTTGATCGCTGCCAGCACGTAGAGGAATTCGGCGAAGCCCATCGTCGCGTCGACCAACCCAGCGACCTTGGGATTGGTCGAATCGATGAGGAAATATTCGTCTGGGGCATGCGCACCCGACCCGTGGCCGATGCCGAAATGCGCCGCGGGAATCGATACCGGCGGCGACGTGAAGGTCGAGCCCGGCCAGCTTCCCGCCATCCGCGGGTTGATGCTCGTTTCGATCCCCAGCTTCTTGTATGTCGCGAGTTCCGAGCGGACGAGGCGGCTGTCCTCGGCGACTTCGGTCGGGTCATAGCCGCCGGAGACATTCACCTCGACATCGGTGAAGCCATGTTTGTCGAGATGCGCGCGCAGCTTCTTTTCGGCCTCGGCGCGCGTCTGGTTGGGGACGAGGCGCAGGTCGAGCTTCGCGACCGCCTTGCCGGGCAGCACCGTCTTGCCGCCGGGGCCGGTGTAGCCCGCGACCAGCCCCTCGATATTGACCGTCGGCTCCTGTGCGAGGCGGATCAGCGCATCGTCGTACGAAAGATTGTCGATCCAGTGGGTGACGCCGAGCGCCGCTTTCTGCTGCGCTTCGTCGCCGGCCTTCGCGGCTTCGCGGATCAGCGTTTTCTCGCGGTCGGTGAGCGGGCGGACATTTTCGAACCAGCCCTCGATCGCGGGCTTGTTGCCGCCCTCGGTGACGAGCGTCTGGAGCGCCTGCACCAGCCGCCATGCGGGCGAGTCGACCATCGCTTTCAGGCTCGAATGCACGTCGCCCTTTGGTCCGCGACCCCATTTCTCGCCGCTCGCGATCAGTTCGAGTTCGATGATCCCCTTCGACCCCAGGTTGACGGTGACATTGCCGGTCTTCCCCTGCGAGGCGAAGGGGATGAAGATGCCTTCGCATTTCTTGAGCGCGGCGAGGATGTTGGGCTTGGTCGCGATCTGGCGGAAATGCGGCGAGCCGATCTCTTCCTCGCCCTCGCACACGAGCACGATGTTGACGGGCAGCTTGCGTCCGGCGGCGCGGATCGCGTGGAGTGCGGCGAGGAAGGTTGCCTCGGGCCCCTTCTGATTCACCGCGCCGCGGCCCATGATCGCCTGTCCGAAACCGGGACGCTCGACCATCTTGCCCTCGAGCGGCGGCGACGACCATTCGGCGGGGTCGAACTGTTTGACGTCGTACATGAAATAGATGCCGAGCGTGCGCTTGGCGCCGACGTCGATCGTGCCGAAGACGCCGGGGTGGCCGTCGGTGGGCACGATCTCGACATTGGTGAAGCCCGCGTCTTTCGCGAGTTCGGCCATATAGGCCGCGCCTTCGGGCATGCTGCGGTTTTCGGCGGCGATCGAGGGGAGCGCGATCCAGTCGCGGATACGCTTGATCGAGGCATCCTTGCCGGCTTCGGCAGCCTTGCGGATATCCGTCATCGTCCCCGACTGCGCCCAGAGCGGCAAGGGCTGCATGAAGGCGGCGCCCGCCCCGAGCATCGCGGTACCGCGCAGCATGTCGCGGCGGTTCAGTCGGTTAAGCTCACGAAAATCCATCATGCGTCCCCTGCCTGCTTCGTATACGAACCAGTGTGCCGATCCCGCGGAGAAACGCAAGCGCGTGTCGGCGACTTACTGTTACCCGGCCGTTACGTCAGCGGACGCGCGTCGATTTCGCGGGCGAGGAAGGCGAGAATCTTGGCCTTGTCCTCGGCCGGGTCGGGCTGTGCGCGAAAGGCGGCGAGCCCGGCAAAGATCATCAGCAGCGGAATGCCTGCGAAGATAGTCGCGAACAGGCCGGCGCCGGGGATGTAGAGAAAGGCGAGCACCCCGCCGATCACGAACAGCGACAGGAAGCCGACCCATATATAGGGGAAATAGCGCGCCCCGGCCGGCGCGCCGAACGTGCCGGTGATCCGCGTGCCGCCCTTGTACGATTCCATCACCGCGTCGAGCACCGGTTCCATGTTGGTGCGCGTGTCGCGCTGGCGGTAGCGCAGCGTCATCTCGCGCTCGCTTCCCTTGCCGAACACACGCGCCTTCGCGCCCGGCATCGGGTCGTCCATGATCCGCTTGAGCGTGCGCGCGATCTGCTCGGGCGAATGGGGGGCGTAGAGGTCGATGGGGTCGTGGATCGACATCGTTTCGCCCTCCCGCCGTTTACGCCTTCTCCAGCAGACCCTCGTCCGCGATCCGCTTTTGCCATAGCTTTGGCGCGTTGACGTGGACATTCTGGCCTTCGCTGTCGACCGCGACGGTGACGGGGAAGTCGCTCACTTCGAATTCGTAGATCGCCTCCATACCAAGGTCGGCGAAGCCGACGACCTTGCTGCCCTTGATCGCGCGGGCGACCAGATATGCCGCGCCGCCGACCGCCATCATATAGGCGCTCTTATGCTTGGCGATCGCATTGGTCGCGGCGGGGCCGCGTTCGGCCTTGCCGACGCAGGCGAGCAGGCCCTGGTCGAGCATCATGTCCATGAACTTGTCCATGCGCGTCGCGGTCGTCGGGCCGGCGGGGCCGACGATTTCTTCGCCGACGGGATCGACGGGGCCGACATAATAGATGACGCGGCCCTTGAACTCGACGGGCAGTTGCTCACCCTTCGCCAGCATGTCGGCGATGCGCTTGTGCGCCGCGTCGCGGCCGGTGAGCATCTTGCCGTTGAGGAGCAGGCGGTCGCCCTGCTTCCAGCTTGCGACGACTTCGGGGGTCAGATTGTCGAGGTCGACGCGGATTGCGGCCTTGTCGGGCGCCCAGTCGATCTGCGGATAATCGGCGAGCACCGGGGGCTCGAGGAATGCCGGGCCGCTGCCGTCGAGGGTGACGTGTGCGTGGCGCGTCGCGGCGCAGTTCGGGATCATCGCGACGGGCTTTGACGCGGCATGCGTCGGCCAGTCGGCGATCTTGATGTCGAGCACGGTCGCGAGTCCGCCCAAGCCCTGCGCGCCGATGCCGAGCGCGTTGACCTTTTCATACAGCTCGATGCGCAATTCTTCGGTCGGGTTCGACGGACCGCGCGCGAGCAGCTCGGTCATGTCGATCGGGTCCATCAGCGATTGTTTGGCGAGCAGCATTGCCTTTTCGGCGGTGCCGCCGATGCCGATGCCGAGCATGCCCGGCGGGCACCAGCCGGCGCCCATCTGCGGGACCATTTCGAGCACCCAGTCGACGATGCTGTCGCTGGGGTTCATCATCTTGAACTTCGACTTATTCTCGCTGCCGCCGCCCTTCGCGGCGACGTCGATGTGAACCTTGGCGCCGGGGACCATTTCGACGTTGAGCACCGAGGGCGTGTTGTCCTTGGTGTTGACGCGGCTGAACGCCGGATCGGCGAGGATCGAGGCGCGAAGCTTGTTGTCGGGGTGGAGATACGCCTTGCGGACGCCTTCATCGACGACCTGCTGCAGGCTGCGCGGGCTGTCGAGGCGGCAGTCCATGCCCCATTTGATGAAGACGGTGACGATGCCGGTGTCCTGGCAGATCGGGCGGTGGCCCTCGGCGCACATGCGGCTGTTCGACAGGATCTGCGCCATCGCGTCCTTCGCGGCAGGCGACACTTCGCGTTCATAGGCGGCGCCCAGCGCGCGGATATAATCCATCGGATGGAAATAGCTGATGTACTGGAGCGCGTCGGCGATTGTTTCGATCAGATCGTCTTCGCGGATGATCACGGTGTTCATGTGCAGCCTTTCGCCCTTTTTGGGGATTCGCGGTTTCCCTAGACCTGCACGGCCGGAGTGAAAAGGGGCGTCAGGCGCCGGGGCGGCCAAAGACGCGCCGCGCCCACGCATGGGTGCCGCGCAGACCGTCCTGCAGAAAGTGTTCCCTTAGCCTATTGGCACTCGGCGCATTTGCCGCGCACTTCGATCACCGGGCGTTCGGCGGCAAAGCCCGTCGCTTCGGCTGCGGCGCGGACGCCGCCCGAAATCTTGTCATTGTCGACATGCACCGCGCTGCCGCACGTGTCGCAGATCAGGAAGATGCAGTCGTGGAGGCAGCCTGGGTGGCTGTTCGCGACAAAGGCATTGGCGCTTTCGACGCGGCGGACGAGGTTGTTCGCAACGAACAGATCGAGGATGCGATAGACGCTGTTCGGCGCGACGCGCTTGCCGCGCTTTTGCGATACGATGTCGGCAATTTCATAGGCGCTGGCGGGTTTGCCGATTTCGGCGACGGCGTCGAAAATCTCGGCGCGCATATCGGTCCATGCTTCGCCCGCGCCTTCGAGCGCGGTCTGCGCCGCCTTGGCGAGCGAGGCGCCGCTGGCCTCGACGTGCGGATGATCATGCTTGCCCATTGGCGTTTCCTCATGCGTGGGAAATCCCGCGCTAACTATCGTCCCAATGTAGGCTGTTTGCCCGTCCCCCGCAAGCGGCGGACCGGTCCGTATCGGTGAGCCGTCAGTGCCGCGCGCGGCGGTTGAGGTCGTGACCGAGCGCAACGACCGCGACGCCGATCATCGTCGCGAGCACTTCGCTGCCGTCGTGCGGCCGCGACAGCGCGCCCGCCATCATGCCGAGCCCGAAGCTGCCGACCGCGAACGGCATCATATAGCCATGGCTCAGCACGCCCGAAACGAGCGTGATCAGCGCAAAGCCGATCGCGACGATCAGCCCGATCTCGTGGAACAGATGGTTTTCGAGAAACACCCCGCCGACCGAAGCGATCGAGGCGAAAAAGATCGTCGTTGCAAGGCAGTGGACGAGGCACAGGCCCGACAGGCCCATCGCGAGCTGGTCGCCGCTGAGTGACGTCAGCGGACGCGAATCGCGCGCAGCCCGAACCAACGCGCCGAGACGCGTCAGTGCAGGGGCATGGCTGGCGACATGGGTCACCCGATTCTCCGTTCAACGACTATGATCGCTGATATGGCATAACATGACCTAGGTTACAATATTACATTGTCGGATTGTCGATCAAGGCTTCGCCGCCACGGCGCCTCTTCGGACTTGATGGCTTGCCCTTTTTCGCCTCGTCCTCTGGCACTATCGATCGAGGCCAGCGGTGGCGACCATCATCCTGTGTCGGATTGCGTCGATAACGACGCATTTTGGTAGCAATCCTTCTCCAATGGATCGTCGATCAAAGCGTGGTTTTCACCATCATCTCGATTTTATTCGCATTTTTTTTCATGGAGGCGTGGTGGTTGCCTGCCTGAGTACGTCTTTGATAATTATGACTGTAGAAGGTGTTGCGGAAGTTGAAGAGGCAGGAAGCTGGACGCATATTCGTTGGCGCGGTTGATTTTTTCCGCGGGAAAGGCCGGGAAAATTATAGGCGTGCAGGGTGATGCGCATCCTTGTCGTCACCCATAGCCTTGCGACGGGCGGCACCGACCGTGTTGCCGTCCATCTGGCCAACGGTTTTGCTCAGCGCTTTGAAACCGTGCTGCTCAACGTGCAAAAGCCGGTGCCCGAGGCACGGCTGCTCGACATGATCGATCCCTCTGTGCGGCGCGTGTCGTTGGAGCGAGAAAAGAAATCGCGCGCGCTCGATCTGCTGACGTCGGTTTTCGATTTTGTGTCCGAGGTGCGGCGATTGAAGCCGGATCTGATTTTGGCTTCGGGCAACAACAACAGTCTGTTTTCTGCGTTGGGGCACGTGGCAAATCCCAACCGGGGCAGGCGGTTTGCGGTGAAGATCACGAACCCGATCATCCGCGAAAAAGACCGATGGTTCAAACGCGCTTTCCGCTCGGCCCTCTATCGCCTTGTCCTTGGCCGATGCTCGCATATTCTTGCTCTTTCGCAGGGCGAGGCGCTGCGGCTTACCGAGCTGTACCCGGACCTGTCGGGCAACATAAGGGTCGTACAAAATCCTTATGTTACCGACGCTATGGTCGATTTGTGCGCGAAGCGTGAGGCGGCAACCACAAGACGTACCTTTCTGGCCATAGGGCGTCTGCATCACCAGAAAAACCTGTCGTTGATGCTGGATGCATGGGCGCAGGCGAATTTGGCGAGCGCCCGGTTGCAAATAGCCGGGGAGGGTCCGCTGCGCGATCAGTTGGTGGCGCAGGCGGAAGCATTGGGCATTGCCGGATCGGTGGATTTCCTTGGTTATCGGCCCAATATCACTGAGTATTTGAGCGGAGCACATTGTCTGTTGCTATAGTCGGATTACGAAGGACTGCCCGCCGTGGTCCTGGAGGCGTTGGCCGCGGGTTGTCCGGTCATTTCGACGGACTGTTTCCCAAGCGCCGTTGAAATGCTGGGCAATATGCCGGGCTGCAAAGTGGTGCCGCCCCGGGATTCCGGCTCACTGGCCGCGGCCATTTGTGAAAGTGCGGGCAGTCATGCCGGCGACCGTGCATTCCTGCAGGAAAGGGCCGCTCCCTATCGCATAGGAAACGCGATCGAGAGCCACATCGGCGCTTTGACGGGGTAAGGGCTGCGGTCAGGCCGCGCTCTCCTCCGCGCGCAACGCCTTCCTGTCCAGCTTGCCGATCATCGTCTTGGGCAGGTTCAGTCGCACCTCGACAGCGATCACCCGTTCGTGCTTGCCGAGTTGGGGGTTGAGCCATGCGGCCAGTGCTTCACCGCTGACCTGGAAACCGTCCTCCAGCGTGACGAACGCCTTGGGCGCCTCGCCCCGATAGGAATCGGGAACGCCGAGCACGATCGCTTCCTTCACCGCCGGATGTTCGTGGAGATGGGCCTCGATCACGCTTGGATACACCTTGAACCCGCCGACCGCGATCATGTCCTTCAACCGGTCGACGATGCGGATATAGCCGTCGGCCTCGACCACCGCGACGTCGCCGGTCCGCAGCCAGCCGTCGTCGGTGAAGCTGTCCTTGTCTGCTTCGGCGCGGTTCCAATAACCCTGCATGATCTGCGGCCCCTTCACCGCAAGTTCCCCGGGCTCGCCATCGGGCGCGTCCTTCGACGGGTCTTCCTTGTCGAGCAGGCGGATATGCGTCGCGGGGATCGGCTGGCCGATCGTGCCGGGCTGGACGGGGCCTTCATAAGGGTTGGTCGCGACCACGCCCGAACTTTCGGTAAGGCCATAGCCTTCGACAAGCGACGCGCCGGTCGCCGCGACGAATTTCTCGCGCAGCTCGGCGGGCATCGGCGCGCCGCCCGAAATGCAAATGCGCAGCGAAGAGAAGTCGGTCTTTGCGAGGTCGGGATGGTCGAGCAGCGCCTGATACATCGTCGGCACGCCGGGGAGCGCGGTCGTCTTTGTCCGCGTGATTGCCTCCAGCGCCTGCTTTGCATCGAAACGCGGGAGCATGGTGATCGTGCCGCCGTTCAGGATCGTGCGGTTGAGGACGCAGGTGTTCGCGAAGACGTGGAAAAAGGGCAGCACGCCGAGGATGCGGTCGGCGGCATCATGGTCGGGATCGATCGCATTCACCTGCCGCGCGTTCGCGGTCAGATTCTGGTGCGTCAGCTTTGCGCCCTTTGGCGTGCCGGTGGTTCCGCCGGTATATTGGATCAGCGCGATATCTTTTTCGGCGTCGATCGCGACGGGGTCGGGCTTGCCGTCATTGTCGGTGAGCGCCGAGAAGCGGATCACGCGCGGATTCGTGGGCATCGCGGCGACTTCGCTCCGCTTGAACAGGCGATAGAGGATGGATTTGGCGGGCGGCAATCCGCCGGCGACCGACCCGACCACGAGCTGCTTGAGGCTGGATCCGTCGAGCACCTTGAGTGCGGTGGGGAGCAGCGCCGCCGCGCTGATCGTGAACAGCGTCTCGGTGCCCGAATCCTCGACCTGCGCCTCCAGTTCGGCGACCGTATAGAGCGGCGAGAAATTGACCACCGTCGCCCCGGCGGCGAGCGCGCCATAATAGGCCGCGACATAATGCGGGACGTTGGGGAGGAACAGGCCGACGCGGCTGCCCTTGCCGATGCCGCGCTGTTGCAGGCCGCGCGCAACACGCGCGACGCCGTTCGCGACCTCGGCATAGCCGAACTGGCGGCCGAGGAAGTCGAGCATCGGCGCATCGCCTTTTCGCGCAACGCTGGCGGCCAGCATGTCGGGCAGCGACAACGGCGCAAACTCCTGATCCCATGCCGTGGGGTGGCGATAATCGGTCGACCAGGAAAAGCGGCTGTCCATCGGGGGCTGGGATCCTCTCAATATTGCAAGGTTTCCTTACACTAGGGTCAGTAAGCATTGATTTGCAACCGGCTCGCTTGCGGCGCCGCGACGCGGCGGCTAGGCAAGGCCATCGTCATCGCAGGGGGTTCCGCCATGTTGCAACTGTCATCGCGCGTCGCTGTGGCGCTCGTCATTCTCGCCGGCACCGCCGCCGTTCCGGTGGCCGCGAAGGACAAGTCGCCCGCGGTGCCGCCGACGCAGATCCGCGAACTTTATGCTTGCCGCGACATTGCCGATCCGACGGCGCGGCTCGCCTGTTTCGACCGCGAGGTCGGCGAACTGTCGGCGGCCGACCAGGCGCGCGAGATCGTCTTTACCGACAAGGAAACAGCAAAGGAGACGCGGCGCGGGCTTTTCGGCTTTTCCTTCCCCAAGCTCGGCGGCATTTTTGGCGGCGAGGAGGATGCGATCAAGGAAATCGAAACGACGATCCGCACGGTCAGCACCGACCGGTCGGGCAAATATATCCTCGGCATGGAGGATGATTCGGTGTGGATACAGATCGATACCACCCATTTGCCGCGACAGCCCAAGACGGGGCAGAAGGCCAAGATCCGGGTTGCGACGATGGGCAGCTATTTTGCCACGATCGAGGGCGGCCGCGCGATCCGCATGAAGCGCGACCGCTGAACGCGGCGGTCGCGTGATCGGCCCCATGTGAGATAGTGATGGCGGACGACAACGCGATTCCGGCTTTGGGGACCGACTGCCCGCCCTTTGTGCTGCTCGACGATGCGCGGGTGCACGGCGCGGCGGCGGCGCGGCTGTTCGTCGATCCGGTCGATATCCTGTCCGCCGCAACGGCGGCCGAGGTCCCGGCGCTTCTGACGGCGCTCGAAGCGGCGCAGGCGCGCGGGCTGCACGCGGCCGGATATCTTGCCTATGAAGCCGGCAGGGGGTTGGCGCCCGCATGGCGCGGCGCGGCGGAAGGCGGCGCGGGCGACGCGCCGCTGGGATGGTTCGGGCTGTTTCGCTGCGTGGAGCGGATCGAAGCCGATGAGGTTTCGGCGCGGCTCCCCGATCCGGCGTCGGCGTGGGTCGGCGCAGTGGCGCCGCGGGTGGCGCGCGCGGACTATATCGCCGCGGTCGAGCGGGTCCTCGCCTATATTCGCGCGGGCGATATCTATCAGGCGAACCTGACCTTTCGTGCCGATGTCCCGGTGCTCGGCGATCCGCTCGCGATCTATGCGAGGCTGCGGCAGACGGCGCGCGCGGGCTATGGCGGCTTCATCTGGACCGGCGACCGGGCGATCGCGTCGCTGTCGCCCGAACTTTTTTTCGCGCTGCGCGACGGGTACGTCATGGCGCGGCCGATGAAGGGGACCGCGGCGCGGCTTGCCGATCCCGCGGCCGATGCGGACGCGGCGCGCGCGCTGGCCGAAGACCCGAAGCAGCGCGCCGAAAATCTGATGATCGTCGACCTGATCCGCAACGACCTGTCGCGCGTCGCCTTGCCGGGATCGGTCGCGGTGCCCGACCTGTTCCGTGTCGAAAGCTTCCCGACGATCCATCAACTCGTATCGGACGTCAGTGCGCGGTTGCCGGGCGGTGCCGGCGCGGTCGATGTGCTGCGTGCGGCCTTTCCATGCGGTTCGATCACCGGCGCGCCCAAAGTCCGCGCGATGGAGATTATCGACGAGCTCGAGGCGGAGCCGCGCGGCGTCTATACGGGATCGATCGGCTTCATCGAAGCGGGGGGCGACGCGGCGTTCAATGTCGCGATCAGGACTTTGGTGTTACCGCAAAGCGGCTTGCGCGATAATCCGCCTTGCGCCACGCTGGGACTGGGCTCCGGAATCGTCGCCGACAGCGAACCGGCTGAAGAATGGCGCGAATGTCTGGCCAAGGGGGAATTTGTGGGCGCAGCCGGGGAAAGTTTCGACCTTATCGAAACGATGTTTTTCGATCCGGTAGATGGTGTTCAGCGGCTCGAGGGGCATCTGGCGCGGATGAAGGCGAGCGCCGCGGCGCTGGGCTTTGTGTTCGATCGCCACGGAGCGCGTAACAGCCTGCAATCGGCGACTTTCCGCCTGCGCAATGCCGCGCGCGTGCGGATGCGGCTTGCGCCGTCGGGCGCGCTCGCGATCGAGGTGTCGCCGCTGCCGCGGCTTGCCGAACTGCCGGTGCCCGTCGCGATATGCCCGGCGCCGATGGCTGCGGACGACTTCCGCCTGACGCACAAGACCAGTCTGCGGGCTGCCTATGACAGCGCGCGGCGGGAGAGCGGCGCCGCCGAAGTCGTCTTCATCGACGAGCCCGGGTTCGTCACCGAGGGGAGCTGGAGCAATATCTTCGTCGAGCGCGGCGGCCAATTGCTCACCCCGCCGCTCGCGCTCGGGCTGCTTCCGGGCGTGCTGCGCGCCGAACTGATCGACAAGGGGCGCGCGGTCGAATCGCACCTGCGCCTCGCCGATCTGGAGAGCGGATTCTTTATCGGAAATTCGCTGCGTGGATTGATCCCGGCACGGCTGGCGGACGCTGCGGCATCCTCGATAGGCTGACCTGCGCGCCCGCATAGGTAAATTATCTACCAGCGCGCTTGCGAATATCGATCAGAGGCTCTAGGCGCGGCCCCGCGCAATTTCCTGTCATTTTGCAGCCCGACCGCGCAAGCCACGGAAGATATCGTCATGTCGCTGAAGCCCCATGTCTCCGCCGCCCTCAACCGCATCCAGCCGTCGGCGACGCTCGCGATGACCGCGCGCGTTTCGGCGCTGAAAGCCGCGGGCGTCGACGTCATCGGCCTTTCGGCGGGCGAGCCCGATTTCGACACGCCCGACTTCGTCAAGGAAGCGGCGATCGAGGCGATCCGGAACGGCCAGACCAAATATACGCTGGTCGACGGCACGGTGGCGCTGAAGGAAGCGATCCGGGGCAAGTTCCGCCGCGACAACGGGCTCGAATTCGGGCTCGACCAGATTTCGGTCAATGTCGGCGGCAAGCACACGCTGTTCAATGCGCTGGTCGCGACCGTCGATCCGGGCGACGAGGTGATCATCCCCGCGCCCTATTGGGTGAGCTATCCCGACATCGTCGCCTTCGCGGGCGGCACGCCGGTGATCATCGAGGGGACCGCGGCGCAGAATTACAAGATCACGCCGGCGCAGCTCGACGCCGCGATCACGCCGAAGACGCGCTGGGTGATGTTCAACTCGCCGTCGAACCCGTCGGGCGCCGCCTATTCGGGCGAAGAACTCGACGCGATTGGCGAGGTGATCCGCCGTCACCCGCATGTGATGGTGATGACCGACGATATGTACGAGCATGTCTGGTACGCCGATTTCGAATTCTCGACGATCGCGCAGCGCTGCCCCGACCTCATCGATCGCATCCTGACGGTGAATGGCTGTTCGAAAGCCTATGCGATGACCGGCTGGCGCATCGGCTATGCCGGCGGTCCCGCATGGATCATCAAGGCGATGGGCAAGCTGCAGTCGCAGTCGACGTCGAACCCCTGTTCGATCGCGCAAGCGGCCGCTGCCGCCGCGCTCGGCGGGCCGCAGCAGTTCCTCGACGATCGCAACGCCGCATTCCGCAAGCGTCGCGACATGGTCGTGGCGATGCTCAACGACGCGCCCGGCCTCAACTGCCCCGTCCCCGACGGCGCCTTCTATGTCTATCCCGACGCGTCGGGCTGCATCGGCAAGAAGACCCCCGACGGCAAGCTGATCGACAGCGACGAGGCGCTGATCGATTATTTCCTCGACAGCGCCAAGGTTGCAGCGGTGCACGGCGGCGCCTTTGGCCTGTCGCCCGCGTTCCGCGTTTCCTATGCGACGTCGGAAGCGGTGCTGAAGGAAGCATGCGTGCGCATCCAGCAGGCGTGCGCCGCGCTTAGCTGACATGTTTTCGGTACAATTTAATCTGCGCAAGATTATTTTGTACCGATCGGTCTTGTAATCCCGATTGCGGAGCCTATTTGAACCTGAACGGCGGTTAACCGCCCGGTTCACCGGATGGTAAGTCATTTCCTTTAAGGGTGACGGACATCACTGCACGGCTGGTCGGGGCGCTCCATATCGTCGGTGTAACCAATGCGGTCTCGGCCGCGAACTGACAGATATGAAAAAAAGAGGCCCATATGCTCTCCATGCTTCGCTCCGACTGGTTTCTGACCATGCTCGCAGGTTTCGCGATTGGCGCGACCTACATCGTCCTCAATCAGCCGGCGCTTCCGATCCCGGCGTGACGCCGCTGCGGCGCAGCCTGTCGCTTCGCGCCGTCACGGCGCTGGTCGCAGGCGCGATCGTCGCGCAATGCGCCCCGGCGCAGGCCGAAAGCGTCGTAAAACTGCCCGCCGCACTCGTCGATCCCGCCGTCAAGTCCACGCGCGCAACCGCGGTGCTTGCGGGCGGGTGTTTCTGGGGCGTCGAGGGCGTCTTTTCCAACGTCAAAGGCGTGATTTCGGTCGAATCGGGCTATCATGGCGGCAGCGCCGCGACCGCCCGATACGAACTCACCCACGACGGCAAGTCGGGCCATGCCGAGGCGGTGCGCATCGTCTATGACCCGTCGCAGGTCAGCTATGGCAGTCTGCTTCGCATTCTCTTTTCGGTCGTCGCCGACCCCACGCTGAAAAATCGTCAGGGTCCCGACACGGGCTCGCAATATCGCGCGGCGATCGTTCCGCTCGACGCCGCGCAGCGCCAGGTCGCCACCGCCTATCTGGCGCAAATCGGCGGCGGGAAATATTTCGCCAAGCCGATCGTCGTGCCGGTCGAGGCCTATAAACGCTTCTACCCCGCCGAGGCGAACCATCAGGATTTCATGCGCCGCAATCCATCGAACGGCTATATACTGCGCTGGGACGCGCCCAAGCTTGCGGCGCTCAAGCGACTCTATCCCGACATGGTACGCGCCCGGCCTGCTCCCTGAAATCCGCCGGGTTCCCGCCATTGGTCGCGGTAGAAGAATCATTCACCGCAAATCGCTGGCCCGCCCCGCACGCCTGCGAGACGAGGAAAATGCCCGAGAGGGGTCGGGTATATATAAAGTAGTCGCAAGTGCGGGGTTAGAATGAAGTTCAGCTTTTCCGGCAGGCCGCTCCTCGCCACGTCGATGGGCGCAGCGGTGCTCGCAGGCTGCGTCAGCAGCGCCGCGATCGTGCCGCAGCCGCGAACGCAGCCGCAAACGGCGGTGCGTAGTCCCTCCGGAGCCGTCACCGTGCCGATCGGCCGGCCGGTGCGATCGACCATGCCGCGCCCCGCCGGGCCGGCCGATCCCGGATTTCGTCGCGCGCCCGCCGGTCTTCAGGACCGCATCTTTGAATTGTGGAAAGCCTTTCCCGGCAAGACCGGCATCGCGGTCCAGCGCATCGACGGCGAATGGGCACTGGCGCATCGGGGCGGGGACCTGTTCCCGCAGCAAAGCGTGTCCAAGCTTTGGGTGACGCTGACTGTGCTCGACGCGGTCGATCAGGGGCGCATCAAGATGGACCAGCGCGTCCGCATCGGGCCCGAGGATTTGGTGGTCTTTCACCAGCCGCTCGCGGCACGCGTGCGGGCTGAGGGTTCGGTTACGATGAGTGTCCGTGACCTGATCGAGACCGCGATCACCCACAGCGACAATCTTGCGAATGACAGCTTGCTGCGCACCGTCGGCGGTCCCAGTGCCGTGCGTAGCTTCATCGCGAAAAAGGATTTGGGTTCGATTCGCTTCGGCCCCGGCGAACGCATGCTGCAGGCGGGGACAGCCGGACTGACCTGGCAGCAAAGCTATTCAGTCGGCCGCAATTTCGAGAGCGCGCGTGCGGCGCTGCCCGCCGCAGCGCGTCAGACCGCGATGAACAATTATCTCGCAAATCCAGTCGATGGCGCCAGCCCCGCCGCGATCGCGAGCGCCCTGACGCGGCTTGCGCGTGGCACATTGCTTTCGCCCGAATCGACCGAATATCTGCAAGGCGTGATGAGCCGGACGAAGAGCGGGCCCCGGCGCCTCAAGGCCGGGCTGCCGCCGGGCTGGCAGTTCATGCACAAGACCGGCACCGGACAGAATCTGGGCGGCATGACCGCAGGATACAACGATATCGGCATCGCGACGGCGCCCGACGGCACCCGCTATGCGATCGTCGTGATGATGGGCAGCACGACCGCGGGCATCCCCGCGCGCATGGCGCTGATGCAGTCGGTCTCGTCGGCGGTCGCCGAATATCACGGAAGGTAATCCCGATGAAATTTGCTGTCCTGCCGCTGGCGCTGCTGTCGCTCGCGCTCGCGGGCTGTGCGACGCCCGAGACGCGGCTGCGCACCGGCCTCAACAACGCCGGCCTGTCGAAAGCGATGTCGGCGTGCATGGCCGAGCGCATGGTCGACCGGCTGTCGCTGCTCCAGCTGCGCCGCCTGTCGGCACTCGGCAGCCTCAAGGACAAGCGCGTCACCGACCTGACGCTCGATCAGTTCTTTCACAAGGTCCGCGCGCTCAAGGATCCGGAAATCCTGACCGTTTCGACCAGCTCGGCGGCGCTCTGCGCGCTGCGCTAGGTCTCAGTCGCCCGGAAAGCGGACGACGAGATTCGGCGGCGGAAAACTGTCACGCACTGTTTCGGAGCGGTCGGTGGGCGGCCATGTCTCGCCGCGGAAAAAATCGCCGATCGCCCCATATTGTCCCAGCCGCGTGAGCGAGGCAAAGACGTAGGGCTGGCCCTCCGCGCCGAGGATTGACGCGCGGTCGGCGAGATGAAAATGCAGGTGCGGCGCGCTCGCCTGTCCGGTGAAGCCGAGAAAGCCGACGACCTGCCCCGCCTTGACTTGATCTCCCACCTTGACCGGTGCGCCCTGCTTCAAATGCTCATAGGTCGCGATGCGCCCGCCGCCGATATCGAGCATGAGATAATTGCCGCTCGCATCGGCGATAGTGGGGTTCGCACGGCCCTTGACCGCCGCCGGATCGGGCACGTCGTCGCGGACCGCGACGACCGTGCCGTCGGCGACCGCGAGCACCGCGGCACCGAAGCCATAATGGTTCGCGGGAACATTGGCGTCGCCCGCCGACAGCTTACCGCCCGTGTCGACCTTCATGAAATCGATCGCGAAGCGGCCAGGCAAGGTCGCCGTTCCCTCGGTAGCGTAGAAGACCCGCCGGTGGCCGCGCTCCATGCCGGGATCATAGACCGCGACCCACGGCCCACCACGCAGCGGCGGCGACAGGCGGGGGAGGAGTGCCGAGGCCAATGATGCCGTGCCGCCCGAAATCGTGAAGCTGGCGCCATCGGCGCCGACCTTGCCGAGCGTCAGTTCGTGCGAAATGGCGCCGCGCGGCAGGCCGGCGGTGACGGGGGCGTTAATGTAAAGGACGGCTCGGCGCCCCGGCGGAACGATCCGCGCATCGGCCTCGGCCGGGCCGACGAGCCCGATCGCTTTCGCCAGTTCGTCACCGTCATAGGTTTTGAGCGGTGTTCCAGTGCCGCCGACTTTCACGACAAGCCGGTCCAGCCGCAACGGCAGGCTGGCAAAATTGGTAAGATGCAGTTCGTAGACGAGCTGGTCGGCGGTGCCGATCCGGACAAGATCGGGCGCCTCGACGACCCGGATGTCGAGCGCCTGATTGGTCTGCGCCGTCGCCGCAGCGGGGCAGACGAGCGCCAGAAACGCCAAAAGCGGAACTTTTATCTGCATCTTCCACGGCTCCCCTCATCCCGATCCCCGGCGCCGCCCGATTATCAGCTTGGGTCGGGGCCGTCATCCCGAAGACGGACCGATTGGCCGAAAGCCTTTGCCGCAGACAAGAATATCTGGGGACCCCGGGGGTAGCGTTGCGCGCGAACTTGTGCTTATGCGGCGCCAAACTTCTCCCCGCTCCAGAGTCGAAAGGCCCGGCAGACCTCATGAACATCCACGAATATCAGGCGAAAGAACTGCTCGCGAAATTTGGCGTCGCTGTCCCCAAGGGCATCGCCGCGATGAGCGTCGAGGAGGCCGTCGCCGCGGCAAAGCAGCTCCCCGGGCCGCTCTATGTCGTGAAATCGCAGATTCACGCCGGTGGCCGCGGCAAGGGCAAGTTCAAGGAACTGGGCCCCGACGCGAAGGGCGGTGTCCGCCTCGCCAAGACGATCGAAGAGGTCGAAGCGCACGCCAAGGACATGCTCGGCAACACGCTGGTGACGATCCAGACCGGTGAAGCCGGCAAGCAGGTCAACCGTCTCTACATCACCGATGGTGCCGACATTAAGCAGGAATTCTATCTCGCTTTGCTCGTCGATCGCGGTTCGAGCCGGGTCGCGGTCGTTGCGTCGACCGAAGGCGGCATGGACATTGAAACCGTCGCGCACGACACGCCGGAAAAGATCCACACGATCACCATCGACCCCGCGACGGGCCTGCAGCCGCATCATGGCCGCAGCGTTGCCGCAGCACTGGGGCTGTCCGGTGACCTCGCCAAGCAGGCCGCGAAGGTTCTTGCAGGCCTTTATGCCGCATTCCTCGGCACCGATGCCGAACAGATCGAAATCAACCCGCTGGCCGTCTGCGAAGGCGCGAACGGCGACGAACTGCTCGTCCTCGACGCCAAGGTGGCATTCGACGGCAATGCGATGTTCCGCCACAAGGATCTCGCCGAACTGCGCGACCTGACCGAAGAAGATCCGGCCGAAGTCGAAGCGTCGGAATATGACCTTGCCTACATCAAGCTCGACGGCAACATCGGCTGCATGGTCAATGGCGCCGGCCTTGCGATGTCGACGATGGACATCATCAAGCTCAACGGCGAATTTCCCGCGAACTTCCTCGACGTCGGTGGCGGCGCTTCGAAGGAAAAGGTCACCGCGGCGTTCAAGATCATTCTGAAGGATCCCGCCGTAAAGGGCATCCTCGTCAACATCTTTGGCGGCATCATGAAGTGCGACATCATCGCCGACGGCATCGTCGCCGCGGCGAAGGAAGTGAATCTGTCGGTGCCGCTCGTCGTCCGCCTCGAAGGCACGAACGTCCAGCAGGGCAAGGACATCCTCGCCAATTCGGGTCTGCCGATCGTTGCGGCAAATGATCTCGGCGACGCAGCAAAGAAGATCGTCGCAGAAGTTCGCGCGGCTTAAGGTAATTGCCTCTCTCCTTGGGGGAGAGGCAGCGAGACTTGGCAGCTTGCTGCCTGGTCGCAGCGGTGAGGGCGGCAACGTCCGTACCCTCACCAAGTCCGACTAGGTCCTTGCGGACCAAGTCTCCCTATCCTCTCCCCCAAGGGGAGAGGAACGAAGGGACTGCTGGTTGACGTTTACGTAAACGCCAATTATGGCGCAGTGCACAATTTTTCGAGAGGAGCTGTCGAAGCTATGAAAATCCTCGTCCCCGTTAAACGGGTGCTCGATTACAACGTGAAGCCGCGGGTCAAATCCGACGGCACCGGCGTTGACCTGGCCAATGTCAAAATGTCGATGAACCCGTTCGACGAGATCGGTGTCGAAGAAGCGATCCGCCTGAAGGAAAAGGGCGTCGCGACCGAGATCGTCGCCGTCAGCGTCGGCCCGGCGAAGGCGCAGGAAACGCTCCGCACTGCGCTCGCGATGGGCGCTGACCGCGCGATCCTCGTCCAGACCGACGACGAAGTCGAACCGCTCGCGCTCGCCAAGATCTTCAAGGCGATTGCCGATGCCGAACAGCCGGGTCTCGTGATCCTCGGCAAGCAGGCGATTGACGGCGACAACAACCAGACCGGCCAGATGCTCGCAGCCGTCACCGGCTGGGCGCAGGGCACGTTCGCCAGCGCGGTGAACGTCGAAGGCGACCATGTCAGCGTCACGCGCGAAGTCGACGGCGGCCTTGAAACGGTGAAGCTCAAGCTTCCCGCGATCGTCACCACCGACCTTCGTCTGAACGAACCGCGCTATGCGTCGCTGCCGAACATCATGAAGGCGAAGTCGAAGCCGCTCGATACCAAGACCCCCGCCGATTACGGCGTCGACACCGCGCCGCGCGTCAAGACGGTCAAGGTTTCGGAACCGCCCGTGCGCTCGGCCGGCGTCAAGGTCGCCGATGTCGATGAACTGGTTGCCAAGCTGAAAGCGATTGGAGTGCATTCATGAAAACGCTCGTTTGGGTCGAACATGACGGCAAGGCCGTCAAGGACGCCACGCTCGCGGTGGTCACCGCCGCATCGAAGCTTGGCGAAGTTCACCTGCTCGTCGCCGGTTCGGGCGTCGACGCGGTTGCCAAGGAAGCCGCGCAGATCGCCGGCGTCGGCAAGGTGCATGTCGCCGACAACGCCGCTTTCGGTCACAATCTGCCCGAAAATATCGCGCCGCTCGTCGCCGAACTGATGGCATCGCATGACGCGTTCCTCGCGCCCGCGACGACCACCGGCAAGAATATCGCGCCGCGCGTCGCCGCGCTGCTCGACGTGATGCAGATTTCGGAAATCCTGTCGGTCGAGGGTCCCAAGACCTTCACGCGCCCGATCTACGCCGGCAACGCGATCGCGACCGTCGAATCGTCGGATGCGAAGCTGGTCCTTACCGTTCGCGGCACCGCGTTCGACAAGGCCGCGACCTCGGGCGGTTCGGGCACGGTCGAAGCCGTCGGTAGCGGCAGCGACGCCGGTATCTCGAGCTTCGTCGGCGCCGAAATCGCGAAGCAGGATCGTCCCGAACTGACCTCGGCCAAGATCATCGTGTCGGGTGGCCGCGCGCTCGGTTCGAGCGAGAAATATCAGGAAGTGATCGTGCCGCTCGCCGACAAGCTCGGCGCTGCGCTCGGCGCTTCGCGCGCTGCGGTCGATGCGGGCTATGTCCCCAACGACTATCAGGTCGGCCAGACCGGCAAGATCGTCGCGCCGCAGGTCTATTTCGCAATCGGCATCTCGGGCGCGATCCAGCATCTCGCCGGCATGAAGGATTCGAAGACGATCGTCGCGATCAACAAGGACGAAGACGCCCCGATCTTCCAGATCGCCGACTTCGGCCTGGTCGCCGATCTGTTCAACGCCGTTCCGGACCTGACGGCCAAGATCTGATCCGCCGTGGCCGGCGATCATCCCGGTGTGCCCGGTCTCGGTGAAACGCCGTTCAATGCGGGCGGACGCCGGGCGACGCGCGCCGGACCCGACGATCATAACGACGAAGCGGCCGTGGGCGATGCTCACGGCCGCTCGTTGATTCTGGCGAGCGTCGCGCGCGATGCCCGCCTCGACACCAAATTTCTGCTGCTTGTCGTCATGGCGACCGCGATTGCGACACTTGGGTTGCTGCAAAGCTCGGCACCGGTCGTGATCGGTGCGATGCTCGTATCGCCGCTGCTCGGACCGATCATGGGAATCGGCTTTGGCCTCGCGACGATCGAGAGCAATCTGATCAAGCGTTCGCTCGTTACGCTTGCTGCGGGCACACTGGTCGCCATCATCATCGCGGCCCTCATCATCTGGCTGTCGCCGATCAAGGACGTCACGCCCGAAATTCGTGCCCGGACCCAGCCGACGCTGATCGACCTTGGCGTCGCGGTGGTCGGCGGCATCGCCGGCGTCTATGCGATCTTGCGCAAATTATCGGGGGTGATGGTCGGCGTCGCGATCGCGACGGCGCTGCTGCCGCCGCTTTCGACCGTCGCCTTCGGGCTCGTCACCGGCCGGCCCGATTTCGCGATGGGCGGCGGCCTTCTATTCCTGACCAACACACTCGCGATCGCTTTTTCGGTGACGATCGTCGCGCGGCTCAACAAATTCGGCCCCTCGCTGACGCCGCAGCACACGGCGATGCAGGTCGTCGGGATCGTCGCGACGCTCGGCATATTGTCGATCCCGCTCGCGATCTCTTTCAACAATATCGTGCGCGAAATTCGTGCGCGCACCGCGGTTCAGTCCGAACTTCGGGCCTTGCTTGGCGATGGCGACCAGATCGACAGCCTCAATGTGCGGCTGGAGGGCGATGCGATCGAGATCGACGGCGTCGTGCTCGTCGATCGCTACGCGGGGCAGCTCAACCGGGAGCTAGAGGCAAAAGTCCGTGGGGATCTCGATCGCGACGTTCGCGTCAATCTCGCGCAGCTTCGGAAACAGACCAATGCCGCCGCGCAGCTTGAGGAGCGGCTCAGCAGCCGCATCGCGACGCTCGAACAGCGCGACGAGGAAAGCCGCGCGATCCTGTCGAGCTTGACCGTCGGCGACTTGCTGCCGCGCGGCCAACTACTGATCGATGCGCAGGCGCGCCGCGTGATCGTCCAGCGCGACCGGGAGGCGGAGGGCGAACAGGTCGCGGCGGCGATCGACCGGATCATGGCGTCGGTGCAGGCGGGCTACCCGCAATGGTTGATCCAGAATGGCAGCCTGACAGCCGCCAAGGCTCCTGTCGCGGAAGCCGCGGCGACCGAATAGACCTCTCGCAGACCTATTCGGGTTGACCTGTCCGGCCCGATACCATGTGATGTACCCCGATCCCGGGCGAACGGCCGGGACAGGGGAGAGACGATATGCGCGGCACGCGACTGGCTCTGGCGATGATGATGGCATGTGCAGGTTCGGCCGCGGTCGCGCCGCCGCTGCTGGCGCGGACCGCGCCCGACGCAGTGCTGAAAATCGACCAGGCGCGGATCGATGCGGCGCTGAAGGCGATGATCGCCGACGGCCGCGCCGCCGGGACTTCGGCGCTGATCTGGCAGGACGGGCGCGAGGTCTATTTCGGCAGTGCGGGTATGGCCGACCGCGACGCAAAGCGCCCGATGCGCCGCGACACGATCGCGCAAATCTATTCGATGACCAAGCCCGTCACCGGCGTGGCGCTGATGCAGCTTTGGGAACAAGGCAAATTCCACCTCGACGATCCGCTGTCCAAATATCTCCCCGAATATGCCGATATGCGCGTCTATGCGGGCAAGGATGCGGCGGGGCAGCCGCGCTATATCGCCGCCGAACGTCCGATCACGGTGCGCGACATCATGCGCCATACTGCTGGCTTTGCCTATGGCGCGGGGCCGACGCCCGCGCACGACGCTTATGTCGCCGCCGATCCGCTCGCGCTGACGATCCCGCTGGCCGAAACGAGCAGGCGCCTCGCGCGCGTGCCGTTGCTGTTCCAGCCGGGCAGGCAATGGGAATATAGCATCGCGGTCGATGTGCAGGCGGCGCTCGTCGAGAAGCTGTCGGGTCAGCGCTTCGCCGATTACGTCCGCACCCATATCTTCGAACCGCTGAAGATGACCGAGACCGCCTGGCGCCAGCCCGATGCGCGTCTGCCGCGCTTTGCCGCGATGAATGTCAAGAAGGACGGCAAGCTCGTTCAGCAAGCGGCGGCCGAGGCGCAGACGCTGAACTTTCGCGATCATGCGCTGACCCCGGGCGGTTTCGGGCTCGCCTCGACGCTCGACGATTATCAGCGGTTCGCGCGGATGCTGCTGAACAGGGGGGCGCTCGACGGCGTGCGCATCCTCAAACCCTCGACGGTGGAACTGATGTCGACCGACCAGCTCGATCCTGCGATAACCGAACGCGCGTGGCTTCCTGGCAAGGGGGCGGTCGGCTTTGGCTTCGACTTTGCGGTGCGCAAATCGCCGCCGCAGACGCGCGAGGAAAACCGCGGTGCGGTCGGCGAGTTTTTCTGGGACGGCGCCGCCTCGACTTTGTTCTGGGTCGATCCCGCGAACCGGCTCACCGCGGTCTTCTTCGTCCAGACGATGCCCTATGACGGCACGCTCCACCGCGACTTCCGCGCCGCGGTCTATGGGCTGGACTATAAGGGGCCGACGGGAGATTAGGCTGTCATCCTTTTGTCATCTGGATGTCCTTGAGCGGGCCGAGGAGTTTTTTACATGCCCCAGCCCGACAAACGCGCCCTGCTTGCAGAAGGCCTCGCCGCCGGTGACGAAGATGCTGCGCTGCATGCGCGGCTCGTCGCCGCAGGCGTGTCGGCCGCCGCCGCGAAATATGAAGTCGACCGGTTGGCCAAGGATCCGATGGCGGCGATGCTGCGCCGGCAGGCGGCGCGCATGGCGAAACAGCGCTGGCTGCTCGCCAATCAGGATCGGCTGGCGCGCGAGGGCGAGGGCGGCTTCGCGCTCGATACGCTCGATGCGCCCGACTCCGGTCATTTCTATCGCCATCATTATGAAGTGAACCGCCCGGCGAAGCTCAGCGGCATCATCGATCACTGGCCGGCGCTGACGCGCTGGTCGCTCGATCATTTTGCAGAGGTCGCGGGGGACGCCGTCGTCGAGGCGCAGGTCGAGCGTGACCGCAGTCCGGATTATGAACTCGCAAAGGACGATCACCGCCGCCTTGTCCGCTTCGCCGAACTGATCGACTGGCTGCGCAAGGACGAAGCGAGCAACGACATCTATCTCACCGCCTATAACAGCGGCACCAATGCTGCGGCACTGGCGCCCCTGTGGGACGATATGGCGCCGATCGCCCTGCTCGACGATACGCGGCAGCGCGACGGCTTTTTCTGGCTGGGGCCAAAGGGCACGCTGACCCCCTGGCATCATGATCTCACCAACAATCTGCTCGTCCAGGTGATGGGGCGCAAGCGCGTGCGCATGGCGCCGCCCTGGGCGTTCGACCGCATGAAGAACAGCCGCCACTGCTTTTCCGATTGGGCGAATGACGCGCTGCCCGCGGGCCCCGGCGACGCCGACACCCCGCCGATCCTCGAAACGGTCATCGGCCCCGGCGAGGCGATTTTCCTTCCCGTCGGCTGGTGGCATCAGGTCGAGGCGCTCGACCTGTCGGCGAGCATGAGCTTCACCAGCTTTCGCCGCTCGAACGCGCATGTCGATGATTATGCCTCTTACGGGGCGCTCGACTGATTCCGTTCGGTCGCGAATCGCGCCGCTCCGGCGTTGCGGCGTTGCGGCATTATTTGGCATTTCCTGCGATTGCGCCGACCCGGATGCGATTACGGCTTGCGGCCGTCAAAAATCCTTAGCATCATTAAGTAATGATCGATCTCGCCGCACCGCTTTCCGCCTTCATGACCCGCGTCGCTCGCCCCGGCGCCCTTTCGGGACTCGCCCGCCTGTCGGGCGGGGCGAATATGGAAAGCTGGGCGTTCGACTGGGGCGAGGCGGAGCAGGTGGATCGCTATGTGCTGCGCCGCGCGCCGTCGGCGGACTATATGGAAGGTCGGCCTTATGGCCATGCCGACGAGGCGGCGCTGGTGATCGCGGCGCATGATGCCGGGGTAAAGGCGCCCGAAGTCGTCGGCGTGCTGGAGCCGGGCGACGGCATGGGCACCGGCTATGTGATGCGGCGCGTGATCGCCGAAGTGAGCCCGGCGAAGATTCTTGCGGACCCGCCGCCGTCGCTGCTCGCCGACCTGGGGCGCGAGCTTGCGCGCATCCACGCGATCCCGGCCGGCACGATCCCAGCGGCGATCCCGCTGATGGACACGGCCGAGGCACTGGCCGAACTCAAGGCCCGCTTTCTGTCGTACGGCGGCGACCGGCCGGCGATCGCGCTCGCGATCAAATGGTGCGAGGATCATCTGCCTGAACCGGCGATGCCTGTGCTGGTCCATGGCGATTATCGGATGGGCAATGTGATGGTCGACGGTGAGGGCCTGGCCGCCGTGCTCGACTGGGAACTTGCGCATCGCGGCGACGCGCATGAAGATCTGGCGTTTGGCTGCATGACCGTGTGGCGCTTTGGGCGGCTCGACAAGCCCGCGTTCGGGGTCGGCAGCATCGACGATTATTTCGCGGCCTATGAAGCAGCGGGCGGAGCGAAGGTCGACCGCGACCGCTTTCGTTTCTGGCTCGTCTACCGGACGTTGTGGTGGGCGCTTCGGCTTCGAG
>Ga0247823_10000331_pt1 | contig 41364 bp, 36 predicted proteins | sample 13C_PalmiticAcid_2_FD_192426 | JGI IMG/M metagenome (GOLD analysis project Ga0247823, IMG submission 192426) | Soil microbial communities from agricultural site in Penn Yan, New York, United States - 13C_PalmiticAcid_Day30 | ecosystem: Environmental > Terrestrial > Soil > Agricultural land... | reverse complement strand
GATCTCGATGAGCGGCCGGACGCCGCGTGCCCGCAGCGGCGCGGACAGGTCGGTGAGCCGCCGGGTCTCCCCGCCGGACACCAGTACCACGTCGCCCGCACTGTCCCAAGTGGTCAGTAGGGCGACCACGTGGTCACCGTCGGCGGCGAAACCCTTGAGCTGGGCCTGATCCCCCGCGATGAGGGTCAACTCGGCCAGCGGCGCGTCCGCCGCGCCGGTGGCGACCCGACGCAGTTCCACCGCGCCCTGGTTGCGCACACCGACGAGGATGCCCGACTCGGTCACCACGGGCCTGCCCGCGGCGATGTCGCAGTCGACGGTCTCCGGGTCGGTCAGCCTGCGCGGTTCACCGAGCACGCCGTCAAGGCGCAGCGGAACCGCCCACAGGCCGGTGTTGTTGGCGACCGCGATGGTGCCGTTGAACGCCTCACCCAGGTAGACCACGATGTCGTCGGCGGTGACCACCGGGTGCGCGAGGGATCCGCTGCTGCGCGCGACAAGGACCGGCGCACCACCGTCGGCGGGAACGGCGTAGAGATCGCCGTACACGGTGCCTTCGGCACCCCAATCCCTGCGAGCGCTGACAAGCACGTGCGCACCCGACGGGGTCCACGCGGGCTCCGCGGGCTCGGCGAGCCCCTCGGTCAGCGCGACCGGCACCGCGTCGGTGTCCCCAGTGTCCACAATGAACAACTGGGCGGCGCGGTCGCCGACATAGCCCGCGTCGTCCTGCCGATAATCGAGTCGCGTGATCCACCGCGGCGCCTCGGATGGCGATTCCACTCGGCCATCCGGCCCCTCGGTGCCATAACGCCCCGGCTCCGGAATTCGCGCGATGAACGCGATCCGCCGGGAATCGGGCGCCCATACCGGCGCGCCCGCCCCCAGCGGAAGATCCGTCACGAGGCGGGCGTCGCCGCCGTCGACCGGCATAACGTAGATCTGCGGTTTACTCCCCTGTTCGGCCACACGAAGGAACGCGACCGTTGTCCCGTCCGGGGAGATGGCCGCGGCCATGTCCCGGAATCCGTGGGTGAAGTGATGGTCGGACGCACCGTCGAGGGAGACGCGGCGGAGGCCGCCCCGATAGGCGTTCAGGCCGATGTCCGGTGTGGAGACGCCGACAAGCAGCAGATCCCCACGCATGGCAGGCGCACTGGGCGCCGCCAGCAGCTCGATGTCCTCTGGGCGCACTCGCTGACCGTACCGGACGGTTAGCGCGCGTCAGGACCTCCGATTATTCCCATTAGTTGACGCATAAACTGTGTAGCAACGCGCTGACCAGGCACTATCGGGTTTGCGAGGTTGCCAGGCCGCCGTCAGGCGTTTCGGCCGAACGAGCATTCCGGGCGCGGGAAAAATCTTGTCCGATGCCGAAACGGTTCTTGAGGAACGTTCGGCCCGGGTTTTGATCGCCCGCCGCCAGATCAGTAGTCGCGGTTGGTAATCGCTCACGTACTGATCGATTGCGTCAAAACCCGCCCAATGGGACCGAAAACCACGTCGTGGCTAGAGCTTCTGCTCCGCGGGCTCGGTGTTCTCACCCGATTTGGCGTCGTCGCGGCGGGATTTCACGAGGCTGGCGACCGTGGTGATGGCCAGGACGCTGACGATCACCGTGAGAGAGAGGCCGATGCCGATGGTGGGCACGCCGAGTGCCTCGCCGCCGTTGATGAACGGGAGTGTGTTGGTGTGCAGGGCTTCCAGGACCAGCTTCACGCCGATGAAGCCGAGGATGACCGCCAAGCCCACCGACAGGTACACCAGCTTCTTGAGCAGGCCGCCGAGCAGGAAGTAGAGCTGGCGCAGACCCATGAGGGCGAAGGCGTTCGCGGTGAAGACCAGGAACGGTTCCTTCGTCAGACCGAAGATGGCCGGGATCGAGTCGACGGCGAAGAGCAGGTCGGCGGTGCCGATGGCGATCATGACCACGAACATCGGGGTCACGAACCGCTTGCCGTCGAGCCGGATGAAGGACTTCGCGCCGTGGTAGGTGTCGGTGACCGGGAAGACGCGGCGAGTCAGCTTCGTCATCGCGTTCTCTTCGTATTCCTCGTCCTCGCCCAGGCCGGTGCGCGCGAGCTGCCAGGCGGTGTAGACCAGGAAGATGCCGAAGAGGTAGAAGACCCAGCTGAACTTCGCGATGGCCACGGCGCCGACGGCGATGAAGAGGCCGCGCATGACCAGCGCGATCAGGATGCCGATCAGCAGGACCCGGTGCTGGTGGATCTTCGGCACCGAGAACGCCGACATGATGATCAGGAAGATGAAGAGGTTGTCGACCGAGAGGGAGTACTCGGTGATGTAGCCGGCGAAGAACTCACCGGCGTACTGCCAACCGGAGAACGCCCAGATCGCACCGCCGAAGGCGATCGCGCAGGCGACGTAGAAGGCGACCCACCGGCCTGCCTCGCCGACGGTGACCTCGTGCGGTTTGCGGTCGACGATGAACAGGTCGAGTGCGAACAGCACGACCAGGCCGCCGATGGTGGCGAACCAAGCCCAAGCGGGGACTACCATTGATCAAACCTCCGGTGTATACGGCGCATGCCGACAACCGGAGGTCTCTTCCGCCGACCCGCCGAAACGGCTGTTGTCGACCACCGGCCCCGGGACCCCGGAGGGTCCGTGCTGACGAGACCGATGCGAAGGAATACTCCCCTCCGACACTTGCTGAGGGACGATTGTTCCCTGTCCAGGTCAAACGCACCAGCTCGGGGCCTTGTTCCACTCATTGGTGAACGTCACAGTGCCCGCCCACCTGGCTCCTGGGAGCGTTCTCAGGTTTCCTCGAATACGGTTCTGACGTGCCCAGTCTTCCCCGTATCCGCCCGCGCCAGGCGATCACCGCCGTGCTGGTGGTCGCCGTCGCCGTCGCAGGCGTCGTCTGGTTGAACCGGACCGACGAGCCTCCCGTCGTCCACACCAGCGACGCCATGGTCGACGTGCCCGCCGCCTCGTCCGGTGGCACCGCGGTGTCCCTGGACACCACCCTCTACCTGCCGGAACAGACCCCGGCGCCCGCTGTGCTGGTCGCCCACGGGTTCGGCGGCAGCAAGCTGAGCGTCGACTCCGACGCCCGCGAGCTGGCCCAGCGCGGCTTCGTGGTGCTGACCTGGTCGGCGCGCGGGTTCGGCCGCAGCGGCGGGCAGATCGCGCTGAACGCGCCGGACGCCGAGGTCTCCGACGCGCGCGGCCTGGTGAACTGGCTGGCCAAGCGCCCTGAGGTCCAGCTCGACGGGCCGGGCGACCCCAAGGTCGGGGTCACCGGCGGTTCCTACGGCGGCGCCCTGTCGCTGCTGCTCGCGGGCACCGACAAGCGCGTCGACGCGCTGGCCCCGGTGATGACGTACAACGACCTGAGCCAGGCCCTGCTGCCCAACTCGGCGACCACCGGCCAGATCGCGGGCTCCCCGTCGGCCAACGCCTTCGCCGACGAGGGTGTCTTCAAGCGGTCGTGGGCGGGCATCTTCTTCGCCGCGGGAATGGGCGCCGCCGGGCTGGCCAACCCCACCTCCGAGGCCACCGAGGAGGGCAACGACGAGGGCCGCGACACCGCGGTCCCCGGCGCGGCGCCGGTCGACACGTCCGCCGCCGAACGCGGGCCGCGGATGCAGGGCGACGGGAACCCGTGCGGGCGGTTCGTCGAGGCGGTGTGCCGGGCATACGCGCAGGTCGCGACGACCGGGCGGGCCGACCAGCAGACCGTCGACCTGCTCAAGTCCGTCTCCCCCGCCTCGGTCGCCGGCAAGATCACCCAGCCGACGATGCTGGTGCAGGGCGAGCAGGACACCTTGTTCGGCCTCGACCAGTCCGACGCGACGGCACGCCAGATCAGCGCGGCGGGCGGCAAGGTGAAGGTCGTCTGGTTCACCGGCGGCCACGACGGCGGCAGGCCGGGCAAGGACCTGCGCGGCGAGATCGCGGACTGGTTCGACTTCCACCTGCGCGGCCGCGGCACCGACCCCGGCACCCCGTTCGAGTACGCCGTGCAGGGCTCGCTGCGGGCCCAGGGCGCGCCGTCGGTGCGCACGGTCACCGCCGACGCGTACCCCGGGCTCAGCGGCGACACCGCCACCGAGCGGCGCCAGATCCAGGTCAACGGGGAACCGCAGACCGTGGTCAACCCGCCCGGCGGCAACCCGGCGTCGATCAGCAGCATGCCGGGACTCGGGTCGGTCATCAGCGGCTCGTCGCGGCTGTCCGGCCGGGTGTCGGTCGACCTGCCCGGCCAGTCGGCGCGGTTCGCCAGCACGGCGTTCACCCAGCAGCTGCTGATCGCGGGGGCGACCACGGCCCGGCTCAACATCTCGACCATGCCGAACCTGCCGTCGCCGGATGGCGCGGTCCTGTTCGCCAAGCTCTACGACGTCGGCCCGGATGGGCTGCGCACGCTGCCCGCGTCCGCTGTCTCGGCCTTCCGGGTGCCCGCGCTGCCCGCCGACGGCACGCCGGTCGCGGTGACCGTGTCGCTGCCCGGCATCGTCCGGCCGATCGAGACCGACCACCGGATCGAGCTGGTGGTCAGCACGACCGACCAGGCGTACGCGACGCCCGCGCTGCCCGCGGCGTACAAGATCGCGATGGCCGACGAGCGGCTGTCGGTCCCGGTGGTCCCTGGCACGCGGTCGAGCACCGCGCCGCCGTCGGGTCCGCTGATCGGCATCGCGGTCGTGCTCGGGCTCGGTGTGCTCGCCGCCATCGTCGGCGCGATCCGCAGGCGCCGCGAGGACGACGTCGACGCCGAGCTGACCGACGTGCCGCTGGTGATCGAGAACCTGTCGAAGTCCTACCCCGGCGGCCTCAAGGCGGTCGACTCGCTGTCGTTCCGGGTCGAACGCGGTCAGGTGCTCGGTCTGCTCGGCCCCAACGGCGCCGGCAAGACGACGACCCTGCGGATGCTGATGGGCCTGATCTCGCCCAGCGGCGGCCACATCCGGGTGTTCGGCCACAAGATCTACCCGGGTGCCCCGGTGCTGTCCCGGATCGGCTCGTTCGTCGAGGGCGCGGGCTTCCTGCCGCACTTGTCGGGCCGGGCCAACCTGGAGCTGTACTGGGCGGCGACCGGCAGGCCGCTGGAGCGGGCCCACTTCAGTGAGGCGCTGGAGATCGCGGGCCTCGGCGGGGCGGTCGACCGCAAGGTGCGCACCTACAGCCAGGGCATGCGGCAGCGGCTGGCCATCGCCCAGGCGATGCTCGGCTTCCCGGACCTGATGGTGTTGGACGAGCCGACCAACGGACTCGACCCGCCGCAGATCCACCAGATGCGCGAGGTGCTGCGCCGGTACGCATCGACCGGGCGCACGGTGCTCGTGTCGAGCCACCTGCTGGCCGAGGTCGAGCAGACCTGCGACCACGTGGTCGTCATGCACCGCGGCAAGCTGGTCGCCTCCGGCGCGGTCGACGAGATCGTCGCGGGCGGCGGCGAGGCCACCTTCCGGGTCGACGACCCGGAGTCGGCGGCCGAGGCGCTGCGCGGGGTCACCGGGGTCAACGCGGTCAGCATCGAGGGCAACCTCGTGCACGCCGACCTCGACGGCCTGGCCCGCTCGTCGGCGCTGACGCTGCTGGTCAAGGCGGGGGTCGCGGTCGAACAGGCCGGACCGCGCCGCCGACTCGAAGACGCGTTCCTTCAGCTGGTCGGAGATGGGTCATGAGCGACAACGGCCACAAAGAGGGTCCCGTCGTGGTGAGTGGTCGGGAGACGGTCAGCACCGTCCACACCGACCCTGGCGCGATCGACGACATGGCGGTGGCGGCCGGGCTGGAGTCGACCTCGTTCGGTGCCGACGGCGCCGTCGAGGGCTTCACGTCCCGCCGCACGCTGCCGCTGCGGGTGGAGCTGGTCCGCCAGCTCCGCCGCAGGCGCACCCAGTTCCTGATCGGGTTCCTGGTGCTGCTGCCGTTCCTGCTGTGGGCGGCCTTCGAGTTCGGCACGTCGTCCAACGCCAACCGGTCCGGCGGCTTCGTCGACCTGGCCACCGCGTCGGCGCCGAACTTCGTCGTGTTCATCCTGTTCGCCACCGGCAGCTTCCTGCTGCCGATGATCGTCGCGCTGTTCTTCGGCGACACGGTGGCGTCCGAGGCGTCGTGGTCGAGCCTGAAGTACCTGATGGCGATGCCGGTCCCCCGGCACCGGCTGCTGCGGCAGAAGGCGATCTCGTCTGGGCTGCTCTCGCTGCTGTGCCTGGTCCTGCTGCCCGCGGTGTCGTTGCTCGTTGGCATCGTGTTCTACGGGACCGGCGAGGCGGTCAGCCCGACCGGCGACGCTGTGTCCTTTGAGGACTCGATGCTGGCGTTGCTGTTCTCCGTCATCTACATCGCGATCAACCTGCTGTGGGTGGCGGGCCTGGCCCTGTTCCTGTCGGTCACCACCGACGCCCCGCTCGGCGCGGTCGGCGGGGCGGTCCTGGTCTCGATCCTGTCGCAGATCCTGGACCAGATCACGGCGCTGGGGAACATCCGCGACTACCTGCCGACGCACTTCTCGTTCGCCTGGTCGGACCTGATCGCCACCGACATCGACTGGACGAACATGGCCAAGGGCGCGTTCTCGGCCGTGGCCTACGCGGGAGTGTTCTTCTTCCTGGCGTCGCGCCGATTCCGCACGAAGGACATGACGAGCTGACGATCATCGTTCGTTCTTCACAAGGACCGGTGTCTTGAACCCACACGGATGACAACGCCAGAACAGCAGCCTTCCCTTCTTCTTGTCCGCGGATCGCCATAGCTCAGAGGGTTCTCCGCACTTGGTACACGGCACCGGATCGGCGCAGTCCGCGGCCCGCAGTTCGTCGAGCAGCCGCTTGGCGAACGCGGCGCCGCGGCACGCGAGCATCACCTCGCGTGACCCACGTTGAGACAGCGGGTTGTGGCTGCCCAGGAGCACCAGTCCCTCATCGACGACAACCACCTTGCGATGTTCGACCCTGGCCCTGATGATCTTCGCCCCCGTGGCACGGAGCTCGGCGAGCCACCTCTGGCCCGACGGGTTCCGCATGATGAAGTCCTTGTCATCCCGAGTGAACACGGTGACATCGACGCCGCGGGCCACGGCGTCGCGGATCAGGGGAATGAACACCGCGCTCTTGGTCCCGACCCACGGCGACCACATCCACAGCGATCGGCGAACTTCGCCCAGGTGCGCGCGCAACGCCTCGTCGAAGGAGAACTCGTCGTGGATGTCGCTGACATCCACAAGCCCGCGCAGGACCTCGTTCAGCTCACCCTCGACGTCGGAGACGGGCTTGTACTCGGTCGTGTCGGCCATGCCAAGCAGCACGCCCGCCCGGCACACTTTGATCCGGCGGTCACCCACCAGCTTGTTGACCGCGCCAAGCGGCCTCGTGAGCTGCGCGCCTCTCACCGCGTCACGATGCGCGATGATGTAGAGCCGCCGCCGGGCCCGGGTGATCCCGACTCCGAACAGTCGCACACCGCTGCGCTGGAAGTCGCTGCCGTCCCAGCGCGCGTTCGCGATCCATCCGGCGCCGTCCTCGACCAGGTCGAAGACCACGGTGTCGAACTCGCGTCCCTGGAAAGAATGCGCCGTCCCCACCGGGGTCGTGAGGTTCTGACCCACGTCGCACAGGGTCGCGTGCACAGCCTCGGCCTGCTGCTTGAACGTCGTCACGACGCCGACCGTGCCGCCTTCGGCGGCGTGGTGTTCGACCAATGCCCTAGCCAGGAGCGCACCCACCGGCCACCACCCGGCGTAGGTCGCTGAACGGTGGACCAGTGCGAGGTCGGGTAGGTCACCCACGTCGATCACGACGATCTCGGTGTCCGGCGGCGGCTTCCCGCTGACCGCGGTGATCCCGTCCTCAAGCACGCCGTAGACGACCTTGTTGGCGAGTTCACGCAGGTTCGAGCCGAATCGGAACTGCTGCAGCAACGCTACGGCGCCTTGCGTGTCCTCAGCGTCCTGCGGGGCTCGGATGCCGCAGTGGGTGAACGGGTCGGGCGTCATCCACCGCTTGACCATGGGGTGCTTGGACTTGTCGACCTCAGCCAGGACGGGACCGAGTTGGAGGAAGTCGCCTAGTAGGACGGCGGTCCGCGTCGCCCGGGACACGGCGAACAGCACCTCGCCCAACATCGCCGCACCTGCCTCGTCGACCATGACCACGTCGAACCGCTCGCGGGCCAGCGCGGGGTGCGCCCGCGACCTGGCGAGTGTCGTCGCCACGACCTTGGCCCCCGCGATGATCTGGCCTTCCGCGTCCCTGCGGAGGTCGGTGATCCGCTTGCTCAGCCCACGCAGCCGCTCCTCCAGCGCCTGACGAGCTCGACGGTCGGCTCGCGCCGCCGTTCGCAGCCCGGCCAACTCCGCGGCCTTCGCCGGAAGCTCGCGTCGACGCGCCCGAGTGACCAGGTCGTTGTCGGCCTCGGTCGCAATGCCCTCGCTCACGCACCGCACCCGCTCCGACTCAAGCTCATCGATCGTCCGGCGCACGACGTCGACCTGATGTCGCGCGTAGTCCGACAGCGAACGGGTCCTGGCGACGGCGGCGTCGCGATCGGCGATGTCCTGGGCGGTGATCGGGTTGGCAGCGGCCAAGCAGGCGCGGACCATCGGCCCGTCCTCGGCGTGGCGGCGGACGACTTCGGCCTCAAGTTCCGCGAGCCGCCGTCGCGCCGCGTCCAGGGTCGCCGCCGCCCGACGTCGCGCCAGCCAGCCGCCGTGCTCGGCCGCCACGGACTTCGCGTGGACGGCCGAACGCTGGGCAGCCAGTTCACGATCCAGCGACGACAGCGCGGCCGTGATCCGGTCCGCCCGGTCCAGCTCGATCCGATTCGGCTCGACCCGGGTGCGGTCCAGCTGGGCGGACTCGGCCGCCGTGATCGCTTCGGCGAGGTCGTGCGCCGCCGCCTTCAGCCGCTCCCGTTCGACCCGCAAGGCGAGGTCGGCCGCACCGAGCCTGCCTGCTCGATCGACCCTTTCGACGGCGACGCGGTATGACGGCTCGTCGAAGTCGCCGAGGATGTCCACCAGCTTGGCGATCCTGGTGTCAGAGGCTGCCAACATGGCCAGTTCGGTCTGCACCTGGGCGAGTTCCCGTTCGACGGCGGTCGTGGTCCGGGCCGCCAGTCGCTGTAGCTGTACGTCGTCGTCTGCCACGAGTTCTGGCAGGTGTGGCGGGCCGACCCGGATCACCTGCCCCACGACCGGCCGCAGGTTCTTGATCACCTCGACAAGCGCGTTGTCGACCGCGACGTTCGCCGTGGACACCAACAGCACCCGTTTGCCGTCCCGGACCAGGTCCTCGATCGCCCTGGCCAGCACCCGGGTCTTGCCCGTCCCAGGCGGGCCCCACACCGCGTGCAGCCCTGGTTCGACACAGGCGCGATATGCCGATCGCTGACGGGGAAGGAATCCCGGTGGGTAGTCCCGGTCGGCAGAGTGCGACAACCGGTCCAGGCGGCCCGCGGCGAGCTTGTCCGCGAGGTCGGCCCGCTCGATGGCGGCGATGCCCTCTCGCAGTTTGCGGGTCAGGTGCTGCGGAGTGAGACGCACCGTCCACAACGTGTCACAGCCCGCGGGCACCGGACCATCGACCTTGACCTTCAGGACGTCATCGGCCACCTGAACCCGCTCGACCGGGACGTGGGCACCTCGATCCGGGCCCTCCCGGTCGGATATACAGACTTGTTCGAAGTTGTCTGCCGCGCCTGGGCCCTTCCTGCGTTTCGTGTCGACGGCGTACCAGCCGGACTCGGGCAACGCGCCGATCCGGCCCAGCGGGCGCCACTCGTTCCCTTGGCCACCTCTCGCGTTGTTGAGCAAGTCGTCGAGCGCCGCGAGTAGTTCCTGCCTCCAGACCACCACGCCCCGAGTAAACCAACAGCTATTGATCGAGCACAGAGAGTTGGCGCAAAAAGATCAACATTTCACCTTGCCGTTCAGGGCGGGCGCCAACTCCGGCGAAGAGCGGTCTGGAAGGATTGCCCAGTGGCAGAGGTCGACTACTACGAGCTACTCGGCGTCCGTAGGGACGCGTCGGTTGGGGAGATCAAGTCGGCGTATCGGGCGCTGGCGAAGGTCATGCACCCCGACGCGGGTGGCACGGCTGGAACGTTCCGGCTGTTGAAGTCCGCGTACGAGACGCTGGTCGACTCGCGCAAGCGGGCGGAGTACGACCTTGGCGAGCCCGCGCCCACCACGCCCGAGGTGCCCAGGCCGCGGGCGCGGCGGCGGATGTACCGCGACGAGCCCGTCTTCACCCCGCTCGGGTGCGATCTGCCGCCGTCGTCGTTGTCGTGGTGGCACTTGACCAAGCACCAGCCGCGCATCGGCTACGTGCGGACGCCAGGGCACGCGCCCGCGGCCGCCGCGCTGGTGGGGAGTGCGCTGCTGGTGATCCCGCTGCTGCTGCCGTCGCTGCCCACGCCCGTGCTGGCGACCTGGCTGGCGCTGCTGGTCGGCGCGCTGGCGGCGATTGTCGCGTTGGTGCGCTCCTATGTGACCGCGGCTCGCGGCCACAAGGCCGCGCTGGCGGAGTTCGGTGAGCGGACGGTGTTCGGTGAGGCCGACGACGAGCCGGTCGGTGAGCGGCTGACCGCGGAACTGCTGGTCAACTACCTCGCCCGGCTGCCCGGCGCGCGGGTATTCCACGGGCTGTCGCGGCCGGGGTCGGTGTTCGCCGACGTCGACCACGCCGTCCTCTGTGGACACCGACTGGTGCTGGTCGAGTCGAAGCTGTGGCTCCCCGGCCACTATGAGATCGACGAGGATGGCTCCATCTGGCGTAACGAGCACCCGTTCCGCGGTGGCGGCACCAACCTGTTCGCCGCCGTCGCCGCGTTCCAGGACCACCTGCCCGATGTGGACGTCCGCGGCGTGCTGCTGCTCTATCCCAACCGCCGCGGTCCGCTGACCGCCGACGACACCCCCGGTCTCGGTGTCAGCGCGATGGTGCCCGACCAGTTCGTCCGCGACATCGGCGACTGGCTGTCGGTCGACTGCGCGACGGTCGACCAGCGCGTGCTGCGGGCGGTGCGGGCCCGTGTCGTGCGCGAGCCCGACGCCGCGACCGCGTAGGTCAGGCCCGCAGGACCTCCGCGAGCGGCCCCAGTTCGGCCAACACCCCGGCCTGCTCGGCCAGTTCGGCGAAGTGGGCGCGCTGTTCGGGCGAGTGCTCCTTCACCGCGGCGGCGAGCCGGGTCAGACCTGCCTTGTCCAGTCCCTTGAGGACCGGCAGCAGCGCTTCGGCCAACTCGTCGGACGCCGACGCGAAGACCCGGGCGATCTCGGGGACCTTGGTGTCGGGAACCATCGCGAAGATCTCGGCGAAGCGGTCCTCGTTCTCGCTGAACGCCGCCGTCCGCAGGATCGCCTCGGCGTCGAGCGCCTGGACCGTGGCCCGCAGGGCACTGTCCGGCAGTTCCCCGATGAAGCGGCCCATCGTGACGTAGTCGCCGCGCCGGGTCAGTTCGCGGCCGACCGCGACGACCGGGCCGGACGGCAGCGCGGCGAGCACGCCCGCGGCGCGGCGGGGGTCGAGTTCGGCGGCGACGTCGGCCAGGAAGTCGACCGGGAGCCTGCCCGCGATGTCGACGGCGCGCTCTGGCTCCAGGACGCCCGCGACCCTGGCGCACAGCAGCGGGCCGAACGCCTTCTGCGCCACCCCGACCGTCACCGCCGTCGGCACGAGCTTGCTGGCCGCGGCGATCCGCTCGAAGACCGCGCGGTTCGCGTCGAACAAGACGTCGGTGGCCTTCTCACGCAGGACGCGCAGGTCGGAGACCGGCAGGTCGGCCAGGTACTCGAACCGCTCCGGCTTTTCGCCGAGCAGTCGGGCCAGCTTGACGATCTCGGCGGCGGCCGTCATAGCCCGATCACCTTCCGCACCACCGGCCGGATGAGGCGCGGCACATGGCTCAGCGACGCCTCGGTGGCCTGGATCAGGTGCTCGGTCTGGCGCCTGCGGGCGGTGCGCATGGCCCCCGCGAGGTCCCACAGCGCGTCGGCGTCAAGGTCTTCGACGTTCGCGGGCAGGGTGCCGCGCAGTTGCTTGCGCAGTTCGGCGACCGCGTCGTCGCCAGGTTCATATGTCACTTGGACCTCCATTGGCGTACCAACGGTAGGTCATGGCGGTCGGTCACGGTGTGCGACGCTCCGAGGCGTTACCAACGGTTACATCTCGATGCGGGGTGCGTTTGTGTCACCTCCCCGCCGATATCACACAGAGTCGTCACAACCGCCTCCCGCCTGCGACGCGTCGGCGACGGACCGACGCGGCAGGTGTGCCGCTAGGGCCTTTGGTCCCTGTCTATTGAACGGGGACGCAAATAGCGTGCGTGAACTTCCGCATCACAGCCAGTGAACGTGAGACGCACCCGATGCACGTATTCATCAGCTACGCCCGACGCGACCAAGCATCGATCTCGCAACTGCGCGCGGACTTCGAACGCCTAGGCCACTACGTCTGGTTCGACCGGGAAAGCCACGGCGGACAGGACTGGTGGGACGACGTGCTCGCCCATGTGCGCGGCTGCGTCGTCTTCGTCTTCGCCATCTCCCCCGACTCGGTCCGCTCCAAGGCGTGCCTGGCCGAACTGCGCTACGCCGAGGCGCTCAAGCGCCCCGTGCTGCCCGTCGTCGTCCGCCGCGTCCCGAAGGCCGACATCCCGGCCGGACTCACCGCGGGGCTCGTCGACTACTCCGACCGGTCCGCCGAGACAGCCATCGCGCTTCTCAAGGCGTTCAACGCGCTGCCGATGGCCAAGCCGCTGCCGCCGCGCCTGCCTCCCGAGCCGGAGATCCCCACCTCCTACCTCAACGCCTACCTCGACCGGATCGACGCCGAGGAGATCGCCGACGCCGACCAGGACGAGCTGCTCGGCGCGCTGAAGGTCCGACTGAGCGACGAGCAGGAACGGGCCGACGTCTGGGACCTGCTCGTCCGGCTGCGCGGCAGGCCAGGGCTCACCAGGAAGGTCGCCGACGACATCGAGCAGGTGCTCGCCCCCGGCTGGCAGCCCGACCCGCACGAGCGGTTCGAGGCCCGCTACTGGGACGGGCAGGTGTGGACGACGCTGGTCGTGCAGAACGGGCAGGAGTTCAACGACCGCAGCAAGCCACCGCAGGTCAACACCCCGCGCCAGCGTGGGGAGAAGACCGACGAACTGGTCATGCCGTCAGCCCCGGTCCAGCGCAAACCCACCGCGGTGGCGGTCAAGGCCAAGCGGCGCGTACTGCCGTGGGTGGTGGCGGGCGCGGTCCTCGCCGCGGCCGGAGGGGTGACCGGTGGACTGCTAGTGTTCGGCAGCTCCTCGGCCGACCCCGAGGCCGCCAACCGGATCGCACGCAACTTCGTTGACGCCGTGAACACCCGCGACGACAACGCGATGCAGCGCTACGTCTGCGCTCGGGACCTCAAGGACAACAGCCATCTCTATGGCGCGTTCTTCGACACCGCCAACGTCACGCTCGAAAGCGTCAACGTCGACGGACCCGATCCGCGATTCACCATCCTGGCCGCCCGCACCACAGGCAACTCGTCGGTAACATTGAGCATCCCGCTCGCCGACGAGAACGGCGAGTGGCGGGTGTGCGACATAAGTAAGGCGCTCTCTGGGCGCTGACGGGCGCGGTGGGCGGAGTAGTCATGCAGGTGTTCGTCAGCCACGCTGAGTCGGATCGGGACCTGGCGGTGAAGCTGCGTGCCGATCTGGCGGGCATGGGCAACCAGGTCGCGTTCGACCGTGGCGTTTCGACCGGTCCGACCTGGTGGGACGGCGTCCTGCGGCGGGTCCAGCGATGTGACGTGTTCGTCCTCATGCTGTCGCCCGACTCGCTGCGCTCGCCCGGCAGCATGGCCGCGGTGCGCTACGCCCGCCAGCTGCGCAGGCCGGTCCTGATCGTCCGGGCGCACCCGATGATCATCCCCAAGGAACTCGTCGACGCCGAGGTGTTCGACCCGGCCGCCGCCGGGGTCGACCGGGCCCGCCTGCTGCGCGCGGCCCTGCTCGGCCTGCCGCCCGCGCCGCGCCTGCCCGACCCGCTGCCGCGCCCGCCGTTCGTGCCCTACCTCGACGGCTACTACGAGCTGCTGGAACAGCCCACGATCGAACGCGCCGAGCAGCACGCCCTCCTCGGCGAACTCCGGCACCGCCTGCGCGACGAGTCCGAACGCGCCGCGGTCTGGAGCCTGCTCGCCCAACTGCGCGGCCGGGCGGACGTGGCGCCCGGGGTGGCGGAGGAGTTGGAGAAGATGCTGGCCCCCGGGTGGCGGCCGGACCCGGAAGGCCGGGTCGAGCGGCGGTACTGGGACGGCCAGGCGTGGACGACGCTGGTCCGCCACGACGGCCGCGAGTTCAACGAGCGCCGGGTCCCGCCGCCGGACGCGAGCTGGCCGAGCCAGCGGATCCCGGTTGTGAGCACTGCTCCGGCAGCGGGTTCGCTGGTCACCCGGAGGCGGCTGCTCGCCGCCGCGGTCGGGGTGCTGATCGTGGCCGGTGTGGTGGTCGGAAGCGTGCTGTTCTTCCGTGCGGAGCCGGAGAACCCGATCCGCACGGCGCGGGTCTTCGTGGACGCGGTGAACGTCCAGGACACCAAGGCGCTGGAGAGCGTCACGTGCGCGGCGGACAAGGCGCGGACGGACCAGGTGTTCCTCGCGGGCGGCTTCCGCCTGACCCTGGAGAGCGTGGACAGCGAGTCCGACCCGCCGACGTTCACGGTCCTCGCCACCGACACGAGCACCGGCGGGGTCGACCGGCGGACGTTCCCGCTGATCCTGGAGAGCGGCGAGTGGCGGGTCTGCTCGCTGTAGTCAGGCGCAGTGGGTGTCGGGCGGGGGCAGGGTCAGCGAGATCAGATAGTCGTCGACATGCCGGTCGACGCAGATCGACTGGTGGTAGGCGGTGTGCCCGTCGCCGTCCCAGGTCAGCAGCCTGCCGCTGTCGAGCAGCCCGGCGAGGCTGACCGCGCCCGCGTACGGGGTGGCGGGATCGTGCACGGTCCCGACCACCAGGATCGGCGCCGCGCCGCTCGCCTTCGGACGATTGAGCGGGTGCCGGGCGGCGGGCCAACTCTTGCAGCCGAACAGCGCGTACGCCGACCACCGACCGAACACCGGGAACTTGGCGATGGTCTTGGCGACCGCGGCCTTGATCTCCTCATCGGACAGTGTCGAGTCGCTGTCGTTGCAGTTGATGACATAGCCCGCGTCCCGCGGCTCGCCGATGTTCGGGTCGTCGGTGCCCGAGTCGAACCCGTCGTCTATCGCGAAGAACTCGGTCGAGTCGGAGTCAGTGGCGGCTGCCAGGAGAGCTCCGTCGAGATAGGGCCACTGGTCATCGGCGTAGAGGAACGCGACCACACCACTGAGGATGTCATTCGGATCGGCGAGACGGCCGTCCCCCGGCTTCTTGGCCGGAATCGGACTGGTGGCTGCCTTGGCAACGACGTCGGCCAACATCTCGCGCGGGTCGCCGACCTGCGCGCAGCTCGGCCGGGCGGAACAACTGTCGGCATAGCGCGCGAAGCTGTCCTCGAATCCCGCGATGGCCCGCTCATGCACGGCGAGACCATCGAGCGCCTGATCGGAAGGTGCGTCGAGCACCACGGCGCGGACGCGGTCGGGGAAGCTGTCGGCGTACTCGGCGCCGAGCTTCGCGCCGTACGAATAGCCGACGTAGGTCAGTTTGTCGTCGCCGAGCGCGCTCCGGATGGCCTCCATGTCACGTGCGGTAGCAGTGGTGTTGAAGTGCTCGGCCCGGCCGCCGAGGTGATCGGCACACGCCTTGAGGCGCTTGGCTTCTTCCGCGGTGAACTGGGCGAAACCCACCTCTGTGGACACATCGACGTCCGGCGACTCGCCAAGGTCGGGACACCGGATTCCCGCTGACCGGCCAGTCCCGCGGGGGTCGAAGCTGACCAGGTCGAACCGGCCGAGGACATCGCCGGACACGGCGCCGGGCCAGTGCCCCATGCTCTGGAGTCCGGAAACACCTGGGCCACCGAAGTTGACGATGAGCGAGCCGATCCGGTCGTGCTGCGTCGACGAACGCACTCGCACGACATGGATATCGATCTTTTCTCCCGGCGCGGCATAGTCGACGGGGACCGCGAGCTTTCCGCACTCGTAGGTGAGCGACGCGCGCAGGTCGGCGGGAATCGCCTGCTCGTCGATCGTGATGAGGTCGCCGCAGGGGGTGAACGTGAGAGCGGGCTCGGGATCCGCCGGGTCGGCGCACGCGGAGGCGAGCATCACGACCGCGATGACCAAGGCGGTTCTGACGGTGCTCATCGGGACTCCAAGGCTCCGCCCCCGCTCAGGTAGGTCGGAGATCCATCATGCGGTGTTACCGCCGTTTCGGCACCTGCGAATCGGACAAGGAAGGGCAAATCGGGTCGGCGCGTGCGGAGCTTCGAATTCCGTAACCGCTAGTGGCGCGGTTTCCGGTTGCCTAGGTAGTCCCCGACGACCGCCGCCCCCAACCCGTCCAAGTCGGGCGTGATCACCCGACCCCGGCCTCGTCGGGCGATGATGTCGACGAACTTCGCGAGGTTCTCGTCCTCCCCCAGCATGAACACCGTCACCGACGCACCCAGCTTGGCCAGCGCGTCCACCTCCGCCAGGGTCTTCGACAAGGTTCGAGGCGTCGGTGGGTAGGTGAACTCCGCGTGCCCGTCCGGCTCCAGGTGAGCCGTCGGCTCGCCGTCCGTCACCACCAAGACCACCGGGTTCGCGTCCGGGTTGCGACGCAAGTGCCTGCCCGCCAACAGAAGCGCGTGGTGCAGGTTCGTGCCCTGCTCCCACACACCCTCCATCGCCGTCAGTTCGCCGATGTCCACTGTGGACGCGTGCCGCCCGAAGGTGATGAGTTGCAACTCATCCGAACGGAAGCGGGTGGATACCAAGTGGTGCAGGGCCAGCGCCGTCCGCTTCATCGGGACCCAGCGGCCGTCCTGGATCATCGACCAAGACGTGTCCACACACAGTGCTATCGCCGCTCTGGCCCGCTGCTCAGTCTCGATGACCTCGACGTCGGACACGTCGATCCGCACGTCGCCGCCGGTTGACGCGGTCCTCAGCACGGCGTTGCGGACCGTGCGGGAGACCTCCCAGGGTTCCGAGTCGCCGAACGCCCACGGGCGGGAGGCGCCAGTCGGCTCGCCCGCCGCTCCGGCTCGGGCCGTGTCGCGTTCACCTCGGCGGGACCGCAGAGTGCCGATCACATCGGACAGTGCGGTCTCGCCGAGTCGGCGCAAAGCCTTGGGCGACAAGTGGAGCGAGCCGTCGGCGGCGCGTTCCAGCAAGCCCTGGTTACGCAGTTCGCGTTCCAGTTCCGACAGGCGACGCGCGTCGACTCCAGCGTCCTCGCCGAGTTGGCGGGACAGGGCCTCCAGGTCGATGTCCTCCAGTCGAGCACCCGGATACGACTGGGCCAACTGCTCGGCCAGCGCGTCCAGTTCGGCGAGGTCGGCCATCGCCTGGGCGCCCTCGCCCAGGCCCAGCGGGTCCTGACCGCGGAAGCGAGCCGACGACGTCCAGTCCTCGCCCGGCCGCAGCGCGCGCAGGTTGGCGTCCAGTGTGGACACCTGTTCGGCCAACCTCGGATCGCCGAAGGCCGCAGCCATGAGTTCCGACAGCTCGGCGCGCTGCTGGGCGCTCATCGAGTTCATCATGCGCTGGGCGGCGGCGGCTCGCGTGGCCAGTGCGTCGATCAGTTCCTCGACAGTGCGGGGGTTTTCAGGGAAGAAGTCGCCGTGGGCGGTCATGAAGCGGTCGAACTTGTCCGTCGTGTCCTCGCCGCGTAGGTGGGACAGCAGCAGGCCGTTCAGGTCTGCCATCATGGCGCGGATGCGTTCGGCGTCTTCCGGCCGGACGTCGCTGAGCGCCTGTTTCATGCCCTGGAACCGGGACTCCATCAGCTCTTGGCCGAGCTTGTCCCGGATGCGCTGATAGGCCTGCCGGGCCTGCTCGGACCGCCAGTCGTAGTCGGCCAACTCGCGAACAGCCGCCGCCGTGCCGGGTGGCAGCGCGTCGAGTTGGGTCTCGCGGAAGCGTGCGTCGTCGGACGGGTCGGGGAACAGCGCGGCCCGTTCGGCGGTCAACGCCTCGTCCAGCAGGGCCCTGACCTCCGCCAACGTGCCGTCGAGGTTGTGGCGGCGCTGGATGCGGGCGCGGCGCTCCCACAGCCTGCGGGTCAGCTCGTCGAGGCCCGCCGTGTCGCCCGCGCCCCGCCGCAGCAGTTCCTCCAGTGCGGAGCGGGGCGACGATCCGTCCATGACGTCGCGGCCGAGTTGCTCCAGTGCCTCGCGCAGGTCGACCGGCGGGGCGAGCGGGTCGGGGCCGTCGTGCCACGGTCCATAGTGGAACGCGGAGCGCGAGCCCCGGTAGTCGGTCACGGCCCGTACACCACGGCGCCCGCCGTAGCGTCCTTGGCGACCTTGCGGGTCAGGTACAGGTATTCCAGCGCCAGCTCGACGGCCGAGGCGATCTTGCCGGGGCTGTCGTCCGGCCGCACGTCGACCCGGCCGGCGACCTCGTGCAGCAGCGGCAGCTCGGGCAGCGCGGCCAGCACCTCCGACCCCGGCACTCGCTCCCCCGTCGCCACCAGCGTGCCGTCGGCGATGACGTCGATGAGCGGACGCAGGTCGAGCCCGGCGAACCGGTCGCGCGCGGTCTCGGCGACGGCGCGGCGCAGCAGGTGGGTCAGGTGCTCGGTCTCGCGGCCCTCCTCGCCGGACTCGAACTCCAGCTTGCCGCGCAGCACCTCGGGCACCGAGTTCAGGTCGATCGGCCGGGCGACCGCGGGCTCCTCGCCGATCAGCGCGGACCGGCGCAGCGCGGCGGCGGCGACCGTCTCGGCAGCGGCGACGGCGAAGCGGGCCGACACACCGGAGCGCTGGTCGATGGCGCTGGACTCGCGCAGGTTGCGAACGAACCGGGCCAGGACCTCCAGCAGCGGGTCGCCCACCTCGGCGACCAGGTGCGCCTCCTGCCGGACCATGGCGACCTCGGCGGCCACGCTGGTCGGGTAGTGGGTGCGGATCTCGGCGCCGAAGCGGTCCTTGAGCGGGGTGATGATCCGGCCGCGGTTGGTGTAGTCCTCAGGGTTGGCCGTGGCGACCAGCAGCACGTCCAGCGGCAGCCGCAGCGTGTAGCCGCGGACCTGGATGTCGCGCTCCTCCATGACGTTGAGCAGCGCGACCTGGATCCGCTCGGCCAGGTCGGGCAGCTCGTTGACCGCCACGATGCCCCGGTGGGCCCGCGGGACGAGTCCGAAGTGGATGGTCTCGGGGTCGCCGAGGGTGCGGCCCTGGGCGACCTTGACCGGGTCGACGTCGCCGATCAGGTCGCCGACGGAGGTGTCGGGGGTGGCCAGCTTCTCGGTGTAGCGCTCGTCGCGGTGGCGCCAGGTGACCGGCAGGTCGTCGCCCAGTTCGGCGGCGCGGCGGACCGACGCCGGTGTGATCGGGGCCAGCGGGTGTTCGCCCAGTTCGGCGCCGTCGATGACCGGGGTCCACTCGTCGAGCAGGCCGACCAGGGTGCGCAGCAGCCGGGTCTTGCCCTGGCCGCGTTCGCCGAGCAGCACGAAGTCGTGTCCGGCGAGCAGCGCCCGTTCGAGCTGGGGCAGCACGGTCTGCTCGAAGCCGACGATGCCCGGCCACGGGTCGCGGCCCGCCCGCAGCGCGGCGAGCAGGTTGTCGCGGATCTCGGCCTTGACGCCCTTGGGCAGGTGCCCGGCGGCGCGCAGGGCACCGGCGGTACGGGGCAACTTGGTTGAAGGCACAGCGGGGACGGTCACACCCCGACGCTACGCAGATTCGCGCGGCCGGTCGACATGGAGCCCGCTCGAGGTCAGTGCCCGGCGCGGATCTCCGCGCGCTGTTCGCGGTACTTGACCCACTCATAGACGATCAGCGCCACGAGCAGCGCCGCCAGGACCGCCAGCGAGACCAGGGCGGGCAGCAGGGCCATCAGCGGCACGATCGCCACGAGCAGCACCCCGAGCGCGATCCGGTGGGTCTTGAGCATCCGGTTGCACCGCCACGACACCGCGGCCTGGGCCAGCAGGTACAGCGCGGTCCCGCCGAACATCGCCCACAGCGGCGCGCCGTAGAGCGCGTCCGACAGCGTGTGCCCCTTGTCGCCCGCGACGTAGTTGAGGACCTTCTTCATCCCCAGCGCGAGCATCACGATGCCGATGACCATCGGCAGGTGCAGGTAGCTGAACGCGCTGCGACCCATCCGGGTGCGCTCCTCCCCCGCCGCCTCGTGCAGTGCGCGCTCGGACAAGTGCGAGTGGGTGTCGAAGTAGGCCCACCACAGGCAGGCGGAGACAGTCAGACCCAACGCGGCGGCGATGATGATCGGCAGCGAGATCGCGTGCAGGTTGACCCCGACGCCGATGGCCACGATGGACTCGCCCAGGGCGATCAGCAGGATCAGCCCGTGCCGCTCGGCGAAGTGCTTGGCCGACTCGATGCGCCACCCGCGAACGCCGATGGCCACGGTGCCGCCGTAGTCGGCCGCGATCGCGGCGACCCATAGCAGGACCTGCGCGGTGCCGGAGGTCTGCGCGGCGATGAGCAGCAGAATCGTGCCGCCCGCCATGGTCGCGCCGAACCGGACAAGTTGGGCACGCAGTGCCTGGTCGCCGCGCGCGACGATCCAGAACAGCCACAGGTGCACCAGCCGGACCAGCAGGTAGCCGAAGGCGAACACGGTCGGACCGTGCAACCCGCCGGGCAGGTCGACGAACGACTCCGGGATCGCGATGGCGACGCCGAACATGGCCCCCATCGCCACGAGCATCGCCGTCCTGGCCAGCCCCTCGTCGGCCTGGACCAGATTGGACAGCCACGAGTAGCCGACCCAGCACCACCAAACGACGGCCAGCAGCAACGCGCCTCGGCCAAGGCCACCCCAGGTGGGCGTCTCGGCCATGAACGCGGTGACCTGGGTCAACGCGAAGACGAAGACCAGGTCGAAGAAGAGTTCGAGGTTGGTGGCCGTGGAGCTCTCGGCCATCTTCTTCATCCCGGTCGACCTTGCGGGCTTACTCATACGGCCCATAGTGCACCGAACGGGTGTCGTAAATTAGTCCGGGTGCTGATCAGACTGCGATGGGATCCGGAGCCCGCGGATTGGGCCGACGGGATCCGGGCGACCGTGCCGTTCGCCCGCTGGAGCCGTTGGTTCGCCGTGGCGCTCGCGGTGGGCTCGATCGTGCTGTTCCTGATCGGACAGACCGGGCCCGCGGTCTTCGGCTTGGCGAGTGCGCTGGTCATCGCCCTGCTGCCCACCCTGGACGTGTGGCTGGCGTTCCGCCGAAATCCGATCGCGGGCCGGACTGTGACCGCCGATGTCGACGGCCACACCATCCGGATGATGACCGCGGACGGGACTGCCTACAGCGACATCCAGCTGGCCGACTTGAGCGGCTGGGCCGAGACCGAACGCAATTTCGTCCTGCGCACGGGTTCGCGTGGATTCCATCCGTTGCCTGGTCGAGCGTTCGACAGCACCGAGGACCTCGACCGCTTCCGCGACCTACTAGTACGCACTGTGGGACCCGCAGGCGGGAGCTGAGAGGCCGGGTCCCTGAGCGGTCGCGTAACCTACTTCGCGTGTCAACTCCGAGTGCGACATTCGCGGTATGGGTTTCCGCTTGGCTCAACGGTTCCGCCGCCCCTGACGACGTCCTCGACGCCCTGCTGCACTGGGCCGAGCTGCATGACGTGGTCGCGGTCGACGAGCCGACGGCCATCGCGCTCGACGTGCCGGTCCGCGGCGAGGCGGGCGGCCAGGTCGCCGGACTGCTCGCCGCACTGCGCCGGGCCGAGGTGACCGGCGGCAGGCTGGTCCTGCCGGTCGCGGGCGACGTGCGCGGCCTGGGTGGCCGCAGCGAGTTCGCGGGCACCGCCCTGCACGCCGGTGAGGCCGTTGTCCTGCACGGCGCCGCATTGGGCCTGGTCCCAGAGCCGATCGCCGACGGCGTCCTGCGCTGGACCGTCTTCGACATCGGCGACGCCCCCGCCGCCGAACACCTGCCCCTCGGCGAGGCCGAGCACGAGCTGACCGGCGCCATGCGGGTCGCCGCGGGCGTGCTGACCGAGCTGGGTGTGGCCAAGCACCGGGCGGGCGTGCGCGAAGAGATCACCGCTCGCGTCGCGCACCGTTCCAATGCCCCGTGGCCCGAGGGCACTCCCCCGCGTGCGCTGCGGGTGCTGCAGCGCGCCAACGAGGTCTCGGCGATCCTGGAGCTGGCCGCCGAGGACGCGCCCGGCAACGCCGTGTCCGGTTCGTCGGCCCGCCGCCGGGCCGAGGCGCTGCGTCCGCTGAACGACGCCGTGCGCGTCGCCCGGCTCGCCGCCGTCGAGGAAGCCGTCCGGGTCTTCTCGGACCACGCCGACAAGCACTGACGCCTTCCACGGGAAGCCGCCATTCGGGTGGCGCGCGGGGTATGCGGGGAACCGTCTCAGGGTGATGGACATCCATTAGTCGAATCCGACGATCGCGGCCTCGGAGAGTGACTGATCTGTCACACTGACGGCTCGCCATCCCCCTTTGGAGGAGTCCTTGTCCCACCCGACCCCGGGCCGCGGTCGCAGGCCGTTGGTCATCGCCGTCGCCGTGGGCCTGCTGGCCATCATCGGGATCTATGTCTTCACCGCCCGCGATGGTGCCGCCGCGAACCGCACCGACTGTGTGTCGCTTGAGCTGAGCTCGTCGACCGAGAAGGACGACATCCTCGCCGCGGCCGCCGACACCTACAACCGCTCCGGGCGCGAGTTCGCGGGCGACAAGTGCGCCAAGGTGTCCGTGCACGGCCTCACCTCGGGCGCGGGCATGGAGGCGCTGTCGAAGGGCTGGACCGCGGCCGACACCGGCCAGCCGCAGCCGCAGGTGTGGGCGCCGAGCACGTCGCTCTGGCTGAGCAGGCTGGAGGCGCGCGGCCAGTCCGCGGTCGCCGTGTCGTCCATCCACCCGTCGATCATGTCCAGCCCGCTGGTGGTGGCCATGCCGGAGATGATGGCCAAGGTCTTCCTGGAGAAGAACCCGAATCCGGGCTGGGCCGACATCCTCAAGCTGGCCACGGCGCCGGGTGGGTGGGGATCGCTCGGCCATCCCGAGTGGGGCGAGTTCAAGCTGGGCCGCGACCACCCGGAGCTGTCATCGTCGGGGCTGGGCGCCTCGATGGCGACCTTCCACGCGGCCGCCGTCGCCAACGGCTTCCCCAAGATCGACGAGTCCAACGTCGGCAACGCCGGGGTCCTGCGCTTCGTCCACGACGTCGAGTCGTCGGTGGCCCGCTACAGCAAGGACGCCGCCGAGTTCGTCGACCTGCTCGCCGCCGAGGACAAGAAGAACCTGCCGGTGCCTTATGTCAGCGCCGTGGTCATGCAGGAGGAACTGGCCTTCACCTATAACAAGCGTGGGCCGATCCGGAAGTTCCAGGCGATCTACCCCAAGGACGGCGCGCTCCAGTTCGACCACCCGTACGTGGTCCTGACCTCGGCGACCGCCGACCAGCGGGCCGCGGCGGACGACTTCTTCAAGTTCATCTCCGAGCCGGAGACCCAGGCCGTCTTCCGGGCGACCGGGTTCCGCGACCGCGGCGCGCCGAACACGCCGACCCAGGAACTGCGGGACGTGCTGTCGGTGCCCGCCGAGCAGTCGCTGCCGACGATGCCGCTGCCAGAGCCGAAGCTGGCCGAGGAGATCGTCAAGCTGTGGAACTCGACCCGGCGCGAGGCCAGGGTGCTGCTGGTACTCGACATCTCCGGCTCGATGACCCAAGAGGCGAACAAGAGCGACCCGGAGCTGGGTGACACGACCAAGATCACGCTGGTCAAGCCCGCGGCGAAGCGGGCGCTGGACCTGTTGTCGGCCAAGGACGAGGTCGGGCTGTGGACGTTCTCGTCGCCCGGTCACACCGAGGTTGTCCCGATCGGGAAGCTGTCGGACAACAAGGCCGCCATCACCCAGGCGATCGACGGCATCAACCCCGTGGGCGGCACCGCGCTCTACGACACGGTGGCCGCCGCGCACGCCAAGATGATCCAGTCGGTCGACGCCGACCGGATCAACGCCATCGTCGTGCTGTCCGACGGGCAGGACGACTCCAAGGTCCCGCCGCCTGCCGCACTGCTCGCCAAGATCAACCCCGAGCTGACCGAGCGGGCCATGCCGATCTTCACCATCTCCTTCGGCAAGGACGCCGACCCCGACGCCATGCGCCTGATCGCGTCGACCAGCAAGGCCCTGGCCTACGACGCCGTCAAGGACCCCAAGAACATCGACGAGGTGTTCACGGCCGTGTTCAGGAACTTCTGATGAGCTTTCTCGACGATCTGTCCGACCCGGTCGGGCTCGGTGCCGCCGTGGTACTCGGCGGCGGCGCCGCGGCGATCACCGCGGCCAGGGCCACCCCGTCGTGGCTGGCGGTTCCGATCGGGGTCGGGGTGGCGGTGCTGGTGGCCGTGGTCAACGCGCTGCTGTCGCGCTCCCCCGCGCCCGCGGCGACGCCGTGGCCCGCCGACCGCGGCACCCTGCCCAAGTCGACCGCCGACGCGCGGGACCAGCTGCGCCGGATCTGCCTGGCCGCCGCGGAGATCCGGGTCGCGGCCACGACGGTGCCCGAGGCCGACCCTGTGCTGCCCCCGGCGAACCGGGTGGTCGACGCCGCCTATCGACTCGCCGCCTCCGTCGCCCGCGACGACGGCGCGCTGCCGCATGGCGCCACGGCGACCGTGATCACCGCGCTGACCGTTGCCGCGCACCGGATGTCCGACGTGGCCACGCGGGTCGACGGTCCGACGGCGAGCCGGATCTCGGTTCTGGTGAACGATCTGGGCTTGGTGAGCCACGATCTGGAAAGCGCTGAGTCGGCCGTGAAAGCCGCGCTGACCGACCCGCGGTAATGCCGATGTGACCATAGTGTCCCGAGTCGGAGGTTCGACACCAACTCCGGCGCCCGCGCGGCGCCTGGCCGCACCGCGCGAAAACCCAAGTACAACCCGGTACTACGGCCTTCCGCGCGGCACGCCCAGCCACCACGCGGATCACCGGATCCGGCGCCGAACCTCCGACTCGGGACACTAGGGTCACGCCGAAGATTCTTTCGTGCACGAAGCAAATGTCGAAGATCGACGTTTATTGCCATCACACCCCGGATCCCCCGGGTTCAGCCACGTGACACATAGCTGCCCCCACCTGGACATATAGAGATTTACAGCGACTAGCGGGGCGATCCATAACGCGGTGCTATGGGATGTTGAGATGAGCGGTCCGCCAGCGGTTCGCCCAGTATGGGCACATTGAACCTGCCGCTGTTACCGGAGTCACACCATGACCGCACAACTAGTCGATCGGAAGTCGGGGCCTCGGCCGCTCGCGCTCGATACCACCCACCTCGGCGCGCTGCAGATGGTCGCGCGCGGCGAAGTGGGCGCGTACGGCACGGCGTCGGCGCTGCGTCACCGAACCGACGACTTGAGCGCGCTCATGGTCAGTGCCCTCTTCACGCTCCGGCGTGACGGTTTCATCGGCTTCGCCGCCACGGCCGACCCGCACGACGGCTGGGTCGTGGCCGAGCTGACGTCGGCTGGCGACCGCCTGCTCGACATCTGGCTGCGTCGGGGCCGCCGCTCCCCGGCCGACGCCGCCCGCACGCGCGACTGGTTCGTGCTGCTGCGGTGCGCCCAGCGCGGCGATCTCGGGATGACCGAGACCAACGAGGTGACCGACCGTGGTGCGCCGATCGACAACAGGCTCACCGTCCGGCTTCGGGAACTGATCAACGCGGGCCACCTGGTCATCGGTGCCACCCGCCTGCGCGACTGCCGACTGGTCACTCTCAGCGAGACCGGCCGGGTGCTCCACAACAGACTCGACATGTCCCAGACGACGAGCGGGTGATGATCATGTCGATCATCCCCGACCCTCGCGGCGATGTGTGCTGGGGAACCAGCGCGACATATCGCGGACGGGCACATCTGGTTCCGGTAAGCCGCACGGTGGGCCTGTGCGGCATGCCAGTGGACGCGCGCTTCCGCGCGCGTCCTAGCGAACCGCTGATGTGTCCGGAGTGCGCGATCGCGTATGTCACCGCTGTGTTCCCAGCACAGGCTGCTGCGTCCGACCTTCGGCACGAGGTCAGACTGCGCGCCTAGCCGCCCACCGGGGTGGCGCGGCGGATCCCTGCACCGCCGCGCCACCCCACTTTTTTGCCCTGGCAAACATTCCGCCGGTCCCCGGAACCCGGCAGCGCCTCTTCCGCGTCGCAGCGCCAGCAACGCGACCGGAAGGCACCTCCCATGTTCGCTGTCGACCCAGCTGAGTTACGCGCCTACGCCGAGTACATGCGCGGCCTGGCCACGAAGTTCGCCGACATCAAGGACTTCACCCAGGCGCAGGGCTGCGCCACCGCGGGCTTCACCGGCCTGCTGACCGTGCTCCGCCCCGCGGTCGACGGCGTCGGCTCGCTCTACGGCGCCACGCTCGACTTCGGCCGCGATCGACTCGCGGGCAGCGCCGACGGCCTCGACACCACCGCGGCGAGCTACGAGTCCACCGACAGCGGCAACGCCGCCGTGCTCGACGCGACGATCGGGGCGAGCTGATGCCCTACGCCGACGTCGATCCGATCGAGGCCCATCTCGTCGCACCCGAGGTGGACTCGCCGGCGGGAATCGAGCAGCTGATCGCCGACCAGGGCTTCCAGGTCGAGGCGGTCAACTGGATGTTCGAGCAGGTCACCGGCAAGAACCTGGTCGAGACGATCATCGTCCCGATCACCGGCGACTGGACCAGGATCCAGGCCAACGCCCAGGCTTGGCGCTCGGCGGCGGACGCGGTCGAGGCGGTGTCGGCGAACCTGTCGGCCAACGTCGACGAACTGCGCACACACTGGACCGGCGCGGCGGCCGACGCGTTCGGCACGCACATCGACCTCGTGTGGTTCGGCGGGCTGCAGGCCGAGGCCGGGCTGGCCAAGGTCATCGCCAAGGGGTTCGACACGCTGGCGTCGGTTTCGCGGACACTGTGCGAGCAGGCGCTCGGGCTGGTGGAGAAGCTGGTCAACAAGGTCGCGTCGGCTATCGCTACCGCGTGGGTACCGGTCTACGGCCAAGCGCGGGCGATCAAAGCCGTCTGGGACGCCTACCAGCTCTATGAGTCCATCATGGACATCATCGACGCGATCAAGGACATCATCGCCGCCACTCAGCAGCTGATTGACGCGGTCGGCACCATCCGCGACGCCCTCGCCGCGATCCCCGACATCCGCGACGCCGACGACGCGATCGCCGTCGCCACCCAGCTCAACGACGGCGTGCAGAGCGCCCAAGACGCCGCGGCCCAGGTCGTGGGCGCGAGCGAGGCGGCCGATGAGGCCATGGCGGACAGCGTTCCGGAACCGGTCAGCACCGGCCAGGGCGGCTCGGGCTCATGGTGACCTGGCGGACTCCCGAACTCGCCGCGGCGGAGGCGAACCTGGCCTCAGCCGTCCACAGAGGACACGAAGCGGCCGCGCGGGCGAAGGCGGTAGCGGCGGCGCAGCGGCCCACCCTCACCGACGCCACCCTCGCCGAGATCGAACGTGCGGCGGCCGACGGCCCACCCGCGTTGCGCAAGCTGGCGGCCCGGGTCGAGGCAGGCGAGCTGACGTGGCGCCAGATCGCCGACGGCACGGCGTCAGCGGACCCGGACGTCCGCGCCGCGGCCGAGTCCACCGCCCGCCGACTGCGCGGTGTCTATCAGCAGTTCGAGGAAGGACAGTCGTTAGAGGACGTCCTCGGCGAAGGCGACGGGGTGCTCAAGCACTCGTCGTGGTGACCGGGCCGGGGCGCTTCGGCGGTTCGCAGCAGGCGACGGCGCACGGCTCGCCGTTGCGGGTGCAGCCCGCCGCGGTGAAGTCGGACATCTTGCGGGCGGGGGCGTCGGCGATGTGTTCGCGGATCAGTTCGACCACCAACTCGGCGAAACGCGGGTCTGTGCCAGGCGTCGCCGCGCGGGCGAACTCGATGCCGAGTTCGTTGGCCTTGTCCTTGGCCTCGGTGTCGAGGTCCCAGACCACTTCCAGGTGATCGCTGACGAACCCGATCGGGCACACCACGACCGCCTTGGCCGCCAGCGTCTCCAGATGGTCGACGATGTCCGGCGCCAGCCACGGGATCCGCGGCGGGCCCGACCGCGACTGCCACACCACGTCGTAGTCCGGTGCGTCGAGTTCCGCGGCGACCAGGCGGGCGGCTTCGGCGACCTGACGGGAGTAGCGGTGGCCGCCTTCCTCCGGCGGCCCGCCCGCGCGGTCGGCCGACTCCGGGACCGAGTGCGCGGTGAAGACCAGCCGGGTGTCCGCAGGCAGGCTCGAGGCGGCCTCGCGGACGGCGTCGGCGAAGGCGCCGATGAAGAGCGGGTGGTCGAAGAACTGCCGCAGCTTGATCAGCTCAGGCGCGTCCGGGACCGTGGCGCGGGCGCGGGCGATGTCCTCGTCGTACTGGCGGCAGGCGGAGTAGCCGCCGTAGGCGCTGGTCGGGAACACCAGCGCGGTGCGCACGCCGTCGGCCTTCATCTGGTCGAGGGTGTCCTCGACCAGCGGATGCCAGTTGCGGTTGCCGAAGTAGATCGGCAGGTCGACGCCCTGGCGCTCCAGCTCGTCGCGGACGGCCTCGATGGCCTCGCGGTTGAGGCGGTTGATCGGGGAGACGCCACCGAAGTGCTGGTAGTGCGCCTCGACCTCGTCCAGCCGTTCGGGCGGCACACCGCGGCCCCGCGTGACGTTCTCCAGGAACGGGCGAACGTCTTGCGGGGCCTCGGGGCCGCCGAACGACAGCCAGAGCAGTGCGTCGACCATGATCTTGAGGCTAGTGCTACATGCCCAGGGCGTGGACGCCGCCGTCGACCCAGACCATGGAGCCGGTGGTGGCGGGCAGCCAGTCGGAGAGCAGCGCGCAGACCGACTTGGCGACCGGGGTCGCGTCGTCGACGTCCCAGCCGAGCGGGGCGCGGTCCTTCCAGCCCGCCTCCAGGTCGGCGAAGCCGGGGATGGACTTGGCGGCCATGGTGCGGACCGGGCCCGCGGCGACCAGGTTGACCCGGATGCCCTGCGGGCCGAGCTCACGCGCCAGGTAGCGGTTGATCGACTCGAACGCGGCCTTGGCCACGCCCATCCAGTTGTAGGCGGGCCACGCGACGCGCGCGTCGAAGTCGAGGCCGACGATCGACGAGCCGGGGCCGAGCAGCGGCAGCGTCGCCTGGGCGAGGGCCTTGTAGGAGTACGCGGAGACGTTGACCGCGACACTCACGTCCTCCCACGGCGCGTCCATGAAGGGGGCGCCGAGGCAGGACTGGGGGGCGAATCCGATGGCGTGCACGACGCCGTCGAGGCCGTCGACGTGCTCACGCACCCGGTCGGCCAGCGTGTCGAGGTGCTCGGCGTTCTGCACGTCGAGCTCGATCACCGGCGCGGGCTGCGGCAGCCGCTGCGCGATGCGCTGCACCAGGCTCATCCGGCCGAAGCCGGTGAGGACCACGGTGGCGCCCTGCTCCTGGGCGGCCTTGGCGACGTGGAACGCGATCGACGAGTCGGTGATCACGCCGGTGATCAGCAGCCGCTTGCCTTCGAGCAGTCCGGACATCGGGGGTATTCCTCCTGGGTTGTTCGTCAGTGGCCCATGCCGACGCCACCGTCGACCGGCAGCACGGCGCCGTTGATGTAGCCCGCGGCGTCGGAGGCCAGGAAGGTGACCGCCGCGGCGACCTCCTCGACCTGGCCGTAGCGGGCGGCGGGGACACTGCCGAGGATCTGCTGCTTGCGATCCTCGCTGAGCGCGTCGGTCATGTCGGTCTGGATGAACCCGGGCGCCACCACGTTCGCGGTGATGTTGCGCGAGCCGAGTTCGCGGGCGATCGACCGGGCCATGCCCACCAGCCCGGCCTTACTCGCCGCGTAGTTCACCTGCCCGGGCGCGCCGAGGTGGCCGACGACCGAGGAGATGTAGATGATCCGGCCGAACCGCGCCTTGAGCATCCCCCGCGTCGCCCGCTTGGTGACCCGGTAGGCGCCGGTGAGGTTGGCGTCGATGACCCGGGTGAACTTCTCCTCGTCCATGCGCATGAGGAGGGTGTCATCGGTGATCCCCGCGTTGGCGATGAGGATCTCGACGGGCCCGTGCGCGGCCTCGACCTCGGCGAACGCGGCGTCGATGGCCGCGTTGTCGGTCACATCGGCCTGGACGCCGAGCATCCCCTCAGGCGCCCCCGACCCCCGGTGCGTGATCGCGACCTTGTCCCCCTGGGCGAGGAACGCCTGCGCGATGGCGAGGCCGATGCCTCGGTTGCCACCGGTGACCAGTACCGACCGTGCCATTCCGCTCCCCATCCAACCGCTCGCGATGTCGTCCCGTGGAGGCTATCGGGCTACCGTCCCGTAACCGCCGCTGGCCTATGGCGCTGTTGGTCACAGCCCTGACCAGGCACGGGGCGCTAGGACAGGTCCCGTTCGCGCACAAGTGCGGACACCGCCAACCTCCGCCGCACATCGTTGTTCACGAGCGCGTCGACGATCACGGCCATGCCTGCCCAGTGCGCCTCGGCGGCCTCGACCAGCCGCTGGACACCGAGCGCCTGGCCGCCGGTGTCTACCCAATCGTCCACCAGGAGGACTCGGTCGGCAGGCTTGAGCAGCCTGGCGGGAAAGCCGAGGGTGAGCTGTCGGTCCCGGTAGTCCGGCGGGGTCGCGCGGGTCAGCCACCGGTCGCTATCGGCGAACGGCTTCGGGTTCTTGCGAACCTCGACGAACCCGACCCCCAACTCGACGGCGACGAGCGCGCCGAGGTGAAATCCCCGGGACTGCAGGCCGAGGACGACAGTCGGCTTGTGCGGGACCAGCGTGGCCAGGTGATGGCCGAGGCTGCCGAGCAACTCGGGATCACTCCACCAGCCGGTGACGTCGGCGTACCGGTGCTCATCGAACCGATCACCCCGCCAGGCGAAGGTCTCAGCGAGCCGCCGGGTCAGGTCTCGTCGCGACAGGCGGTCCGGCATGAGGCGATGGTGCTGCGACCGCGGGCCGCGGTCAAACCGCGTCAGGTCCCGGCGAAGGGGGTTCGGTCCGGCCAGCCAGATGGCCGTCAATCACAGCCGTGAGGCGACGAACCCGCGCTGGAGGGACGCCCGAGAACGAGTAGTAGGACAACGACTCAAGATCGATGGGCCCATCGATGGTTGTCAGCGACGGACACCGCGACAGAAGAACGGTGGGGCCGGTCCCGATCTGGTGACCGGTCACCACATCCCAGCCGATCCGCCTGGTTCGAGCGAAGGACCGTTCCTCGATACCCGCGCCGGTCACCACCACTCCGTTGCGAGACCAGCCCACTATCGCGTAGCCGCCGAATCCGAGGCAGCCCAGCCCAAGGATGATCGTCGCCAAGTCCCGTTGGTCGGGCACCGCCAGCATGGAGACGCCGACCAGGGCGAACCCGAGCCCGCACGCCAGCACAAGCCAACGCCACGGCGAGCGAAATCTGGCTATCACTCGCTAGTCCGGCGTGACGTCGCGGAAGACCACCCAGCGCATGGCGCAGTACATGTAGACCGCCTCGCAGGCGCCCGCGGCCATGCGGGCCAGGTGGTATTCGACGCCGAGGGCGGCTAGGCCGCTGCCTACGCCGAGGATCCACAGGAGGTAGTTGACGATCACGACGACCACATAGGTCACCGTCTGCGGGCCCAATGGCGCGTGGGAGCGGAAGTTGAACGCCCGGTTGAGGACGAAGCTCAGTCCGAACGCGACCGCGTACGCCAGCGTGATGCTCAGCCACAGCGGCCAGTCCAGTCCACTGTGGAGCAGCGTGAGCAGGCCAAGGTCGACCAGGAAGGTGAACCCGTTGATCACGCCGAAGCCGAGCAGGCTGGGCGGCACTATCCGGGACAGTCCGAACGGCAGGCGGCGGACCGTGGCTTCCATCAGCGTGTGGAAACGCTCGCCGAGGGCATCGGCGGGTGGAGCGGGGTGCATGCCGCCAGCCTCCCAGCTTTAGGTGGCCGGGAGGCATCCAGCGGGTTGCTCACACGTGGGGGCAGGTGTCCCGATACTCCGATATCGCGCCGCCCGCGGGTGGGGGTGGGCAGAGGAATTTCTCGTAGCGGGTGTCGTCGTCGATGAACCGCTTGAGCCAGGAGACCGCGAATTTGCCGACGGTCGGCGTCGGGGCGTTTGTGACGAAATGGTCGGCGTCGTTCATTTCCAAATACGCCTTCTCGCCGCCGAGTGACTGGTAGAACGGTTCGGAATGCGCCCACGGCGATGCGATCCAGTCGTTCTCGGCGCCGATGACCATCGTCGGCACCCGCACCGACGACCAGTTCTTCGTGTTGCTCCACGCCGCCAGCGGGACCGCCGCGCGCAGGGATGGGCGTTGGGACGCGGCGTACAGCGAGCCCCCGCCGCCCATGGAGTGGCCCATGACGCCGAGGCGGGCGGGGTCGATCCGGTCGCGGACCGGGCTGGACCTGGTGAGGTAGTCGAGCGCGGCCAGCAGCTGCGTCCCCCGCGCGTCGGGCTGGTCGAATATTGTGTTGGTATTGATGGTAAGCACGACGAAACCGTGCGACGCCACCCGCGGGCCGAACCACGCGATGGCGCCCTCGCCCTCAGTGAATCCCGGCGAGACGGCGATCGCGCCGAACGTGCCCTGGCTGGTGTCGGTCGGGTAGGTGATGGTCCCGCCGCCGAATCCGGCGCCCGCCGGGGCTGGGATCTGGGCTACCGCGAACGGACCTCGGGCGGCCTCAAGGATCGCGACGGTCGGATCAGGGCCGCGCTGGTACGGGTTGTCAGCGGCCAGCGCTTGGACGCCGACCAGGGTGGCCGCGGCAACCGCTCCCACCGCGGCGAGTATTCGCAGGGACACGCCGAACTCCTAACCGGGGAAATGACCTGGTTAGGCGGAGCGTATTGACGTAATCACCTGACGGAAACAGCATGACGAAAAGCGATGACCCAGGAGACAAATACTCGCGGCGAAGTTGTCCCGGCCGGACAACTCAGGGCAGGCGCTGGCTGATCATCAGGGCGCTGCCCGCCGCGATCAGCGCGGCCAGGGTGCCGAGCATGAGCCATGGTCGGCTCGCGTCGGCCTCCTTGATCTCGTAGCCGATCTGTTCGCCGAGGGTGTCGTAGACCTTGCGCAGCTGCTCGGCGGTCGCGGCCTTGTAGAAGTCGCCGCCGGAGAGGTCGGCGATCTCCTTCATGGCGGTGTCGTCCACCGCCACGGACTGCACGCGGCCCTCGATGTCGACGGTGCCGTCCTTGGTGCCGAACGAGATCGTGGTGATCGGGATCTTGCGTTCGGCGGCCGCCTTCGCCGCGGTGTACGAGCCGCGCGGGTCGTCCTCGTTCTCCGTCGGGATCGTCTGCTTGCCGTCGGACATCAGCACGATGCGGGCGGGCGGCGGACCCTCCGGCCCACCCACGACCTGCGAGAACCCCTCGATCGCCTGCAGCGCGGCGAAGATCGCCTCACCGGTGGCGGTCGACTGGGCCAGCTTGAGGTTGTCGATGGACTTGGCCACGCCCGCGCGGTCGGTCGTCGGCGCGACGAGGACCGTCGCGGTGCCCGCGAAGGTGATCAGCCCCAGGTTGACCCCCGGGGTGAGCCCCTCGGCGAACGACTTGGCCGCGACCTGGGCGGCCTTGAGTCGGGTCGGGGCGACGTCGGTGGCCTCCATGGACAGTGACACGTCGATCACCAGCATCACCGTCGCCCGGTTGCGCGGCACCTTCTGCTGCGCGGTCGGGCCGGCCATCGCCGTGGTCAGCAGCATCAGGCCGATGATCAGCACGATCGCGGGAACGTGCCGGATCCAGCCCTGACGCGCCGGGGCGACCTTCTCCAGCAGCTCGAGGTTGGTGAACCGCAGTGTCCGCTTGCGCAGTGCGCGCTGCAGGACGATGTAGCCGACCACCAGCGCGGCGACCGCGATCAGCAGCAGGAACCACCACGGATGCGCGAAATTGCGAAGACTCATGCCACGCCTCCCGACCAGCGGCGCTTGCGCGCCACGACGAAGCGGACGGTGTCGGCGATCCAGTCGGAGTCGGTGCGCAGCACCAGGTGTCCCCCACCCGCCTGGCGGATGCCCTTGGCGACCGCCTCGCGGTGTTCGGCCGCCGCGGCGCCGAACTCCTTGCGCAGCAGCGCCGACGCGGTGACCTCGCGCTGGCGGCCGGTCTCCGGGTCGGCCAGCACGACCGTACCGACGTCGGGCAGGTCGATGTCGCGCGGGTCGACCACCTCGACGCCGATCAGCTCGTGCCGCAGCGACAGCGCGCGCAGCGGACGCTGCCACTCGGTGGACCCGAGGAAGTCGGAGATCACCACGGCCAGGCCACGTCGACGCGGCGGCCGACGCAGTTGCTCGATCGCCTCGGCCAGGTCGCCGCGCACGCCCTCGGCGGCCCGAGGGGTCTCGGCGACCCGCCGGACCAGGCCACGCGCGTGGGCAAGACCGCCGCGCGCGGGGATGCGGATCATCTTCTCGCCGGTGGAGATGAGCGCGCCGACCCGGTTGCCGCCGCCGCGGGTCAGGTGGGTGATGGCGGCGACGGCGGCGACGGCGAGGTCGCGCTTCTCGCAGGCCGCGGTGCCGAAGTCGAGGCTCGCGGACAGGTCGACCACCAGCCAGGTCTCCAGTTCGCGGTCGGCGACCGTCTCGCGGATGTGCGGGACCGTGGTGCGCGCGGTGACCGCCCAGTCCATCCGGCGCACGTCGTCGCCGGGCTGGTAGGGCCGGGCCTCCCCCGGCTCGGAGCCCGGTCCGGGCACCAGGCCGAGGTGGTTGCCCTGCAGCAACCCGTCGAGCCTGCGCCGGACGTCGATCTCCAGCAGTCGCAGGCCCGCTTCCATCCGGTCGCCCCGCAGCACCGGCGGGGCCCAGTTCGGGCGCTCGCCCTCAGCGGCCTTGTGCCTGCTCACGGCCTGCCGGCCACCCCGGCCGGTGCCGGGTGCCCGGCGGGCGCCTGCGGCCGCGCGGAGACCTGCGGCAGCGGGACGGTCTGCAGCACCCTGGAGATCATGTGGTCGATCGGCACGCCGTCGGCGAGCGCGTCGTAGGAGAGCACGAGCCGGTGGCGCAGCACGTCGGGCACCACGTCGACCACGTCTTGGGGCAGCACGTAGTCACGGCCGCGGACCAGCGCGAGCGCACGGGAGGCAGCCACGATGCCCAGGCTCGCGCGCGGCGAGGCGCCGTAGGCGATCCAGCCCGCGACGTCGGTCAGGCCGTGCTCGGCGGGCGTGCGGGTGGCCAGCACAAGCCGGACGGTGTAGTCGACCAGCGCGTGGTGGACGAAGACCCGCGAGGCCACGCCCTGCAGCCGGACCAGCTCAGCCGGGCTGAGGACCTGGCTGGGCTCCGGCGGGTTCACACCCATCCGGTAGACGATCTCGCGCTCTTCCTCCGCCGTCGGGTACTCGACGATGATCTTGAAGAGGAAGCGGTCGCGCTGGGCCTCCGGCAGCGGGTAGACGCCCTCGTTCTCGATCGGGTTCTGCGTGGCGAGCACGAGGAACGGATCGGGCATCGGGAACGTCTGGCCGCCGATCGAGACGTGGCGCTCGGCCATGACCTCGAGCATCGCCGACTGCACCTTGGCGGGCGCGCGGTTGATCTCGTCGGCGAGGACGAAGTTGGCGACGACCGGGCCGAGTTCGACGTCGAAGCGCTCGTTGGCCTGCCGGTAGATGCGCGTGCCGAGGATGTCGGCGGGCACCAGGTCGGGAGTGAACTGCACGCGGGAGAACGAACCGCCGACGACGCGGGCGAAGGTCTCCACGGCGAGCGTCTTGGCCACACCGGGCACACCTTCGAGCAACAGGTGTCCCTTGGCGAGCAGGCCGACGAGCATCCGCTCGACCAGCCGGTCCTGCCCGACGATCACCCGCTTGACCTCGAACACGGTGCGTTCGAGCAGCTGCGCGTCGCGTGCGGGCGTGGCGCCCTCGGTCGCGAGCTCGACCTGCCCTGGCTCGGTCACCAGCAGTCCTCCCCGTCAGTCAATCCACCGAGCACAAGCCAACCGCATCACCGGTATGAGCCCTGTGAACTGTGCCGCCTCCCCGAAATTTCTACGGCGGGTCACCAATCAGATCAGCTGCGGAGAAGCGGCAACCGTGGTCAATCGCCGTCACGGTGCCCCTTGGCCGCGGTCGGTGGGCGCTCCACTTCCAAAACTGGCGAGGTCGGCTGAGGTGTCCACATCGGCCGCCTCCGCCCCGACGGCGGGGAGCCGGACCGGGTCCAGTCCGCTCAGGACGCGCCGCAGCGCCGCGCCCGCGACCCGCTGCGGCATGGCCGCCCGCAGCACGTCGACCGGCCAGGCGCTCAAGAGCCACTGGTCGCGGTCGTCCGCGTCGACCAAGACCACTCCGGTCGACCCGACGGCGGCGAGCAGGCGTGCGACGGTCTCCGTCGACACCAGCGGCAGGTCCGCCGCCAGGAGCACGACGACATCCGACTCGACCTTGGCGAGCCCCGCCGCCAAAGCCGCGACCGGGCCGGAACCGGGTTCGTCCTCGACGGTCCAGACGACCGGCGTGGGCACCGGCCGCTCCGGCCCGACCACGACGATCCGGTCCGCACCCGCCACCGCCGTGACGGCGGCGGCCAGCATGCTGCGCCCGCCGACTTCCAGCGCGGGCTTGTCCACCCCGCCGAGTCGAGTGGCCCGTCCGCCCGCGAGCACTATCGCCGCCCAGGTCATGGCGTGACCCTAAATCACTAGTGGTTACGACCGGAGGTTCGTCGGGGGTCTCGACGGCCAACCTCCGGTCGTGACCACTAGGCACCCCTGGTTACCGTTGATCCATGCCGACCTTCACCACGATCCACGACGTCCCGATCGCCCTGCTCGACGAGAACGACCCGACGCTGGCAGGCGACCGCGACGTCACGGACTTGTTCGGCGAGCTATGGGAGCACCGGCCGGAGATCGTCGTGGTGCCCGTCGGGCGGCTGTCCGCGGACTTCTTCGAACTCCGCACCCGGGTCGCGGGCGACATCATGCAGAAGTTCGTCAACTACCACCTGCGGCTGGTGATCCTTGGCGACATCAGCGACCACGTCGCGGCGAGCGGGTCGCTGGCCGGGCTGGTCCGGGAATCCAACCAGGGCAGGCACATCTGGTTCCTGTCGACGCTCGACGAGCTGACCGAGCGGCTGGGCGGATAGCGCACGCTGTCGGTGTCGCCTGAGACGCTGGCACGTATGGACATCACCCGCGCGGAAGCCTCCGACGCCGTCAGCGCCCTGGGTTGGCGGCACGTGCTGAACACCCTCGTCACCACCGTCGCCGTCGACTCGCTCGCGCGGGCCGCGCAAGTCGCCGTGGCGGTGGCCGACGTGGGTGACCATCTGCGCGTCGACCTGCGGGCGGACCGGGTGATCCTGCGCCTGCAGACCCCCGAGACCACGTCAGTCACCGCCGCCGACGTCGAGTCGGCTCGCCGGATCTCGGCCGCCGTGGCCACCGAGCCGCACCCTGGCATCCAAGCGTTGGAGTTCGCGATCGACGCGCTCGACATCGGCGCCGTGCGGCCGTTCTGGCAGGCCGTCCTCGGCTACGTCGACGAGCCCGCGCCGGGCAACGGCCTGCTCGACCCGCTCGGCCAGTTCCCCGCTGTCTGGTTCCAGCAGATGGACACTCCGCGCCCACAGCGCAATCGGATCCATCTCGACGTTTCCGTCCCGCATGATGAGGCCGAGCGGCGCATCGCGGCGGCGCTCGCGGCGGGTGGGCGGCTGCTCTCCGACGCCGAGGCCCCGGCGTTCTGGGTGCTGGCCGACGCCGAGGGCAACGAGGCCTGCGTGTCCACCTGGCAGGGGCGGGATTAACCCCGTTCTGGAAGATTGTCCGGTTCCCATTTGGCAAACGGCAAAAGCTAGTCATTTCCGTTAACAATTCCGGAGGATTTCTCGCCTACGGTCAGCGCACCGACTCGACACCCAGCCGAGTCCTGGTCCTGCGGAGAGATGTCCCATGCGTATGCGTCGCCTCGCCGCGGCAGCCGTCTGCGCGGCAGCCGTGGTCCCCCTGCTCGTGTCGCACGCCAACGCCGCACCGTCCGCCGACGAGAGCCTGCAGCTCATCGCCACCAACGAGTCCCTGCTCGGCACCCACTTCTGGTACGCCCAGACCTACGCGGGCCACAAGGTCCTCGGCGGCTTCTACGCCAAGCACGTCGACCGGGCCACCGGCCAGGTCACCGTCACCGACGGCCGGATCCCGGTCTCGGGCATCAGCACCACCCGGGCCGCGGTCGCCGCCGACAAGGCGAACGCGAACGCGGAGCAGCGCAGCCACGGCAAGGCGTTCACCACCGAGCTGGCCGTACTCCCCGGCACCCAGGCCAAGCTCGTCTACCGCGTGCTGTCCGAGACCGACGCGGGCTCCGTGCAGTCCCTGGTCGACGCGTCCACCGGCGCCGTGGTCCAGGAGAAGAACCTGGTCAAGCACGTCGACGGCACCGGCAGCGTGTTCGCGCCCAACCCGGTCGCGACGCTGCAGAACGAGAAGCTGACCGACCAGAACGACGCCGACGCGGCGGTCCCGGCGAGCGCCTACAAGGCGGTCACCCTGACCCACCTCGACGGGTCCGGCTACCTGCACGGCACCTACGCCACGATCACCGACAAGCGCACCAAGCAGGCGAAGTCGACGACCAACACCTTCAACTACACCCGCTCGAACGACTTCTTCGAGCAGGTCGAGGCGTACTGGGCGATCACCGAGACGCAGAAGTACATCCAGAGCCTCGGCTTCACCAACATCAACAACGAGGCCCAGGACATCCAGACCACCGGCCTGACCGCCGACAACTCGTTCTACGACCCCGCCAAGGACCTGGTCAAGTTCGGCACCGGCGGCGTCGACGACGGCGAGGACGCCGAGGTGATCTGGCACGAGTACGGCCACGCCATCCAGGACGCGCAGGTGCCGAACTTCGGCTCCAGCAACGAGGGCGGCTCCATCGGCGAGGCGTTCGGCGACTTCTGGGCGCTGATCAACTCGGCCGGCTACCAGCAGGACACCGCGGTCACCCCGCTCGCCTGCATCATGGACTGGGACTCGGTCTCCTACACCTCGACCGAGCCGCACTGCATCCGGCGCACCGACACCAACCTGACGGTGGCGGACAAGACCGGTGAGGTCCACCACGACGGCCAGATCTGGTCGCGCGCCCTGTTCGACATCTACAAGGCGTTCGGCAAGGACAAGTCGGCGAAGCTGGTGCTGGAGTCGCAGTTCTCCTTCGCCCCCAACACGACCTTCGCCCAGGCGGCGACGGTCACCGTGAACACCGCCCAGAGCCTTTACGGGGCGACGGACGCGGCCACGGTCCGGGCGGCGTTCCAGGCGCGCGGCATCCTCTAGTGGTGTGACTCATGGCGTTGGCCGGGTATCGGCGTGTCCACGGCGTCGCTGCCAAGGCGCAGGGACAGCACGCGTACCTGGTGTACGTGGCTGTTCCTGCAACGCGGGCAGCGGCGTCGTGGGCATGTCGAGACCCGGTCGACGTCGTGGGTCACGCCACTAGGTCACGAAAGCCGTTGTGCGGCGGGATCCTCCGCCGCACAACGGCTTATCGCCGCGCCAAGCGAATTGGCCCCGCGCAAAGCTTTCCCCAACGAGAGCGCGCCGTAGCCGAGCACCAGCCCCGGCGAGTCCGACCGCGCGACGCGGAAGTCCGCCAATGGGTACACCCGTACCCCGAGCGCCGACGCCTCCGCCGCGACATCGTTCTCGTTCATGCCTTTTGGCAAGGCCAGCAACATGTTCAGGCCCGCGGAGATCCCGGACGGCGCCACGCCGGGGATCCGCCCGACCGCGCCGATCAGCGCGTCCCTGCGTTCGCGGTACACCAGTCGGCTGCGCCTGAGGTGGCGGTCGAAGTCGCCGCTGGTCAGGAAATCGGCGAAGGTGGCCTGCAGGATCGTCGACGTGGAACCATCCGTGGCGCGCCTGCGGGCGACGATCGGGTCGACCAACTCCGGCGGCACCACCAGCCAGCCGAGGCGCACCCCGGAGCCCAGCGTCTTCGACGTCGTCCCGCAATAGATCACCCGTTCCGGCGCGACGCCTTGAACCGCGCCGACCGGGCGGCGGTCGTAGCGGTATTCGGCGTCGTAGTCGTCCTCGATCAGGTAGCCGTCGACCTCGTTGGCCCAGTCGATCAGTTGCGTGCGACGGTCTGGCGACAGGACGACGCCCATCGGACTCTGGTGCGCGGGCGTCACCACCGCGACCCGCGCGGACGTCTCCCGCAGCCGGTCGACGACCAGCCCGTCCTGGTCGACCGGGACCGGGTCGAACGGGATTCCGAGCGCGGCCAGGTGGCCGCGTGGTCCTGGGTAGCCGGGGTCCTCCACCGCGTACCGAGCCGCGCCCAGGGCGTGGACGGCCAGGTCGAAGCCGTGGCCGAAACCCGCGCACACGATGATCGTGGCCGGGTCGGCGCGCACGCCGCGCACGCGGCCGAGGTAGTCGGCCAGGGCTTGGCGCAAGGTGAGCAGGCCGCGCGGGTCCTCGTCGGCGAAGTCGGTCGTCGGCATGGCGCGCAGCGCCGCACGAGCCGCTTTCGACCAGGCCGCGCGGGGAAACAGGCCGAGGTCCGGGCGGCCTGGGCGGAAGTCCACGTCGATCCTCGGACCGGTCTCGGCGATCTCGGCAGGGTTGCCCGCGTCCCGGTGGACCTGGTTGACCACGGTCCCCGCTCCGCGCCGGGACAGCAGGTAGCCCTCGGCGATGAGCTGGTCGTAAGCCTCGACCACGACCTTGCGGGTGATCCCCAGATCGGCGGCGAGCGCGCGGGTGGACGGCACCGCGGAACCGGGAGCGAGCCTGCCGGACCGGATCGCCGAGCGCAGGCCGTCCTCGATCTGGACCCGCAGGCCACGCGGCCGGGAGCGGTCGAACGTGAGGAACAGCTCTGGCGCACTGGTACCCATAAAGCGATGTTAACTGGACCTCTTAACGGGTCAACTTGGTTCGTACAGTCGGTCCATGTCCAACACCGTGAAGTCATATGAGGCCTACGCCGAGACCTACAACACGCTTGTCTCCGCCGAGCCGACAGACCGCCACGCGGGCGTCCTGCGCGCGTTCGCCGACCTCGTCCCCATCGCCGGGTCCGTGCTGGAGATCGGCTCCGGCCCCGGCCGCGACGCCGACTACCTGGAGACGCTCGGCGTCGAGGTCCGACGGACCGACGCGACCCAGGCGTTCCTCGACATCCAGGCGCGTCGCGGCAAGCACGGCGACCTGGTCAACGTCATCACCGACGAACTCGGCGGACCCTACGACGGCGTCCTGGCCGAGTACGGCGTCGATCTGGGC
>Ga0247823_10000330_pt1 | contig 41414 bp, 42 predicted proteins | sample 13C_PalmiticAcid_2_FD_192426 | JGI IMG/M metagenome (GOLD analysis project Ga0247823, IMG submission 192426) | Soil microbial communities from agricultural site in Penn Yan, New York, United States - 13C_PalmiticAcid_Day30 | ecosystem: Environmental > Terrestrial > Soil > Agricultural land... | reverse complement strand
GCATTGCCGCACCTCGCTGCCCGACGTGTTCGCCATCGGCGACTGCGCGCTCCACGCCAATCGTTATGCCGACGACATGCCGGTGCGGCTGGAATCGGTCCAGAACGCCAACGATCAGGCGACCGTTGCGGCGAAGACCATCGCCGGGGTCGAGGCGCATTACGATGCGGTGCCGTGGTTCTGGTCGAACCAGTACGACTTGAAGCTCCAGACCGTCGGCCTCTCCATCGGCCATGACGCCACCATCGTCCGCGGCGACCCCGCCTCCCGCAGCTTCTCGGTCCTCTACACGAACCAAGGCCACATCATCGCCCTCGACTGCGTCAACGCGACCAGGGACTATGTCCAGGGCCGCAAGCTCGTCGTCGAGCGGCTCGCAATCGACCCGGCGAAACTCTCCGATGCCACGACCCCGCTCAAGGAATTGAGCACCTAGCTATTGGGCAGGATCAGGTACTTCTCCCCGGTCGCGCGGCGGTTGTAGGCGGCGATGACGTCGGGCTGGACCGCCTGATCGAGTGTGATGCGGCTGGTATACGCGCTCGCGAAGGTGGTGCGGATCTCGGCGGCAACCTTGGCGCGCATCCGCATCACTTCCTCGCCGCCGGCCTCCATCAGATAGGGGGTGAGCAGCCAGCCGCCCACGCCCCATTTCATCCCGAAACCCCTGCCGATGACGGTCGGTTCGGTGTTGAGGCCGCCATAGATATAGACCTGCTTCATGGTGGACGAGCCATAAGGGCCGTTGGCGGGGTTGGTGCGCACCGCGGCGGCCTCCATCGCGGTAAGGATCTGCCCCGCGAGCTTGCCGCCGCCGATCGCGTCAAAGGCGAGGAAGGCCTGTGTCTCTGCGATCGCATCGATCAGGTTCGACATGAAATCGGAAGAGGTGCTGTCGACGACATGGGTGGCCCCGAGATGACGGAGCAGATCTGCCTGCGCCTCGCTGCGTACGATGTTGACCAGCGGAACGCCCTCGCTTCTGGTGAGCTTGACCAGCATCTGCCCGAGATTGGAGGCGGCGGCGGTGTGGACGAGGCCGGTAAAGCCTTCGCGCCGCATCGTCCCGACCATGGCGAGCGCCGTCATCGGATTGACGAAGGACGAGGCGCCCTCCTCGGCAGAGATGCCGTCGGGGAGGGGGAGGCAGTCGCGAGCGCGGAGCAGACGGTATTGGGCGTAGAAGGCGCCACCCGCGGCCGCAACGGTCTTGCCGAGTAACGCCTGCGCCGCAGGATCTCCGCCTGCCGCGACGACGGTGCCAGCACCTTCATTGCCGATCGGGAGCGGCTTGCCGGCGCGCGGGGCGAGTGCACGGCGCGCCGCCTCAGGGATGGCTGCGGCAGCGCCGGTCGTGGTGGCGGTAAAGGCGTTGCTGTCGGCTGCGCTGAGCAGCACGGCGAGGTCGGACGGATTGATGGGCGTCGCCTCGATCCGGACTAATACCTCGTCGCCGGCCGGGGACGGGACGGGAACGTCGCGGAGCGAGAGTTCGAGCTGGCCGGCTTCGGTGACCGTGGAGAAGAGTTGGCGGGCCTGTGCGGGAACGGTGTCGGTCATTTCGGGCATCCTCCACTATTTACGGCAAGCATACCGCTAATTCTAAAATTTCTTCAAGCGAGACGTCGACATCGCGATTCTCCTCGCGCTGTTGGGAGCTTTACGTTAAGGTTATGCCATGACCCGCGCAGCGACCCCCTTCGATGTTCCGATCCCTGTCGATCCGGCGGACATCGACTTCATGGGGCATGTCAATAATGCCAGCTATTTGAAATGGGTGCAGGATGCCGTTCTGAGCCATTGGCAGAAGCTGGCACCGGCCGAGGAGGTCGCCAAGCACCTGTGGGTGGCGCTGAAGCATGAGATTACCTATCGCAAACCCGCCTTTCTGAACGACGAGGTGGTGGCGACCGTGCTGCTGGAGAAAGTGCACGGCGTCAGTGCCTTCTACGAGACGATTATTCGTCGCGGCGACGAGGTGCTGGTCGAGGTCAAGTCGCGCTGGTGCTGCGTCGATGCGCAGACGCTGCGCCCGGCACGGATCGCCGAGCATATCGTCGAACATTTCTTCGGGAAGCGCGAAGGGTAGAGCCAGTCGTTATCGAACGGCTGGAAGTGGCGCCTGATCCCCTTGATTCGGCAAGGTTTTGTTAACCGCGAAACGACTTGCCTCTCCGTGTTGCACCGGCATGATCGCCCCGATCATCGAAGGGGCCGGGTATGACGATCTTGCTTGCAGGTAGGCAATTGCAACCCGGCGACATGCCGGAACATGATCGTCTGGCTATCGCGCTCATCAATGGGGGCGCTCAATGGCTCGATTGGGCAAGCCGCGACGCGGCCCGTCAATACCATTTCGACGACGTGACCGAGATGGTGGAGGCGGTGCAAACGGGCCTGCATGGAACGCCAATCTTGTTGCTACGCGAGATCGGATTGCTGCTGAGTCCAGTCAAATGCATGACCATGGACGCCAGCGACCTCCGGCTACTCGCCAATCCCGGACAAGCGTCAGCTTCTGCACTGGCGGCGCTCATGAAGCGGCACTGTCTGACCTCCCATGCCGACCTCGCACAAATTTCCGGGTTCCTGAGGGCGTTGGGTGTAGCCGACGCGCCTGCATTCCGGTCACGAAGTCTGGCCGATCTGCTGATGTTGCGGGATCTGCAGCACGAACTGGACGTGGTGGCTCCGCTGACGGCCGAGGCGGTTCGCTTTGCTCTTGCCAACGCAGGCAGCATCCCGGAGTTCGTCGATTATCTCCGCTTCTACCGTGATTGCGTCAAAGCCTTCGAGCTTGGCGATGCAACGCCGTTCGACCGTATGCGATCGATCGATACAGTGCTCAATACGCTACTGCCGAAGACGTTCCTTGCGCTCGATAGTCTGGAGGTCGGTGGTTTCCTGGCGCCTTGGGAGCTTCATGCGGCGATACGCGAATGGCTATCGACGGGTAGGCAGCTTGGGTTTGCGCGCGCTTCGCTCGCTGTTCAGCAGTTCGTGGCGGATGGCTACTATACCGGGCAACTCGGGCACGAGGCAGTGAAGCTGTTGCATGAGTTTCTCGAGCGGGCGCAGCTTGCACTCGGCGCGGCGGAGGTCGGGGCGGGCCATATGGCTCAAGACGGACTGACCTGCACATTCACGTTTGGGGCGAATGGCGACTCCGCTCAGGTCGAGATATCGGCGGCGGGTCGGGTCGGAATTGCGCGCTTTGGGCGACTTGCACGGAGTATGCCGAGGCCGAATCCAGCTGGCCCTGGATCGACGCCAAAACAGCGTGCCCGGCGCGGCGTTTCGGCGAGAGTTTCCTAGGCCGGCTGCTGTTGCGTCGCGCAGTGGATGCCGCCGCCCGATGCACCCAGCGCATCGATGTCGAGCTGGACGATCTTCCGGCCCGGATAGAACGACGCCAGCATCGCGCGCGCGCGGTCATCGGCACGCGCGTCGCCGAATTGCGGCGCGATGACTGCGCCGTTGCAGACATAATAGTTGATGTAGCTCGACACGAAATCGGGGTCGCTGGACCGGATATCGACGGGGTCGGGCAGGCGCACGATCTCCAGCTTGCGGCCGCGGGCGTCCGTGGCTTCCTCAAGGACCGCGAGCGTCCGGTGCGCGGCGACCGACCAAGGGTCGTTGCGGTCGATCTGCTTGCCGATCTGCATCAGGACGCGTCCGGGACCGACGAAGCGCGCGAGCGAATCGATATGATAGTCGGTGATGTCGGCGCCCTTCACTCCGGGCGCCCAGATCATCTTCTCGGCCCCCAATGCGGTGCCGAGCCGTGCGGCGATCCGATCGGCAGAGAGACCGGGGTTGCGGTTGTCGTTCACCCAGCAACTGGCATGGGCGAGCATCGTGCCTGCGCCGTCGTGCTCGATGCCGCCCTGCTCGCCTATCACGCCGCTGTCGAACAGAGGCAGCCCGAGACGCGTCGCGACCGCCGCCGCAATCCGCCCGTCATTGCTATGGCGCTGCTTGTTGCCCCAGCCATTGAAGCGGATATGCGCAACGGCAAGCGCACCATCCGCAGCGCGGACAAAGGTGGGGCCGCTGTCGCGACACCAGAGATCGTCGGTAGGGATATCCCAGCGTTCGACCCCGCTGCTCAAGTGCGCGCGGTCCAGTCCGCGCGCGCCGGGCGCCGCGAGTAGCGCCACTGGCTCGAACTCTGCAATAGCATTGGCGATGTCGGCGATCACCGATTGCACCGCGGCCAGATCGCGTGCGCCATAGACACCGAGCGCTACCGGCCATTGCATGAGCGTGCGTTCGTGCGGAGCGCTTTCGAGCGGCATTTCGTAGCGCGCGATGGCTGCCTGCGTATCTTCGGTGCAAGCCGTGGTGGTGCCTCCGAGGAGGACCGCTCCTGTCTTGAGCATTTCGCGCCGGGTCATGTGTTTCCCTATCGGCGCGGGCGCGGCGAGCGTCAAATTCAGTTCAAGGTTAGGATGGATGGTTGATCAAGCGCCTTGCGCTGCGTCACCACCGCGAAGCCCTTGCGTCGATCTCGTAGTCGATGATGTTGAAGCCCGCGCACAGATTGACGATCGGCATCGCGGGATTGGCCGCGCGGATGCAGGTCTCGATAAGGCGATAGCCGAGTGTCCGCAGCCTATAGGGAGAGGCCGGCTTACTCGCCGTTCAGGGCATCGCAGCGAATATCCAAACGCGGTTCACAGCCAGCGCGGTACGGTGTTGGCGTAGTCGATATAGGAGACGCCGAACTTCGCGGCCATGTAGCGCTCCTCGCGCTGGACGACGCCATAGTGGATCGTGATCGACAGCGGGATCAGCATCCAGAACACCGCGGGGGCGTCCGCGGCGACGGCGATCGCGCAATAGATCAGCGTCATGCCCAGATACATGGGGTTACGCGTGAAGCGGTAAATGCCCTGCGCGACGAAAGCGGTGGTCGGTTTCCACGGCGGAGCGGGCGTGCCGGCTCGGCGGAAGCGCAATACGGCCGCCGCAATGACGGCGAGACCGGCAAGCCCGAACGCTGCCACGACCGTCCAGCGCAGCGAGGACGGCATGTCGAGACCTTGCGTGCGTACCACGAAGAATTCGAGCACCAGCCCAAGGGCGAGGAAGCCGAGATAGATCAGTGGCGGCGGCGCGATGACGCCAGCAGTTTCCGAGGGTGCGTCGCGGGTCGGTTCGGTGGTCATGCGGGTTCTTTAACCGGCGGAATCGAACTTGTCGCGCTTGCGCTGACCGAACAGCAGCCGGCGTTCGAGATGCAGGCGCGTGGCGGCATAATAGGCTTCGAGGAAGGCTCGGTCGTGGTTCCAATTGCCCCCTTCGTCGCTGCGGCCGATCTTGCGGCGGATGACGCCCGCCACGGTGATGAGCGTGTCGGGATCGTTGCGGTGGAGCACGTCCTCCAGCCGTTGAATCTCGAACTGGCCGTAGATCTCGAGTTCGCCAGGCGTGAAGGCATAGGCATCGGTCGCGTCGCGATCGTTTGCCGCGAGCAGATCGGGCGCGATCTTGGGTCGCTCATTCTCTACCACCCAGGTTCCGGCGATGAGATCGCCTGCGCGCAACCGGTCGCGATTGAACAGTGGCATAAAGACGAAGATCGCTGTCCAACCCAGGCCGATCAGACTGAGCCAGCGATTGCTGAAGCCCTGTGCCTGCGCGGTGATCAGGAAGATGAGCGGGAGGAACACCTCCACCTCGCGCATCAGGTTGCGTGCGAGGATCGCACCGCCGGTGAGTCGTCCGCCGTCGCGTGCGACGACGCGCAGCTTGAGCGCGCGCTTACCCGGTGTGGCAGCGCGCGTGCCGCTTTCGAACAGCGTGAAGTAGAAGTTGCGCAACAGGAAGAAGCCGAGCAGCCAGATCATCAGCGGTGCGCTGGCATGCCCGATGCTGCCGAGCAGCATTATCGAGCCGACGGTGAGCGCGATCAGTGTCACAAGCATGATCAGCGCGTCGATCGTAAAGGCGCCCGCGCGCGACCCGGCGCTGGCGAGACGCAGATGAAGCGTTACCCCCTCCGGCGTCACCAGTTCGCGCGTTCGGCGCACGACGTAGTCGGGTTTCAGCCCCTTGGCTGCGGGAGGGTTAGGCATGGCGGTTGGCGATCGAGAAGTAGACCGTCCAGATAGCGAACATCGTCGCGGCGATCGCGTAGCGGGCGAAGTCGTCGGTGATGAGCTGGCGCGCGAAGCCCTCGAGCAGGCCGGCGACGAGCAGCATGATGACCACGCCGATCATCACCAGCGCCCCGCGGCGGCCCGCCTCGCCCGCGGCGGCCATGCGCGTCCGCTGCCCCGGAAAGGCGACCGCCCGCCCGATATGCAGCCCCGCCGCGCCCGCGAGCAGGATCGCGAGCAATTCAGTCGAGCCATGGATCAGCAGCCAGCCGGTGAAGCCGAAGCCCAGCCCCTTGGACATGAACGCCGCATACATCGCGCCGAGCAGCACGCCATTGCTGGCGATCAGGAAGAAGGTCGGCACGGCAAAGGCGAAGCCGAGCGCGAACGCCATGATCGAAACCTGGGAATTATGCGTGAACAGGACGGTGGCGAAGATCTCCAGCCCGTCCTTCTCGGGCGCATCGTAGATGGATTTGCGCAGAAAATCGGCGGTGGCATTCATGTCGCGGCCGTTCGCCATCTCGCCGGGGACGAGTGCGTTGAACCAGGCGGGATCGCTGACCACGAGGAAATAGCCGGCGAGCCCGCTGGCGAAGAACAACGCGGCGATCAGTAGCGTCTCGCCGAAGATGCCGCGGACGGCGGCAGGCCAGCCATGGGTGAAGAAGCCGCCGATCTGCCGCCACAGCGGCTCGCGGCATCCGTAGAGGATGAAATAGGCGCGGGTGGACAGGCTCTCGAGATACGCCGTCATCGACGCGTCGAGCGAGGTTTCGCGCGCGATCGAGAGGGCGGAGAGCGTCGCGCGATAGAGACGGGGAAGCTCGACCAGATCCTCATTGGTGAGGCGCTTGGGCGACTTTTTCTCGACGAGGTCGAGCAAGGCTTCGAGCCGCTGCCAATCGGCCTCGCGCTCGGCACGGAAATGGCGGACGCCAAAGGCGGGCGTTGCTGTGCTCATGGGCGTTCGCGATCCCGGACATAGCGTTCGGCGAGCGCAAGGGCGAGATCGTCGGGCGCCGCTTCGAGCACGTCGATGCCGAGCCGGCGCAGGCGTTCGATGACGATGCGGCGTTCGCGCACCAATGTGTGGGCGATGTTGGTGCGGACGACGTCGTCGGCTTCCTCGGGCCGCGCGTCGAGGATCGCGTCGAGTTCGGTATCGTGGAACAGCACGAACAGGATGCGGTGGCGCTTGAGCATGCGCGCGGCGGCGGCGATCATCAGTTCGGCCGCGGTGGGATCGGTAAACTCGGTGAACAGGATGACCAGGCTGCGGCGCTGGAGCCGCTGATCGAGGGTCACGAGCGAGAGGGTGTAGTTGCTCTCCTGAGTCCCATAGTCGATCCCCGCCGCGGTACGGTGGAGCGTGGCGAAACCGGCAGTGCCGCTGACGCTGCCCGAATCCGCGCTGGGCCGGCCGGCAAAGCCGAACAGGCGCACCTGATCGCCGGATTTCAGGGCAACGAAGGCGGCGAGCAGCGCAGCGGAGACGGCGCGGTCGATGCGCGGCTGGCCATCGACCGGTTCGCTCATCGCGCGGCCACAGTCGATCGCGAAGACGACCGAATTGTCGCGTTCGGTGCGGAATTCGCGCGCGAGCAGCGAGAAGTGGCGTGCCGAGGCCTTCCAGTCGATCGCGCGGCGTTCCATGCCGGACTGGAAATCGGTGAGCGACTGGAATTCGGTGCCATCGCCGCTGTCGGGACGGATGCGCGTGCCGAACTGGCGGCTGCGCAGGAACTGGCGCATGCCCTGTTCGCGGACCGGACGCAGGCTGGGAAGCACGCGCACCTCGCCGTCGATCGCGCGGCTGCGCTGACGCCAGGCCAGGCCGAGCGGACCGGAGGCACGGCCCCAGATGCGCGACACATTAGCGGTGCCGCGGCGGGCGGCGGTGTAGGTGAGGGGCGCGTCCGTGGGATCGAGCGGCGGACCGACATCGGCGGCATAGCGCAGGGCCGGACCGCCTGCGGGCGACAATTCGACCCGGTCGCCGACCTCGACCGAGCCGGGATAGGATGCAGCGAGATCGGCGTCGCGCAACCGTAGTGCGAGCGTGCCGTCGAACAGGGTGAGGACAAGGATCGCGAACACCCAGAGCAGCGCCAGCAGCCAGCCGTCCGGGCGCATGACGCCGAGCACCAGCGCCAGCGGAGCACCCGCCAGCACCAGAGCAACGGCGCGCTGGGTGGGAACGATCAACGCGGTGCCTCGACCCGGTCGATGAGCTGGGCGACGATATCGTCGGCGCGGCGACCGTCGATTTCCGCTGCGGGAGAGAGGACGACGCGGTGCCGCAGCAGCGGCTGTGCGAGCAGTTTGACGTCGTCGGGGATGACATAATCGCGCCCTTCGAGCGCGGCGGCGGCACGCGCGGCGGCGGCCAGCGCCGAGGCGGCACGCGGCGAGGCGCCGTTGGCGAGATCGGGATGGCCGCGGGTCGAGCGGATCAGCGCGACGACATAGGCGATCACCTCCTCCGCGAGCCACACCCCGAGCACGGCTCCGCTCGCCGCGGCGACCGCCGCATGATCGGCGACCTGCGCGACGCCGCTGTCCTCGGGCCGGGGCGAGCCGGTGCGGGTGCCATATTGCGCGACGATCGCGCGTTCCGCCGCTTCATCGGGATAGTCGATCGCGAGCTTGAACAGGAAACGGTCGAGCTGCGCTTCGGGCAAGGGGTAGACGCCCTGCTGTTCGATCGGGTTCTGCGTCGCGACCACGGTGAAGTGATCCGACAGCTTTTCCGTGTCTCCGTCGATGGTTACGGTGCGTTCCTGCATCGCCTGAAGAAGTGCGGCCTGTGTCTTGGGCGGGGTGCGGTTGATCTCGTCCGCCAGCAGCAATTCGGTGAAGACCGGACCGCGTTTCAGTTCGAAGGTCGAGGTCTGGAAGTTGAACAGGCTGGTGCCGAGAATGTCGCCGGGCATCAGATCGGGGGTGAACTGGATGCGCCCGAATTCGAGGCCCAGCGTGCGGGCAAAGCTTTGCGCGAGCAGCGTCTTGGCGGTGCCCGGCGCGCCTTCGAGCAGGACGTGGCCACCCGAGAGCAATGCGATGGTGAGCAGGCGGGTCGTGGTGGACTGACCGACCACTGCCTTTGCCACCTCGGCATCGATCGCCGCGCCAAGCGCGCGGACGTCTTCCAGCTTCATGCCTTCACTTCCTTTCGCCAATCGTCGAGTTTCTGCGCCGCATGGAGCAGTTCCGCCTCGGTCTTCGCGTTACGCACGCGGTCGGTCGTAGCGGCATAGGGGGTATCGGTGCGGAGCGCGTCCAAATGCGCGTCGAGCGCTTCGCCCTGGAGCGTGCGCGGCAAGGCAAGGCGGCGCGCGGCCCAGTCGCGGATCGTGTCGGCATAGGCGTCGCCGCCTTCGCGCACACGCCCGGCGCGGCGGGCGAGGCCGACGATATTCTCGATCAGCGCGCGCTTGCCGAACGCCATCGCGCGCGGTTCCCGTCGGGGCGGACCAAAGCGCGACCAGGTTGCGATGCCGGCGAGCAATGCCGCGGCGAGCAGCGCGAGCGTGACGCCGAGGAAGGGCGGCTCGAACATCAGCTGGACGAGGTTGCGGCCGCCGGCGCCGTAGGGGAGCATCGTGTCGAACACGACCGTGCCGGGATTGTCGGGATCGAGTTCGGTGATCAGCGCGATCGCGGCAAAGGCGTTCCGGCGGTCGGCAAGTCCGAGATTATTGAGCAGGTCGGGATCGGCGAGGATGTAGATATGCTTGCCCGGCACCTCCGCCAGCACCGCGCTGCCGTCCGGGGCGGTGATCAGCGGATAGAGCTTGTCGCCGTCGATCGACTGGAGCTGTTCCTGCGCAGCGAACGGGCGCAGGTCGAGGCTGGTGGGATAGTTCAGCTTGCCCTTCTCGGTAACGCGCACCTCTACCTTGGCGACCGGGCCGAGCATTCTTGCAAGCACGCGGGGCGGGACCGGGGCGATGCGCTCTTCGCGCGTCGGGCGCAGCTTCTGGGGACGCGTCGCCCATTTGGGCAGGACGATCAGCGCGGGAGCGGTCTCGCCAGCGGCTTCGTCGAGCGCGGCCTTGAGCTCGTCGTCCGTGGTTCGCAGGTTCGGCGTCAGGATCATCAGCCCGCTATCGGGCCGGGCGACGGAATCGCCCGAGAGGGTGACGGTGCCGCCGGTCTTCTCGATCAGGTCGCTCAGCCCGCGAAAGCCGGTGGCGAAGCGCGAGGTGGCACTGGGAACGGTGCTGCGCTGGCGGTCGACCCGCTCGCCATAACCGCTGACCAGCAGGTAGCCGACGGTGAGTAACAGGCCGGCCGCGATCAGCAGCAGCACGGTGCGCCGGCGAAAAGGATTGGCGGTCTGGCTGCTCATCGCGAGGCCAGCGCGAAGCCGGCATAATCGGCGCGGGCGCGGGTCCAGTCGGGCTCACCCAACGGGTTGCCGCCGAACAGGCTGCGCTCGACATCGGCGACGATGCGGCGGAACACGGTCCGTGCGGTGTCGGGCAGGCTTTCGAAGGCGGCGATATCGCGGCTGGTGAGCGAGGGCCGCAGCGAATCGCCGCGCCATTTCTCGATATCCTCGATGCTGCGATGGAGGATGAGGCGCACCGCTTCGGCATAGCGGCCCGCGGCGGCGAGCCGGTCGGCCTCGTCGAGCAGCGCACGCGCCGCGCCCGCGTCGGGCGCCCAGCGCGGCGCCTCCGCCACGGCTTCGTTCCGGCGGAGCAGCCGCGCGGCGAACCATTCGCGCACGGCGGGGAACAGCGCGAGGACGAGCGCGATCACCACGGCGGCAATCGCGACCCACATCAGCACCTTCCACCCGCCGCCGACCCATTCGACGAAACGCGACAGCGCCGAGAATAGTTCGGAGATCCAGCGCGGGGGCGGATCGGTGGGCTTTGCCTGGTACCAGGGAAGGTCGAACTGGATCGATGGATCGGCGCGAACGGCACGGTGCGCGGCATCGATACGCGCGGGGTCGACGGCTGCGACCGTCTGCGCCGCAGCCTCGTTTCCGGCGGCCGATACTGGCGCGGTGGTCACGCGATTCCCCCCATCGCGACGGTTGGAGCAAATAGCCAAATTGCGCGCAACGCTTTTCGCTCCTAACGGTTGGGAAACCGGTGGCTTTCGATACCGGGAAGAACGAGCAGGGAGGCAGAACGAGTTGATCCGCACCATCATCGGCATCACCGCCGCCGCGAGCCTGGCCGCCTGTGCGGCCAGCGCGGAGGACAAGCCCAGCAGTGCCGCGTCGGACGCGCCGGCACCGCGCGGCCCGGGTAAGGGCAAGGGGTTCGACCACAACCCCTATCCTTCGACCTACAAGGCCTATCCGGGCGTGCCGACGTTGCTGACCAACGTGACCATCCTGGATGGCGAAGGCGGGCGGATCGACAATGGCGCGGTGCTGTTCCGCGACGGCAAGATCGTGGAGGTCGCCCAGTCGATCGCGGCGCCTGAGGGCGCGAGCGTGATCGACGGGCGCGGCAAATATGTGACGCCGGGCGTGATCGACGTGCACAGCCACCTCGGCGACTATCCCAGCCCCGGCGTCCAGGCGCATTCGGACGGCAACGAGATGACCGGCCCGGTGACCGCCGAGGTGTGGGCCGAGCATAGCGTGTGGCCGCAGGATCCCGGGTTCAGCCGCGCGCTGACCAATGGCGGCGTCACCACGCTGCAGATCCTGCCCGGCTCCGCGAACCTGTTCGGTGGACGCAGCGTGACGCTCAAGAACGTCTATGCGCGCACGATGCAGGGGATGAAGTTCCCGGGCGCGCCCTACGGCCTCAAGATGGCGTGCGGCGAGAACCCGAAGCGCGTCTATGGCGGCAAGGGGCGGATGCCGTCGACCCGCATGGGCAATATCGCGGTCGACCGCGGCACCTGGGCCAAGGCGCAGGAATATAAGCGCCGCTGGGACCGCTATGAGGAGAAGGGCGGCGAAGCGCCGACCCGCGATCTGGCGATGGACACGCTGCGCGGCGTGCTCGACGGCGAGATCCTGATCCACAACCACTGTTATCGCGCCGACGAAATGGCCATCGTCCTCGATATGGCCAAGGAGTTCGGGTACAAGGTCGGCACGTTCCACCATGCGGTGGAGGCCTACAAGATCGCCGACCTGCTCAAGGCGAATGGCACCTGCGCCGCGGTGTGGGCGGACTGGTGGGGCTTCAAGATGGAGTCGTACGACGCGATCGGCGAGAACCTCGCGATCCTCGAGCGCGAAGGCGCGTGCGGGATGATCCATTCGGACGACGCCAACGGCATCCAGCGGCTCAATCAGGAAATCGCCAAGGTGCGCGCCTCGGCGAAGCGCGCAGGCTTCGAGGTTTCCGAAGCGACGGCCTGGAAATGGGCGGCGATCACGCCGGCAAGGGCGCTGGGGATCGACAAGGTCACCGGCAGCCTGAAGGCGGGCAAGATGGCGGACGTGGTGCTGTGGAACGGCAATCCGTTCAGCGTCTACACGCGGCCCGAGAAGGTGTGGATCGACGGCGCGCTGCTCTACGATGCGCTCGATCCGAAGCGGAGGCCGGTATCGGACTTCGAGCTGGGCCAGCCGGGTGAAGGAGACGTGAAATGAGGGCGCTCCTTCTGACAGCCGCGGCGGCAATGAGTGCCGCGGTGCCGGCGGCGGCGCAGACCGTGGCGGTGACGAACGCGAAGCTCGTCGTCGGCGACGGCTCGGCGCCGGTCGAGGGCGGCACGGTGGTGGTGCGCGACGGGCGCGTGGTTGCGGCCGGTCGCGGCGTCGCGGTGCCGGCCGGCGTGCCGGTGGTGGACGCGGGCGGACGCTGGGTGACGCCGGGCATCTTCGCGGGCTTTACCCGCATGGGTATCGTCGAGGTCGACGGGGTCAGCGAGACCAACGACGCGGGGGCGGGCAGCTCGCCGTTCAACGCGGCGATCGACGTTGTGCCCGCGGTGAACCCGAAGACGAGCGCGATCACGCTCAACCGGGCCGAGGGGATTACGCGGGCCGTGGTCGCTCCGCAGGCGCGCGGATCGATCTTCGGCGGGCAGGGGGCGATCATCGACCTGGGCGCCGACATGGACGCGGTGACCAAGGCGCGCGCGTTCCAGTTCATGGAATATGGCGAAACCGGCGCGGCGCGGGCCGGGGGCAGCCGTCCGGCGGCCTATGCGATGCTCAAGAACATCCTGTTCGAAGTGCGCGACTATGCCCGCGCGCCGGGCAGCTTCGCCGATCGCGGCAAGGATGCGCTGCTGACCCGTGCCGATGCGCAGGCGCTGGTGCCGGTGGTCAACGGCGTTGTGCCGCTGCTGGTGCATGTCGAGCGTGCGTCGGACATCCTCGTCATCCTCGACCTCAAGCGGGAGGTGCCCGGCCTCAAGCTGGTGCTGGTCGGCGCGACCGAGGGCTGGACCGTCGCGCGGCAGATCGCTGCGGCGAAGGTGCCGGTGCTGGCGTCGGCGCTGGCGGATCTGCCGGCGTCGTTCGAGCAGCTTGCTGCGACCCAGTCGAACATCGGGCGGCTGCAGGCGGCGGGCGTCACCGTCGGCATCGGCATGATCAACGACGACGAGACGCGGCAGGCGCGGCTGGTGAAGCAATATGCCGGCAATCTGGTGGCGCTGGGCAAGCTGCCGGGCGCGGCCGGGCTGGACTGGGGACAGGCGTTCGCGTCGATCAGTTCCAAACCCGCCGAGGCGATGGGCATGGGCGGCGAGTTCGGGTCGCTGCGCCCCGGTCGCCGCGGCGATGTCGTGGTGTGGGACGGCGATCCGCTGGAGATCGGTACCGCTGCGGTGCGCGTGTGGATCGATGGTGTGGAGCAGCCGCTGACGACACGTCAGGATAAGTTGAAGGAGCGGTATTTCGACCCCAAGGAAGGCGCCTTGCCCAAGGCGTACGAGCGCTGAGCGTGGCCGAGAAAGCCGGAAGCTTCGCGGTGGAACCGCGGCGCGCCGGCCGCCCGCGCGACCCCGCCAAATATGGTGCGATCATCGAAGCCGCACGCGCCGCGTTCTTCGCGCGCGGCTTCCATGCCGCGACGATCGAGGACATCGCGCAAGCGGCGGGGGTATCCAAGGTCACCGTCTATAGCCGCTTCGGCGACAAGGAGACGCTGTTCGAGGAAGTGATCCGCACCGAGAGCGGCCGGATGGCGGCTGTGTTCGACGAGGGCGTGGCCGCGGGCCGGTGCCTGGAGGAACGGCTCAACGCCTATGGCACCGTGCTGATGGAGTTCATCTACAGCGAGGAGCATATCGCGGTCGACCGCGTGCTGATGAATGAAATCGCCCAGTCGCGGCGGCTGGCGGAGCGCTTCTATCAGGCCGGGCCGGCCTTGTGCCTGGGGCGGCTCGCCACCGCGCTTGGCGATGCGGCGGAGAACGGGGAGATCGAGATCGACGACCCCTGGCTTGCGGCGGAGGATCTGTGTGGCCTGTGGCAGGGTATTTCGGACATGGGCATCAAGCTTGGCCTCGAGCCCGCGCCGCCGCCCGAAGCGATCCGCGCGCGGGTGGAACGCGCGACACGGTTGTTTCTGAAAATGGTCGGATCGAAGCCGTGACGATCGGCGTTGTCGCAACGAAGGAGACGCGAGAGATGCGAAACATAGGTGTAGCGATGGCCGCGGCGCTGCTGTTGAGCGCGTGCGGCGGCGGAGAGAAGGCCGCCAACGAGGCTGCGGCCAATATGGCGATGGCCAATGTGGCGGATACGACCAACTATCAGGAGGAAGTGCTGAAGCTGGTTCCGGCACAGCGAGACGGCGTGTTTCTGCGCGCAGTGCGCGACGCCGGGCTGAATTGTCAGGAAGTGACGCAGACCGAGCGCCGCGATCCGATCAACGGCAACCCCAGCTGGCGTGTCTATTGCGGCAAGACGCCGCACCTCATCTCGATCACGCGCGATGGCACCGCCAAGATCATCAGCCGGACCGACGCGAACTAACCCCAAAAAAGAAGGGGAGGCGGGGCGAACCCCGCCTCCCCTGTAGTTCGGGGGCAATCTTCAGAGGCCGACGACGCCGCCGTCATTCTTGGTGATGACGATGGTCGCCGAACGCGGGCGGATGCTGGCGCCGGCAGTGCCGGTGGCCTGGCTGTCCGGCCAGTGGCTGGTGGGCGCGGTCGAGGTGCCGCCTTCGCCCGGATGCTGGATGTTGACGAACAGCGCGCGGCCGTCCGGCGTCGAGTCCACGCCGGTGATCTCGCACTCGACCGGGCCAACTAGGAAGCGGCGGAGCGTCGTGCCGGGCGCCTTGCCGACGAACGTCGCCTGGGTGGCGGTAGCGCCGCCCGAGCCGGTGTTGGTGATCGTGCGCGCGCCGCCGTCGCCGACGGTGCCCGGCATCGCCGCCAGCATCTGGTTGTTGGTGACGTCGGTATAGGCACCGTCGTCGGTCTGCAGCCAGGCGATCGGCGTCACCAGACCCGAGGCGTTGGTCGAGCGGCCGAACCATAGACCATCGGGGCTGGAGAAGTCGTTCGACGCATCGAGCCCCGAGAGGTTGATGTTGGCGGCGTTGAGATCCGCACCGGCGCCGAACAGCCAGATGTCCCAGGTGAAGGTCAGCGATTCGGTGTTGTCGCCGGCCTCACGAATGCGGACGATATGGCCGTTGGGGTTGCCGAACTGGTTGGTCGAGCCCTTCGGATCGTTATAGTGGCGCGGATTGGCGGCGTTGGTGCCGTTGAGCGGACGCAGCGCGGCACTGTTGTTGGTGAGCGTGAGGTAGATCTCGCCCGTCACCGGGTTGGCCGCAGTCCATTCAGGGCGGTCCATCGGGGTTGCACCGACCGCGTCGGCGGCGAGGCGGGCATTGACCAGAACGTCGGCCTGATCCGCGAAGGGATAGGTTGCGTTCGAAGCCGTCAGCGGACCGGTACCGAATACCAGCGGCAGCCAGGCGCCGGTGCCGTTGGCATCGAAGCGCGCGACATAGAGCGTGCCGGTATCGAGATACTTGTCGCCGATGGCGAGCCGGTCGGTCACGCTTTCCGCCCCATCGGCGGCGTTCCACGCGGTCGCCGAGACGAACTTGTACATATACTCGCCGCGCGAATCGTCGCCCATGTACCAGGCCGGCTTGCGGCCTGCGGTGAACTTGCCCGGCCACGCGCCCTCATGGCCGAGGCGGCCGAGTGCGGTGCGCTTGCGCGGCGTCTTGGTACGGTCATAGGGGTCGATCTCGACCACCCAGCCATACTGGTTCGGTTCGTTGCGATAGTCGCCGAGCGCGCTGGCGGCGGTGGCGCGGGCATCCCACTTGCGGAACAGCGTGTTCGAGGCATCGGCGGGCACGACCGTCGACCAGCCATAGTTGCCGCTGCTGCTGGTGACGCCGTAGCGGTTGAGAGCAGTGAGTTCCTTGGCCGTGCGCAGTGCATTGTCGCCGCTGCGGCGGAAATAGCCCGCCCAGTTTTCCTCACAGGTGAGGTTGGTCGCCCACGGAGTGGTGCCATTGGCGCAGTTGTTGATCGTGCCGCGGCCCTGAGTGCCATCGTTCGAGAAGGCGGTCTTGACCAGATCGTTGCCGCGCACCGGACCGTTGAGCTGCGTCGGCGTGTTGGGCGTGACGCGGCGGTTGAAGCTGCTGTTCTGAACATAGGTCCAGGCGCGGCTGGCGCCCTCGACCACCTCGATCACGGCGACGCCGTGCGATTCGATCTCGATCAGCGCTTCACCTTCGGGGCGGACACCGCCCACGGAGGTCGAGCCGGCGGGGTGCAGATACTGGGGATCGATATTCTCGTGGTTCATCACCAGCAGGCCGCGCGCGCTGCTCGCATCGCTGCGCGCACCGGCGGCGCTGAGGCCGTACCAGTGGAGCGCATCGTGATGATCGCCGCCGCGCTGGGAATAGCCGGCATCGGTGCCGTCATTCTTGTACGCCGCGACGCCGGTCGCGAGCGGATCGCCCTTCCGGTACAGGATCGAGACGGTGTAGCCCGCCGGGACGGTGACGACGTCGTTCTTGTTCTTGGCGACGGCAGCAAAGCCCAATGCCGCGGGTGCGATCGTGACCGCGGTCGTCCCCTGCGTCGTCTGGCCGGCGCTGTCGGTGGCGTTGTACTGGAAACGCAGAACGGTCGGGATCGACACGCTGGGCGCGATGAAGCTGGCGTTCGGGCTGTTAGCGCCGACCAGCGTCGCCGCCGGGCCTTCGGTCTGCACCCAGGACGAGGTGATCGGACCATTGTCGGTCGCGCTGGACGTCAGCGTGACGACCTGGCCCGAGCTGGCGGAACCCGACGAACCGACCGACGCAAGGTTGGGAAAGGGATCCGCATCGGCATTGGCGCTGTCGCACGCGGCGAGTACGCCGCCGCCGAAGACCGCAACGGCCGCCGCGGAGGCGCCCGAGCGCAGCGCCTGACGGCGCGAATAGCGCTGATCGATCAGCGTGTTGAGCGAAGGCATGGTGCTGGCGTTGGTATCGACGTCGCCGTCGCTGTAGCCAAAGGCGAGATCGGTGCGATCGGTCATGGTTATGGACCCCCTTTGTGATCCGAATCCGGTACGGATGCGGTTGCCGGGGGCTGTGGCGGGGCCGCTTTACGGCATGATGGACAAGCGTTGACGAAGCCGTGTCGGTTTGGCGACTCTTCGATGACAGGCTGTTCGGTGCGATGCGGGAGCGTTAGGGGACGGCGATGGACACGCCGGATAGCGATATGGGGCACAGCCTTGCCGACCGGATGGCGCAGCGCCTTGCCGCGCGCGCGCCGCGAGCGCCCCGTCCCGAAGGTGGACACTTGGACTGGCGGCTGGCTGGCGGTCTTGCCGCGCTGATCGCTTTGGGACCGCTGGCGACAATCGTCGGCGCGGGCGTGATCGAACGCGGTGCCCTGGCCGAGACTGCGCGGCTGAATGCGCAGGCGGCCCCCCGCCTGAAGGCCGAGGCGCAGGTGCGGGATGCCAGAGCGGCACTGCGCGGCGCGGCGCGCGATCCGGGCGTCGCGGTGTGGCTCGACCGGCTGGCGACGACGATCCCGGCGGATGCGCGGGTGGCACGGATGGCCAAGACCGCGGACGGAGCGATCGAGATCGAGATCACCGCATCCGATCCAGACCTCTTACGCGCGGCGTTGAGGCGCGATCCGGCGCTGGCGGGCTTTCGCGAGGTCGGGCAGCGGCGCGCGGGCGCGATGATCGCGGTGACGCTGAGGCGTGCGGCATGAACCGGGCGACGCTGATCGCAGGCGTTCTTGGCGGGCTGACGGCGGCGGCGGCGCTGGCGCCTGCGACGGGAACCGCGCTCGGCAAGTTGGCGCACGCGCGCGAAGCGGCAGGCAAGGCGCAGGCGGCGGTGAGCGCGCCTGCACGCGCGCCGGTACCGCTGATCGCGGCTGGGCTGCGGGCGCCGGGTGGGAACGAGGCCGCCGCGGCCCGCGGGCTGGTTGCGCATGTCCGGAAAGTTGCGGCTGCGGGCGGCGTGCTGGTCGAGCAGGTAGCGCCCGGCCGTGGTGGCGAGGGGCTCGTCAAATTGCAGTTCCGCCTGTCGGGACCGGACAAGGCGGTGGTCGCGCTGGTGGATCGGATCGAGCGCGAGGCACCGTTGCTGCGCTTCGCGGCGTGGCGGGCAAGCGCGCTACCGGGGGGCGGCTTGCGGATCGAAGGCGAGGTGGTGGGGGCATGGCGCTGATGCGGGAAGCGCGAATCGCGCTCGGTACGGCGGCGGCGTTCGCGGTGGCGATGCCGGTGACGCTGCTATGGCCGCGGAGTAGCGCTGTGGTTCCCGCCGTTTCGCCACCCGAGCGCGCGGTGATCCCGCCGTCGGCCCCGGATATTGCCGCGATCTATGAGCGGCCGCTGTTCGCGGTGGCCGAGGGTGGTGAGGCATTGCCGGCCGATGCGCCCGGGCTGGTTGGGATCGCGGGGCGGCTGAACAAGGACGCGGTGGCGATGGTGCGGCTTGCCGACGGAAGCGCGCGCAGCCTTGGCATCGGCGAGAGCGTCGACGGATGGCGGCTGGAGAGCCTGGCGATCGACGCCGCCTTCTTCACGCGCGGCCGCGAGCGGGTGCGGGTGGCGATGGAAACGCCCGAAGCCGATGCGGCTTCGGACTTACCCGAAGCTCAATAAACTCCGTCGATTTCCAGCGTCAGCCGCGGTCGGAGCGGCTTGAGCAGCAGGTTGCTCGGCGTGTTGAGGTCCAACTCCTCGCTGCGCAGGCGAGCATATTTCGCCTTGGCCATCGCCGCCGCATCCTCGCCGTTGCGCAGGATGGTGGGCTTGAGGAAAATGAACAAGGTGCGCTTGTTGCGGCTTTCACGCCGGCTCTTGAACAATTCGCCCAGGATCGGGATGTCGCCGAGGATCGGGACCTGGCTCTTGATCTGGCCGTAATCGTCCGAGGTGAGGCCGCCGAGCACGATCGTCTGGCCATTGTCCGCGAGCACGGTGGTGTTGATCGCGCGACGGTTGGTGATGAGGTCACTGGCCTGGGTAAGCTGAGTCGCGGCGATCGACGAGGCTTCCTGCGCGACTTCGAGCCGGATCGTGTCGCCGGCGTTGATGCGGGGCAGCACCCTGAGCGTGATGCCCACATCCTTGCGCTCGATCGAGGTATACGGGTTCACGTTGCCACCGCTGCCGGGCAGGATCGAGCCGGTGACGAACGGCACTTCCTGCGCGACGACGAACTCGCCGAGCTTGTTGTCGAGCGTGGTGATCTGGGGCGTCGAGAGCAGGTTCGACTTGGTCGAGGTGCCGAGCGCCTGAACGAGGATCGAGAAGTCGTTGCCGATCCCGATGTTCGCGGTGAGGCCAGGACCGAGCGCCTTGGCCATGGGCACGCCGAGGGCGGTGAGGATCGTGCCGAGCGACAACTGCCCGGGGCTGGTGCTGAACGAGGTTGCCGCGCCCTCGATCTGGCTGAGCGCGGCCCCGCTGGTTCCAAGCTGGACGGCGAGCGCCTCCGCCTCTTCGCCGGTGATTTCGGCGATCGCAGCCTCGATCAGCACCTGTGGGCGGCGGACGTCGAGATCGGCGATCAGCGGCTCGATCGCGGCGATGGCGGAGGGGGTGCCGCGGACGACGACGGCGTTGATGTCCGGGGACGGCTGGACGGTGAGTTCGGGGGTGGAGAAGCCTTGCGGTGTCTCGCTGTTCTGCTGACCGAGCTGGGTCTGCTGCGCCTGAAGCGCCGCGGTCGCGGCTGCCGTGGCGGTGTCGGTCGCAGTGCTGCCGCCCGAGCGGACCATGCCGCCAAGCACGCTGGTGGGGCTGCGATAATTGTCGCGCTTCGTCGACAGGCTGCGGGCGACGGCGTTATTGGTCGTTGCCTCCTGCCCCAGCACGCCGCGCAATACCTCGGTCACCGACTCGGCGTCGGCATAGCTCAGCCGGAAGACCCGGGTGATCGGCGTGGCGCCACCCGGCGTGTCTAGCGAGACGAGCATGCGGCGCGCATCGGCGACGGCGGTGGGAGTGCCACGGACGATGACGGTATTGCTGCGCGCATCTGCCGCGACGCGTGCGCCGCCCGAAGTGGGATCGCCCAGCACGGCCTGCAACGCCTGTGCGACATCGGGCGCGCTGCCGTTGCGCAGCGCGATGGTGGCGAAGGTGAGGCCCGACCCGTTGCCATCGAGCGAGCGGAGAATGCCCTCGATCCGGCGGACATTGTCGGCATAGTCGGTGACGACGACCGCATTGGGCTGAGCAAGCGGCTCGACGCTGCCGAAGCTAGCCACCAGCGGACGTGCGACGCGTGCAGCCTCTGCCGACGGAACGTTCGACAGGCGGATCATGCGCGTGATCAGTTCCTGACCGGAGGCACCGCGCGAGGGGACGCCGCCATCGCGCACAGCATTGCCCTGCGGCACGACCCGCCAGGCGCGTCCCGAGCGGACCGCGGCGAAGCCGTTGGCGCGCAGCACCGACTGGAACAGCTCCCATACCCCGCTGGGCGAGAGCGGCTGAGCCGATGTGACGGTCACCGTGCCCTTGACCGCCGGGTCGAGGATCAGGGTACGGCCGGTGAGGCGCGAGATCTGGTCGGCGACGTCGGCGATCTCGACCCCGCGCATGTTGACGACGATATCGGCGGCGTCGTTTTGCTGCGCAAGAACCGGCTGCGCGACCATGGAGGCGAGCGCGAAGGCCATGACGAACTTGGGTGCGATGTTGCGGGTCGGATACGGCACGGGTGGAATACCTAGCGGGTCGGGACGGTCAGCGTCACGGGCTTTCCGTCACGGGTGATCTGGATCTGGGCGGAGCCGCGCTGCTGTGCGGCGGCAAGGGCGGAAGCAGCACTAGCCTGACTGGAAATAGCGGTGCCGTTGATCGAGGTGATGACGTCGCCGGACTGAAGGCCCGGCGGGGCGCTGTCGCCGACCTGCAGCCCGCCGCCGGGGGCAGGAGCGAGGCCGGAGAGAGCGCCCGCGGCAGCGGCGGGGGGCTGCGTGGCCGGAGAGCTTGCCTGTGCGCCCGCCGGCTGTGCGGGCGCCGGCTTGGCCGCTGCATCCGCCTGCTGATCCGCGGTCAGCAAGGGATCGGGGAAGGCCAGATACTCGATCCGGCCGTTGACGCGCAGCAGCACGCGATCGCGCAGAATGCCCTCGATCGTCCCGCCGCCGGGCGCTTCGCCGATACGGAAGGCCTTAGCGGGTTCGCCGCCCACCTGGATATAGGCGACCGAGAGATCGGCGGGCGAGGCCGCGAATACGCCGCGCAGCCTGAGCGGGAGTGCGGTCGGCTGCGACGCATCGGTGACAGCGCCCTTGCCGAACGGGGCGAAAGCGAGCGCTGCGGAGACGTCGGCGGGTGCCGCAACCGGGTGGGTGCCCGAGGGAACGGTGACCGCCCCGGTGCTTGCATGCCCGGCAATCCGCCAGGTGAGACCGGCGAGCGCGACCGCGACCGATATCACGACCGCCGCAGTCGCTATGTCGAGCGCGGTGCGGGCCTGGCGCGGCGAGAGGTCGGGCAAGCGGATCATGTGCGGCTGCCCTCGACGAAGCCGTCGAGCGATGCAAGCGGAGACCGTTCGCCGGCGGCGAATACCTGAATGCGGACCTTGTCGATTCCGGCGTCCTCGGTGCGGGTGCGCGCGACATCGACCTTCCATTGCTGGCCGAGCAGCTCCGCTTCGGGCGTATTGGCGGCGGGATCGGCCAGCTGAATTTCGGCGAGCCGGTTTTCGGCCACCCACATCGCGGTGGCACGGCGCTCCATCCCGCGCGTTGAATCGATATGGCTCTCGACCGCACGGATCAGGCCGACCGTGGCGATGGCGAGCACGGCGAGCGCGACCAGCGCCTCGATGAGGGAAAAGCCTTGTTCGCCCTTCACGAGGCCACCTCAACCTTCGAGGCGATGGCGGTCATACCGTCGTAGCGGACTGTCCATTTCTGAGCGCCGTTCTCGATCGTCGCGGTGAGTGGCTTGCCGCCGCCATCGACGCCCAGCACCACCGGCGGGCGGGTATCGAGCGTGACGACGATGCCGCCGGGAAGCGAGTGAAAGGCGAGCGCGTCGCCCAGCGGCGCGAGCTTGCCGTCGCGGCCGATCGCCGCGAACCCATAGCCGTGACGCTCCGCAGTGAAGGCGATGATGCGATCGCCGAGCATCGCATCGTCGGCCGCGGCCTGGAGGCGGAGAGCGAGGCGGCGCGCCTCGGTCTCGACCGAAGGTGCGCGCGTGGCGGCCCCGACGCCGAGCGCGACGCCGCCCGCGGCGATGCCGATGATGACGAGCACGATCAGCATCTCGATGAGCGTCATGCCGCGCTCATGGGTGCCGGTGCTGGTCCCCCGCATCGAGCTTATCTGCTCTTGGAATCGATATCGGCGTCGACGCCTTCGCCGCCGGGCTTGCCGTCCTTGCCAAGCGATTTCAGCTCGAAGCTGCCGCCGGCGGCCGAGTAGACATAGGGGTTGCCCCACGCGTCGACAGGATCTTGCTCCATATAGCCGCCGTCGGCCCAGGCGCTCGGCACGGGCGGAGTAGCGGGCTTTTGTACCAGCGCTTTCAGCCCCTGTTCGGTCGTGGGATATTGGCCATTGTCCAGCCGGTACATTTTGAGCGCGCCAGCGATGGTCACCAGATTGCTTTTGGTCGTGGTCACGCGCGCCTGATCGGGGCGGCCCATCACGTTCATGCCGACCAACGTCGCGACGATCGCAATGATGACGAGCACCACGATCATCTCGAGTAGGGTGAGGCCGGCCTCGGCATGGGGGACTGTGTGACGCTTGCCCTTGTGGGTGCCAACTGCCACGGTGTCATGGAACTGTTTCAAAACTATGCGCATCGCAGCCCCATGCGTCCTTCTCGTGAAAGCAATGTTACAACCAATGTATCCGGCGGAGCACCGATGACCGGCCAATCCGAGTCCGTTGTGGATGTCCGCTCCGGCGGCGTTTGGGCGCTGTCGGGCGGGCGGGCGATCATAGCCGAGCCGGATGGTCCTGCAACCGTGCTGGTGCCGAGCGAATCGGTGCTGCTGCTTGGGGTCGATTTGCCACTGGCGAGCCATGCCAAACGGCTGGCCGCATTGCCCTTCGCGATCGAGGAGCGGATCGCCGACCCGATCGAATCGGTGCATCTGGCGTTGGGCAGTGAGATCGGGCCCAAACGCTATCTGGTCGCGGTGGTCAGTCATGCGCTGATGCGCGAATGGGTCGAGACCGCAGTCGCCGAGGGGCTTGGCGACGCGGCGATAGTGCCCGACGCGCTATCGCTGCCGGTGCCGGACGAAGGCTGGGCCGCCGAGACCGCCGATGGCCGCGTGCTGGTGCGGGCCGCGGACGGGACCGGGTTTGCAGTGTCGTCGACCCTTGTCGGGCAGGCGTGGGAAGCTGCCGGGCGGCCGCGCATCTGGAATTGTGGTGCTACGCCAATCGGCGAATTGCCACAGGAGTCGCGTCCAGCCGGTGCGAGTGGACTGGCCGGGCAACTGACGAAACCCGCGGTCGATCTGCGGCAGGGCGTTTATGCGCGCCGAGCCGCAGGTGGAAGCGGCTGGCTCAAGCGGCTCGGCTGGATCGCCGCGGCGGGAATCGTCGCGCACACCGCGATCGCCGCCGCCGATACGTTTATGCTGCGGACGATCGCCGAGCGGCGCGCGGACGATACGCGAGCGGCGGTGGCTCAGGCTGCGCCAGGAGCCAATCTCGGTGAGGATCTGCGCGTCAGCGTCGCCGATATGCTGCCCGCGCCGGGGCCGGCGGGGAGCCAGTTCGTGCCGCTGGTCACGCGCACGTCGAATGCGCTGGCGCCGCTGTCGAGCGCGGTGACGGCACGGTCGATGCGGTTCGAGGGGAATGCGCTGGTGATGGAGATCGAGCCGGGCGAGCCCGGGCTTGCTGGCCGGGTGCGCGATGCCATGCGTGCGGCGGGGGTGAACGCAGAGGTGACTGCAGGGCAAGACGGCGCGGTGCGCCTGACGGTGCGGGCATGAGTGCCCTTGGCATTACCCGCAGCCCGACGCTGGACGCATGGGGCGCGAAGGTTAGGGACTGGTGGGCGGGCCTCAGCAGTCGCGAGCGCTGGATGGTCGGCACTCTTGGGGTCATCGTCGTCGCACTGGCGCTGGTGTTCGTGGTGGTGAAGCCGCTGCAGGCGGCACGTTCCGAGGCGCTGGCAGACATCCGCACCTATGAGACGCTGACCGCGCGGGTGCGTGCAGCGGGCGTGCTGACTCCACAGGGCGCAAAGCCACAGATTCGGGAAGGCGCGCCGGCCGATGCGGCGCAGGCTGCTGCCAGGGATGCCGGAATCACCGCAACGATCACCCCGGGCGAAGCCGGATTGACGGCGCAGGTCGCCGATGCGCCCTATGAGGCGGTGGTCGGCTGGATCGCGGATGTCGAACGCACGACGTCGTTACGGGTGCGGCATGTCGAGTTGCGCAAGGGCAATGCGGCCGGCCGGGTGAATGCGAGCCTGGAGTTCGCACAATGAGCGTGATCGCGGAAGAACCCGTGACGCTGCCGTACAGCTATGCCCGGCGAGCGGGCGTGGTTCTGCGTAAGGCGGCGAGTGGACTGGAATGTGTACACCGGCCCGATGCCGCGCTCGACGCACTGCTGGAGGTGCAGCGGATCGCGCCGGCGGCGCGCTTTGTGGCGGTTGAGGACGCTGCGTTCGACCAGGCTCTGGCGGCGAGCTATTCGGGTAGCGCGGGGGCCGCAGCCGAATTCGATCTGGAAGGCATCGATCTCGCGGCGTTGGCGGACAGTGCGGCAGCGGTCGACGACCTGCTCGACACGCGCGACGATTCGCCGGTCATCCGCCTCATCAACGCGCTGCTGCTCGAAGCGGTGAAGGAGGGCGCGTCGGACGTGCATGTCGAGACGCAGGAGAAGCGTGTCGTCGTCCGGTTCCGCATCGATGGCGTGCTGCGCGACAAGCTGGAGCCGCGGCGCGAGCTGGCGCCGTTGCTGGTCAGCCGGATCAAGGTGATGGCCAAGCTCGACATCGCCGAGAAGCGGGTGCCGCAGGATGGCCGCGTGACGCTGCGCATCGGCGGACATGACGTCGACGCCCGCGTCTCGACGCTGCCGACCCAGCATGGCGAGCGGGTGGTGATGCGCCTGCTGGAGAAGGGATCGCTCAAGCTCGATCTCGAGCATCTGGGCATGAGCGCGCGCGACCGTGAGGTGTTCGCGCGGCTGCTCGAGCGCCCGCACGGGATGCTGCTGGTCACCGGGCCGACCGGGTCGGGCAAGACCACCAGCCTCTATGCTGCGCTCCAGCGCCTGAACGACCGCAAACGCAATATCATGACGGTGGAAGATCCCATCGAGTATGAACTTTCCGGTATCGGGCAGACGCAGGTCAATTCGCGCACCGGCATGACCTTTGCCCGTGGACTGCGCGCGATCCTGCGTCAGGATCCGGACGTTATCATGGTCGGCGAAATCCGCGATCAGGAGACCGCGGAGGTCGCGGTGCGATCGGCGATGACGGGGCATTTCGTGCTGTCGACGCTGCACACCAACAGTGCGGTGGGATCGGTGACCCGCCTGATCGATATGGGCGTCGAGCGCTATCTGCTCGCGCCGATGCTGGTCGGGCTGGCGGCGCAACGGCTGGTACGGCGGTTGTGCCCGAGCTGCCGCCGCCAGGATGTGGCGAGTGAGGGCGATGCGATGCTGCTGGGCGGTACGATCAAGGCGGGGGAGGCGGTTTGGCGTGCGGTGGGCTGCGACGATTGTGGCGGCGACGGCTATCGCGGGCGCGCGGGCCTCTATGAGGTCGTCCCTGTAGACGAGCGCTTCCAGGCCATGATCCATGACGGCGCGTCCGAGGCCGAGATCGAGGCGCATGCACGCCAGAGCAGCCCGGCGCTGCTCGACGACGGCGTGGCGAAGGTGAAGGTCGGGATCACGACCATCGAGGAAGTGACGCGCGTGACGAGGGAGGAGGTCTGACTATGCTGCCACCGATGACGCAACCTTCGATGACGTCCGGTCAGGTTCCCGTCGGCAGCCTGGTTGCCTATGCCGGCGCGTCATCGATGTTGGCGTATATGGAACAGACCGGGTGGATGCTGTGCGACGGCCGCACGCTAGAAGCCGCGATCTATCCCGAACTCTTCGCAACGCTCGGGTACAGTCATGGCGGCGAGGGCGGATCTTTCGCGATTCCCGACTATCGCGACATTGTGGGCGGCCCGCCGTCGGTCAGTTACCTGATCAAGTTCACCTACGGCGTGTCGCGGATGGGCGCGTCCCACTGATATGGCCGCTTTCGCCTACACGGCCGCGGACAAGTCCGGGGCGTCGAAAAAGGGGGTGATCGAGGCGACCAGCCCCGCCGCCGCGCGCGCGATGTTGCGTGAGCAGGGACTGCTGCCGTTGGCGGTGGACGCGGCTTCCGAGCGGCGCTCGATCGGTAGCATCAAACTGCCCGCATTTGGCCGTTCGGGCATGAGCGCGCGCGAGCTGGCGACGGCGACGCGGCAGATCGCGACGCTGGTGGGATCGGACATCCCGGTCGAGGAAGCACTGCGGCTGTCGGCGAGCCAGTCCGAAGCGCAGCGGGTGTCGACTATCCTACTTGAGGTGCGCGCGGCGATCCTGGACGGACGCAGCTTCGCCAATGCGCTCGGGACACATCCCAAGGTGTTCCCGGAATTCTACCGCGCGTCGGTCGCGGCCGGTGAGGCGTCGGGCAAGCTGACCCAAGTGCTCGAGCATCTGGCGCACTTTGTGGAGAACCGGCAGGCGAACAACCAGAAGCTGCAGCTGGCGCTGCTCTATCCGGGGCTGCTGGCGACGGTATCGCTGGGCGTGATCGTGCTGCTGCTGGTCTATGTCATTCCCGATATCGTCAAGGTGTTCGTCTCGCGCGGGACCGATCTACCGCTGCTGACGCGGGTGCTTATCGCGATCTCCGCCTTCCTTCAGGATTGGGGAATCTACATCCTGATCGCCGCGCTGATCGGCTTCGTTGTGTATGGCCGCTGGGTGGCGAACCCGGCAAATCGATTGAAGGTCCACCGCGCCTTTACCGAGCGCTGGCCGTTCCGCCGCTTCAGCCGCCAGCACAACGCCGCGCGCTTTGCCGGGAGTCTCGCGACATTGGTATCGAGCGCGGTGCCGCTGGTCGAGGCATTGTACGCGGCGGCGGCGGTGACGCCCAATCGCTGGGTGCGTGAGCGCGCGCTGCATGTCGCGGCGCGCGTTCGCGAAGGCATCAGCCTGCGCGCGGCGATGACCGAAGCGGGGGTATTCCCGCTGATGCTGACCGCGATCGTCGCGTCGGGCGAGGCGAGCGGGCAACTGGGTCTGGCACTGTCGCGCGCGGCGGACGAGCTCGACCGCGAACTGGACGCGGTGACGAGCACGATGGTGGCGCTGGTCGAGCCGATGGTGCTGCTGTTCATGGGCGGGATCGTGCTGATGATGGTGCTGGCGATCCTGCTGCCGATCATCAACCTGAATGACCTGGTGACGCTTTGAGGGTGACCCGCGGCTGACCTCAAACCGTCAGGTTTTCATGGTCGAATGGCGGCCGGCCGGATCGTTACCACAGCGGAAACGTTACGGCCTTCAGGCTGTCCAAACAGCCTGTTCTTGAGGAGGCTGACGTGGCGAATCCTGCAATCATTCTGGTGCATGGTTTCTGGGGCGGTGCCGCCCATTGGGCGAAGGTGATCCCGGAGCTGTGGGCGCGCGGCTATACCGATCTCCACGCGGTCGAGATGCCGCTCACCTCGCTCGCCGACGATGCCGGGCGATTGCGTCAGATGATCGATCAGCAGGAAGGAAAGGTACTGCTGGTCGGTCATTCTTATGGCGGGGCGGTCATCACCGAAGCGGGCAACGCGCCCAATGTCGCCGGCCTCGTCTATATTGCCGCCTTCGCGCCCGATGCGGGGGAAAGCCCCGGCGGCATCTCGCAGGCGGTTCCGCCGGCGGCGTTCCCCAACATCGCGCCCGACAGCGACGGCTATCTTTGGGTCAAGCCGGATCTGTATCATGAGAGCTTCTGCCAGGATCTCACGGCGGAGGAAGCGTTGGTGATGGCCGTTACGCAAAAGGCTCCCGTCGGTTCGACGTTCGGCGATGCGATCAGCGACCCGGCGTGGAAGCACAAGCCGAGCTGGTATCAGATTTCCGGCGAGGACCGAATGATCAACCCGGAGAACCAGAAGACGATGTCGGCGCGGATGGGGCCGCGCAATGTCATCACGCTGGACGCCAGCCATGCGTCGCTGGCGTCGCACCCGAACGAGGTTGCGGGGCTGATCGTGGAGGCGGCTCAGGCGGTCGCCTGACGCGGCGTCGGCCTATTTCTCCGTACGGGCCAGCAGGTCGCGCAGATCCTGTTCCCAGAAGACCGCCCAGGTGTGCGTGCCGTGACCGCGTGTCTCGGCGGACTCCGGGATCATGCGGAAGCGCGCATTGGGCATTCGCTTCAATGCGCGTTCGGGAACGTCGAGCCCGCGCGGGTTGATGAAGTCGTCCGCAGAGTTGATCCACATCGTCGGCGCGGTGATCGCTTCGAGCCGGGGCCAGGGATTGTAGCTGCGCGAGGCGTCGACCTGATAGATCAGGTCGTTGGCGTCGAGCCCGGCGATCGAGCGTTCGGCGCGTTCGCGGACATAGGCCGCCGAGGCGCCACGCGTCGGGAACTGTTGCTGCAGGTAGAGCGGCGCGGCGCCGGCGACGAACAACATGCTGGCGGCTGTACGCAAGCCCTGAGCGGGCTGGACCTTGTAGTCGCCATTGGTCCAGGCGGGGTCGGCCTTGATCCCGTCGATCAGCAGCTGTCGCCACATGCGGTTGAGGCCAGCGATCTCGATCGGCTCGCAGGCGAGCGGCATTAGCGCACGGGCGAAATCGGGGTAGGCAATGCCCCACACAAAGCCGTGCATGCATCCCATCGAGGTGCCCATGATCAGGCGCATGCGGCGGATGCCGAGGCCTTCGGTGAGCAGCCGGTGCTGCGCCGCGACCATGTCGTCATAGTCATAGGCCGGAAAGCGCATGCGCAGCCCGTCGGAGGGCTTGGACGAGCCGCCATGACCGAGATTGTCGGGCAGGATGATCCAGTAACGGGTGATGTCGAGCGGCTGGCCGGGGCCGTAGAGCCGGTCGGCGAATTGCGGCTGGAGGAATTGGGCGCCGGTTCCGCCGGTGCCGTGCAGCACCATCACGGCATTGTCGATCGTGCCCGACGCGTCGCGGTGCGGTTTGCCGAGTGTGCGATAATGGATGCGGACGCTGGGGAGCGTGCTTCCGTCGTGGAAGCGGAATTTCGCGATCTCGAAGTCCGCTTCCTGCACCGGCCAACGGGGGGCGGGAGCCTGAGCAACTGCCGGAGCCGCGACGAGCAACGCTGCAATCGCGGCCACCAGCCAGCGCATCTTCACATTGCCCCTTCGATCGTCGCCCCGGCGGGCATGCCGGTGAAGGGGAGGATGCGCGCGCCGTCGGGCGTCATGCGGACGCTGAGTTGGCCGTCTTCGGCGAGTGTCGCTTCCATCAGCAGTTGGCGGCGCTGTGTGGCGGGAACAACGCGGATGCGCGTGGCTGTGCCGGTCTTCTCCGCCGTCAGCAGAAGCGCGGGGACCGGAGTCGGCGTACCGCCATTCTTCGCGGTGCAGGTGCCGGGCGCGGTGTCGAGCTTGCCCTCGATCGCCTGATCGCCACCACCGATCGCGATCTTTGCGAACTGGAGCTGCATCACCAGATCGCAGGTGAAGGGCAAATTAGGCTGGAGCGCCTGAAGCACCGAGCTGTGTGCGCTGCCGCTGACGTCCTCAAGCACGGTGCGGCCGAATCGCATCAGGCCGCGGCCGCCCATGTCGGTGTCGGGGCCGGTGGCCTTCCAGTCGGTCGCGAAGGCGAAGGAGGTGAGCGAGCGCAGCGGCGCCCAGTTCCACTCGAACTTGCTGCCACCGGCGATGCCGACTTCGCCATTCCAGACGGTGCCGGCGACGCCGGTGCGCCAGGGGCGGTTCTTGAGAAACACGCTGGCGGGCATCGTCGCGATCATCGCCACCGCATAAGCGGCTATGCCCAGCACGACGAAGACGGTAAGACGCCGCCGTGCCGACCAAGACGCCAATCCGGACACCGGCGTTTCACCGCCGCGATGTGTTGAAATCAGGCCTGTTGCTGCCGCCGGCATTGCTTGCGAGTCCCTCTGTTCTGGCCGCCGCTGACTTGCAGGACAAGAAGCCCAAACGCGACAAGCGGCAGGTGGCGATGCTGCTGCCGTTGAGCGGGCCGCGCGCCGCGCTGGGCCTTAGCATGCGGCAGGCGGCGTTGCTTGCGGATTCTGGGCCGGAAATCACCGCCTACGACACGGGCGGCACGGCCGCCGGGGCGGTGCTGGCGGCGCGGAATGCGATGAAAGCCAAGGCGGCAATGATCCTGGGGCCGGTGACCGCCGAAGAGACCAGCGCCGTGGCCCGCGAAGTGGCAGGCCGGGTGCCGGTGGTGGCGTTCAGCAACAATGCGGTGGTGCGTGGCCCGGGGAGCTGGGTGTTCGGCATTACGCCCAGCCAGGTCACCAGCGCGATCCTGCGTTATGCCCGGTCGCGCGGCATCAAGAATGTCGTGGTGATCGACGACGCTTCGCCTTGGAGCGCAGCGGCGGCATTGGCGGCGGGCAAGGTGCAGGGCGAGATCGGGATCGACGTGCGTGTGCTGACCGTGACCGACGGGCAACCTCTGCCTGCCGCAGGGGACGCGCCCGATGCGGTGTTGTTGCCGGGTAGCGGCGAAGCGGTGCTGGCGGCGGCGCGCAACCTCAAGGAAACGGGAATCCAGCTGCTCGGCACCGTGCAGGCACTCGACCATCGCCCCGCGGCGCTGGACGTGCTGAGCGGCGCCTGGTTCGCCAGCCCCGACCCTGCGGCGTTCGGGCGCTTCGCAGGCGAGTATCGCGCGCGGCATGGCGGCGATCCGGGCGCGCTCGCCGCGCTGGCCTATGATGCGGGCGGGATCGTCAAGGTGCTGCGAGCTAAGGGCGAGATCAGCGAAAGGGCGTTGCTGGCCGAGACGAGCTATACCTGCGTCACCGGCAACGCACGCTTCCGCAGTGACGGCAGCGTGGCGCGCGAGCTGGCGATCCTGCTTGCCGGGCCGGAAGGCTATGAGCCGGTCGCGGTGAGCCTGGGGGCGTGAAACCGGCGACGGGAGAGGAGGGGTTCACCCTTCTCGAACTCATCATTTCGCTCGCCCTGTTCGCGCTGATCTCTGTGGCCGGGCTGGGTCTGCTCGACAGCGTTCTCAACGTACAGGGCCGGACCGAGGCGCGGCTGAGCCGGCTGGCCGACCTTCAGCGCGCGATGTTCGTGGTGCAGAGCGACCTCGACCAGATCGCGCGCGGCGAGATGTCCGGCGGCGGGAACGGCATCGCCTTTACCCGGATCGCAGGAGGCATGGGCGGACCGCCGATACCGGTGCGCTATGGTGCGGCGCAGGGAGCCTTGGTGCGTTCCGCACCGCAGCCGCAATTGCTGCTTCAGGGCGTGACCGAAACGAAATGGCGCTTTCGCGACGGCAATGCCTGGGTCGACCGCTGGCCGGTGAACGAGGAGCGCAAGAGCGAATGGCCACGCGCCGTCTCGGTCGAGATGCAGCTGGGCGGCGTGCCGGGTCCTGGAGGAACATTGCGCCGCGTGGTGGTGCTGCCCGCCCAGCCGAGGGATCGGTGATGCGCCCGCGTCAGGACGAGCAGGGCATGATCCTGGTCAATGTGCTGATGTTCGTCGCCATCGCCAGCGGACTGGTCCTGCTGATGATCAGCCGCGAGGAACTGGCGCTCGACCGCTCGCTGCGTGGGCGGGAGGCGGCGCGGGCGGCGGCAATTGTGCGCGGGGGCGAGCTTTCGGCGATCGGCGCATTGCGGCGCGACGCGAAGGAAGCGCCGGACGTGGACCATGCCGGCGAGCGCTGGGCATCGATCGGGGCGAAGGGCGCGGCGATCGATGGGGGCAGCTTCGACCTGGCGGTGAGCGACGCCGAGGGACGGTTCAACGTCAACGCGCTGCGTAGCGGCGAGGTGGCGCCGGTGCTGATCTTCCAGAAGCTGGCGACGATCGCCGGGCTCAGCGAGGAACAGACGACACAGGCCATTGCCTATGTCCGCAGCCAGGGACCGGTGACCGATGTGCGGCCGATCCGATTGCTGCCGGGCGTGGATCAGGAGTCCATTGCACGGTTGGAGCGGATGGTGACGGCGCTGCCGGGCACCACGCAGATCAACCTCAACGCGGCCGATGAGGAGTTGCTGGCGATCCTGTTCGACGATCCCGTCGTCGCCGGGCGACTGGCCGCGATCCGCAAGCGCAACGGGCAGATCACGTTGCGCGACCTTTCCGATCAAAAGGTCAGCCAGCCACCGGGCACCGCATTTCGATCCAATACCTTCTGGGTGCGCGTGCGGGCGACGATCGGCGGGACGGCGCAGGACGGCGCGACGCTGATCCAGCGCAAGCTGGAGGAAGACGGGACGGTCGAGGTTCTGCCCGTCGCGCGCTGGCGCAACGCCGCAGTGCCGCCCGAAGCGCCAGCGGTTGGCGGTTGAGAGCGCCAAAGGTCTCAAAAGTCTCACTCCCACGCGCGCGCGAGTCCCGAAAGGCGATGCGCAGATCGACGAATTCAAAGCGCGGCGGGAAACCCGCCGTGCCAAATTCGAGCAGGCGAAATCCAACATTTCAAGCGCTCGCTCCTTGAAATTGATGTTATACCATATCATCTGAGCCGCGAGGCAGCTTGGAGTGGCGTAATGCGAGCGAGTATCGGCAGGTGGTTCGACGGATTTGGGGTGGGGGCGTCGGCGTTATGCCTGATCCACTGTCTGGCGTTACCGTTGCTGATCGCGGCGCTGCCCGCTGTCGCGAACCGGTTCGATCCGGGCGAGGGGTTCCATCTGGGCGTGTTGCTGTTCGCGATTCCGACAAGTGCGTTCGCGCTGATGGAGGGCTGGCGGCGGCACCGCGGGCTTGCGCCGCTGTTCGTGGGTGCGACGGGGCTGATGCTGCTGGCGGCGGGGCTGGCGTTCGAAAATTGGGTAGCGGTGGAGACCGGTGTGACGGTGGCCGGCAGCCTGCTGCTTGCGGGAGCCCATGTGGTGAACTGGCGGCGGCGAGTCACGACGCGCACCTGCCAGGCCTAGACTTCCCGAAGATGGCCGGTGGGTCCGCCCGGATTGACTTCGGTACAGCTGAATATATATCGCGTTATATATCCTGTTATCGGAGGTGAGGCGTGACGGACCTGATGGAACAGATGGGGGCCGCCTTTCTGGGCAGCCGGCTCAAGCGACTTGGCGAACGGATGCAGGCGGGCGCGGCGCGGATCACTGCGGATGCGGGGTTGCCGGTACAGCCGTCGCACATGGCGTTCCTTGCCGCGCTCGACGGTCAGTCGCTGACGATCGGTCAGCTGGTGCAGGTCGTGGGAATCAGCCAGCCGGGGGTGACGCGATCGATCGGCCAGCTTGTCGACCTGGGGCTTGCCCAGTCCGAGCAGGGGGAGGATCAGCGGCAGCGCACCATCTCACTCACCCCGGCCGGAATCGCCGTGCTTGCGCGCGCCCGGCTGTATGTCTGGCCGCAGGTGGAGGAGGCCGTCCACACCCTGTTCGGCGGCCGGGCAGATGCGTTCGTCGATCGGATCGCCGAGCTGGAAGCGGCGCTCGAGGCGACGCCGCTGGATGTTCTGGCGAGCCGGGCCAGCCCGGACGTGCTGACGATCCGCGAATATAGCGACGAGCTTGCCGGGCATTTCCACGACATCAACGCCGAGTGGATCGACGCGATGTTCCGCCTCGAGCCGATCGACCGCGAGGTGCTGGAAAATCCGCGCGCGAAGATCGTCGATCCCGGCGGCGTCATCCTGTTCGTCGAGGCGAAGGGGCTGGGCATCGTCGGCACCTGCGCGCTGCTGAAGACGGGGCCGAGCAGCTACGAGCTGACCAAGATGGGCGTGCGCGAATCGGCACGGGGGTTGAAGGCGGGCGAGTTCCTGCTGGCCGCGGCGATCGAGCGGGCAGCGTCGCTGAACGCCGACCCGCTCTATCTTCTCACCAACGCCAAGTGCGCGGCGGCCATCCATCTCTACGAGAAGCTGGGCTTCCGGCACGATGCGGACATCATGGCGACATATGGCGCGCTCTACGCGCGGTGCGACGTCGCCATGCGTTATGTTCCGGGCCGCCCGTCGGCCTGAGGCCTAGAGGATGCCCGGCAGGTCCAGCCCCATCTCGGTCGCGCAGTTGCGGGCGATCTCGTAGCCCGCATCGGCGTGGCGCATCACGCCGGTGGCGGGATCGTTCCAGAGGACGCGCTCCAGCCGCTTCGCCGCTTCGGGGGTGCCGTCGGCGACGATGACCATGCCCGAATGTTGCGAATAGCCCATTCCGACACCGCCGCCATGGTGGAGCGAGACCCAGGTCGCACCGCTCGCGGTGTTGAGCAGGGCGTTGAGCAGGGGCCAGTCGGACACGGCATCGGAGCCGTCCATCATCGCCTCGGTCTCGCGGTTCGGGCTGGCGACCGAGCCTGAGTCGAGGTGATCGCGGCCGATGACGATCGGGGCTTCGAGCTCGCCGCTGGCGACCATCTCGTTGAACGCGAGGGCGAGGCGGTGGCGATCGCCGAGGCCGACCCAGCAGATGCGCGCGGGCAGGCCCTGGAACGCGATGCGCTCCTTCGCCATGTCGAGCCAGTTGTGGAGGTGGTGGTTGCCCGGGAGGAGTGCCTTCACCTTCTGGTCGGTCTTGTAGATGTCCTCCGGATTGCCCGAGAGCGCGGCCCAGCGGAACGGGCCGATGCCGCGACAGAATAGCGGGCGGATATAGGCGGGGACGAAGCCGGGGAAGGCGAAGGCGTTCTCGACGCCCTCGTCCTTGGCGACCTGACGGATGTTGTTGCCGTAATCGAGCGTGGGGATGCCCATGTCGTGGAAGTCGAGCATCGCGCGGACATGCGTCGCCATCGAGGCGCGCGCGGCCTTCTCGACCTCGTGCGGGGCGGTTTCGCGCTTGGTGAACCATTCGTCGAGCGTCCAGCCGGCGGGGAGGTAGCCGTTGACCGGATCGTGCGCGCTGGTCTGGTCGGTGACGATGTCGGGGCGGATGCCGCGGCGGACCAGCTCGGGCAGCACTTCGGCGGCGTTGCCGAGCAGACCGACCGAGACCGGCTTGTCCGATGTACGAATGATCTCAAGCGCTTCGTCGATGCTGTTCGCGGCGCGATCGAGGTAGCGGGTCTTGAGGCGCATCTCGATCCGGCTGGGCTGGCACTCGACCGCAAGGCACGAGGCACCTGCCATCGTCGCGGCGAGCGGCTGTGCGCCGCCCATGCCGCCGAGGCCAGCGGTGAGGACCCATTTGCCCGACAGGTCGCCGCCATAATGCTGGCGTCCGGCCTCGACGAACGTCTCGTAGGTGCCCTGAACGATGCCCTGGGTGCCGATATAGATCCACGAGCCGGCGGTCATCTGGCCGTACATGGCCAGCCCCTTGCGATCGAGCTCGTTGAAATGCTCCCACGTCGCCCAATGCGGCACGAGGTTGGAGTTGGCGATCAGCACGCGCGGGGCGTCGGCATGGGTACGGAACACGCCGACCGGCTTGCCCGACTGGACCAGCAGCGTCTGGTCGGCGTCGAGCTTGCGCAGCGCGTCGACGATGCGGTCATAGCTCTGCCAGTCGCGCGCGGCGCGGCCGATGCCGCCATAGACAACCAGCGATTCCGGCGCCTCGGCGACGTCGGCGTCGAGGTTATTCATCAGCATGCGCAGCGGAGCTTCGGTGAGCCAGCTCTTGGCGGACAGGTCGGTGCCGGTGGGTGCCTTGATATGGCGACTGTTGTCGATGCGGTTGGTCATGCTTGAGCTTTCGCGAAATCGATGGCTGCGGAGAGGATCGGGCGGAGAACGGACTGGCAGGCTTGCGCCGTTTCCTGATGCCAGGGCGGGGGCCAATGGCCGGGCGTTTCGACGAGGTAGGTGCGCATCGCCAATTCCATCTGGATGGTGTGTACGCCCTCGTCCGGGCGGGCGTAGTGACGGGTGATCCATCCGCCCTTGAAGCGGCCGTTGACGATGTGGCTGTACGGGCTGGCGTCGCAGATCGCTTCGACCGCCTGCGTCAGCGCGGGCGCGCAGGAGGCGCCGTCATTGGTGCCGATGTTGAAATTGGGCAGTTCGCCGTCGAACAGCTTGGGGACGACGCTGCGGATCGAGTGGGCGTCATAGACGACGATTGCGGGGTGGAGTGCGCGCAGCCGCTCGATCTGGATGGCGAGCGCGGTGTGGTACGGGGCGAACCATTCGGCGCGGCGGCGAGCGACCTCATGCTCGTCCGGCAGCGCGCCGGGCTCGTAGAGCGGCGTGCCGTCGAAGGTCTGGATCGGGCAGAGGCCGGTGGTGAACTGGCCGGGATAGAGGGTGTGCCCGCTGGGGTCGCGGTTCACGTCGATTACCGTGCGCGAGATGCTGGTGCGGACGATGGTCGCGTCGAGATCGCGCGCGAAGGCGTAGAGATGATCGACGTAGAGGTCGGCGTCGTGACGGGCGAGTTCGGGCGAGACGAGGCCGTGGATGTCCGATGGAATCTCGGTGCCGGCATGGGGAATGCTGACGATCAGTGGGCTGCCGCCCTGTTCGACATGGATCATCGTTCGATCCCTGGAAGGTACAGGCCGAGCATCCCGCTGGCGACGAGTGTGGTCGCGGCGGCCATGTCGGGGGCGAAGTGGCGGTCGTCTTCGAGATGCGACACCTGATCGCGGAGCAGGGCGCGGGCGGCTTCGAGCGGTTCGCTCGACCTGAGCGGTGCATGGAAATCGCAGCCTTGTGCCGCGGCAAGATATTCGATGCCGAGGATGTTGGCGAGGTTACGGGTCATGTCGAGCAGGCGGCGTGCGCCATGGCCGGCCATGGAGACATGGTCTTCCTGGTTGGCGCTGGTCGGGATCGAATCGACGCTGGCAGGGTAGGCGCGCTGCTTGTTCTCGCTGACCAGCGCCGCAGCAGTGACCTGCGGGATCATGAAGCCCGAATTGAGGCCCGGGCGCGGGGTGAGGAAGGCGGGCAGGCCCGAGAGCGCTGGGTCGACCAGCATCGCGATACGGCGCTCGGCGAGGCTGCCGATCTCACAGATGGCGAGCGCGAGCATGTCTGCGGCGAAGGCAACCGGCTCGGCGTGGAAATTGCCGCCGGACAGGGCTTCTCCCCCCTCGACGCCGGCTTCGGTGAAGATCAAGGGGTTGTCGGTGACGCCATTGGCCTCGATCGCGAGCGTGGCGGCGGCCTGACGGATCAGGTCGAGACAGGCGCCCATCACCTGGGGCTGACAGCGCAGGCAATAGGGATCCTGCACGCGCTCGTCGCCCTCGCGGTGCGAGGCGCGGATGGCGGAGCTGGACATCAGGCCGGCGAGGGCGTCGGCGACCTCGATCTGGCCGCGATGGCCGCGGACCTGATGGATGCGCGGATCGAACGGGGTGTCGGAGCCCTTGGCTGCCTCGGTCGAGAGCGCGCCGGTGACCAGCGCGGCACGGAACAGGCGATCGGTCTCGAACAGGGCGGCGAGGGCGTAGGCGGTGCTGAACTGCGTGCCGTTGAGAAGCGCCAGGCCTTCCTTGGGACCGAGGGTGAGCGGGGTGAGCACCTCGCGCGCGGGCCGGACGACGCCGTCGACCAGCACATCGCCGGTGCCGATCATCGCGGCGGCAAGGTGTGCGAGCGGGGCGAGGTCGCCGCTGGCACCCACGGACCCTTGCGACGGGATGATCGGAGTGATGCCGCGGTCGAGCATGTCCTGGAGCATCGCGACGGTTTCCGGCCGCACGCCGCTATGGCCCTGGGCGAGGCTGGCGAGCTTCAATGCGATCATCAGACGGACGACCGGAGCAGGCATCGGATCGCCGACGCCGGCGGCGTGGCTGAGCACGATGTTGCGCTGGAGCGTCTCGAGATCCTCGTCGCCGATACGGACCGAGGCGAGTTTCCCGAAGCCGGTGTTGATCCCGTAGACCGGCTCGTGCCGGGCGAGGATTGCCTGAACCGCATCGGCGCTGGCTTGCACCTTCTCCGCGCAGGACGGGTCGAGCGGGGCCGCTTCGCCGCGATAAATGGCGTTCCAGATGGCGAGGGGAGTGTTTCCGGGGGTGATCATTGGCCTGCGTATATCCGGGTCTGAAGAGGGTTGGCGCCGATGCGGTAGACCAGCTCGGCAAGGTCGGTGACGTTCCAGATGGCGAGATCCGCGGCCTTGCCGGGTTCGAGCGAGCCGGTCTGGAGGCCGAGCGCGCGGGCGCCGTTGACGGTGATGCCGCGCAGACACTCGGCGACGGTCAGGCGGAAGAAGGTCGCGCCCATGTTTGCCGCGAGCAGGATCGACGCCATCGGCGAGGTGCCGGGGTTGCAGTCGGTGGCGAGGGCGATCGGGACGCCGGCGGTGCGCAGGGCGGCGATGGGCGGGCGGCGCTCCTCACGCGTGAAATAGAAGGCGCCGGGGAGGAGGGTGGCGACGGTGCCCGATGCGGCCATGGCGGCGATACCGGCCTCGTCGAGATGCTCGAGATGATCGGCGGAAAGCGCGCCATGGCGCGCGGCGAGCGCGGCACCGTGGAGGTTGGAGAGCTGTTCGGCGTGAAGCTTGACGGGCAGGCCGTGGGCGACGGCGGCGGACAGGACGCGGTCGGTCTGCTCGGGCGAAAAGCCGATGCCTTCGCAGAATGCATCGACAGCATCGGCATGGCCGACGGCGGCGGGGATGATCTGCTCGCAGACCAGATCGACATAGCCGTCGGCGTCGCCCCTATATTCGGGCGGGACGGCGTGCGCGGCGAGCAGGGTGGTGCGGATGCGGACATTGCGCGTTTCGCCGAGGCGGCGGGCGGCACGGAGCATCTTGAGCTCGTCGTCGAGAGTGAGGCCGTAGCCCGACTTGACCTCGACCGTGGTGACTCCCTCCGCGATCAGCTGGTCGAGCCGGGGCAGGGCGGAGGCGATCAGCTCGTCCTCGCTCGCGGCGCGCGTCGCGGTGACGGTCGAGAGGATGCCGCCGCCGGCGCGGGCGATCTCCTCATAGGTCGCGCCTTCGAGCCGCGCCTCGAACTCGCGCGCACGGTTGCCGGCGTGGACGAGATGCGTGTGGCAGTCGACCAGCCCGGGCGTGATCCAGCGGCCGTCGCAATCGACGATCTCGGCGGCGTCGGGCGCATCCGAGTCGGGGCCGGCATAGGTGATCGTGCCGCCCGATGCTGCGATCGCGCCGTGCTCGACAATGCCCAGCCCGTCGCCCGTCATCGTTGCCAGACGGGCATTGCGCCAGAGTTTGTCCGCGGGAATCGCCATGCGCCTTATGGTTGGACAAGCGCGTGAATATGTCTAGACATAATCGGCATGAACCTGTGGTTTGAATCCGCGCTGCTCGAAAATGGCTGGTCCGATCGCGTGCGGCTGACGCTGGCGAATGGGCGGATCGAGACGGTCGAGGCCGGGGTCGATCCGGCTCGCGAAGACGAACGGCATTTCGTAGCGCTGCCCGGACTTCCCAATGTCCATAGCCACGCATTTCAGCGTGCAATGGCGGGGCTGGCCGAGGTGCGCGGACGGGCGGACGACGATTTCTGGTCGTGGCGTGAGCTGATGTATCGCTTCGTCGGACGGATCGGGCCGGAGGAATGCGAGGCGATCGCGGCGCTGGCCTATGCCGAAATGCTGGAGGGCGGGTTCACGCGAGTCGGCGAGTTCCACTATCTGCACCATGCGCCCGGTGGCGCGCGCTACGACGATATCGCCGAGATGTCGGGGCGGATCGCGGCGGCGGCGTCGGGGACGGGGATCGGCCTCACCTTGTTGCCGGTCTTCTATGCGCATGGCGGATTCGGCGGACAGCCGGCAGGGGCGGCGCAGGGGCGGTTCCTGAACGACGTCGACGGCTTTGCGGCATTGGTCGAGCGCGCCGGGGCGAAGCTGGCGCCGGACGGGGTGATCGGAATCGCGCCGCACAGCCTGCGCGCGGCGACGCCCGACGAATTGCGCGACCTGCTGGCGGTTGCGGATCGCGGCCCGGTGCACATCCATATCGCGGAGCAGACCAAGGAAGTGGCGGACTGCGTGGCGTGGAGCGGGAAGCGCCCGGTGCGCTGGCTGCTCGACGAGATGCCGGTCGATGCGCGCTGGACGCTGGTGCACGCGACCCATGTCGAGCCCGGCGAGGTCGCCGGGATAGCCGCCAGCGGCGCGGTGGCGGCGCTGTGCCCGATTACCGAGGCGAATCTGGGCGATGGGGTGTTTCCTGCGGCCGAGTTCATGGCATTGGGCGGCATGATCGGAATCGGAAGCGATTCGAATGTGCGGATCGACGCGGCGGAGGAGTTGCGGCTGCTGGAATATGGCCAGCGGCTGACACGGCGCGCGCGCAACGTGCTGGCAGGCGAGAATCGTCCGGCGACGGGCGCGCGGATGTTCGCAGCGGCGGTTGCCGGGGGCGGCCGGTCGCTGGGCGTCGAAACGGGCCTCGCGGCGGGGCGGCCCGCCGACATCGTGTCGCTCAATCGCGACGATCCGGTTTTTGCAGAGCGCGGAGGCGATGCGCTAATCGACAGCTGGGTGTTCGCAAGCCGGACCGGTGTCGATTGCGTGTGGCGCGATGGCCTCAAGCAGGTCGAAGGCGGACGCCACCGGCATCGTGACGAAATCGAGGCGCGCTATCGGATGGCGCTGAACAGGCTGATGGCGTGAGCATCGAGGCGCGCATCCGCAGCGATATCGAAACGCGCATCCGCTCGGGCGAATGGGCGCCGGGGATGCGGGTGCCGACCGAGCATGAACTGGTCTCAACCTATCGCTGTGCGCGCGCGACCGCGAACAAGGCGTTGAGCCGGCTGGCGCGCGCAC
>Ga0247823_10000329_pt1 | contig 41438 bp, 45 predicted proteins | sample 13C_PalmiticAcid_2_FD_192426 | JGI IMG/M metagenome (GOLD analysis project Ga0247823, IMG submission 192426) | Soil microbial communities from agricultural site in Penn Yan, New York, United States - 13C_PalmiticAcid_Day30 | ecosystem: Environmental > Terrestrial > Soil > Agricultural land... | reverse complement strand
TCGTCGATGCATGCAACGGCGTCATCACCGCTCTCGAAACGGGCCGCGGCATCTTGGCGGCGGAGGCGGCGACGGCGGAGGCGGAGGCGGCGACGGCGGAGGCGGAGGCGGCGGAGGCGACGGCGCGGTGGGCGGCGACGGCGGCGCGGTGGGCGGCGACGGCGGCGCGGTGGGCGGCGACGGCGGAGGCGGCGGCGACGGCGGAGGCGGCGACGGCGCGGTGGGCGGCGACGGCGGAGGCGGCGGCGACGGCGGAGGCGGCGACGGCGGCGACGGCGGAGGCGGCGGCGACGGCGGCGACGGCGGAGGCGGCGACGGCGGCGACGGCGGCGACGGCGGCGACGGCGGAGGCGGCGACGGCGGCGCGGTGGGCGGCGCGGTCGAACGCATATAAGACCCTGGCCGAAACCCTCTTTAAAATTATCGACGCCGAACTCGCCGCCGAGAGCAGCGCGTCGAAATGATCGTCGCGTGTGATCCGGGCGTCTCGGGTGCGCTGGCGCTATGGGATTGGCGCTCCGGCTGTCTCGACGTCGTGCGCATGCCCGTGCAGCAGAAGCAGATCGCCGGCCGGAAGCTGCGCACGGTGATCGACGAGGGCGAGGTGCTGTCCACCCTCCAAGCCTTTGCGGCGATGGGTGCGACGCACCTGTTCATCGAAGCAGTCGGCGGCCTGCCGGGGCAATCCGCTCCGGCGGCGTTCAACTTCGGCCACGGCTACGGAGCCGTCCGCATGGCCGCCCTGGCCGCGGGGTTGGCGCTGGAGGCGATACCGCCTGCGGTGTGGAAGCAAGCCCTGAAGGTGCCGAAGGACAAGCACGCGGCGCGCCACCGGGCGAGCGAGATGATCCCGACGCACAAGCACCTATGGGGCATGGCGAAGGACGACGGGCTCGCCGAAGCGGCTCTGCTCGCGCTCTACGGCGAGCGCTGGATCAAGGGCGTCTTCACGAAGCGCGCACCGGAAGAGCAGGCTGACGTCGACGAGGCTCGGCGCAGCCGCGAGGCCGCCGCGGCCGAGCGGCGCGACCGGGCGTCGGCGAACAAGGCGAGGCAATCATGATCCATACCGGCGTTTCGGGCATCCTCTGCTGCGCGCATCACGACGGCCGCCGTTGGCACGGACACACCTACGAAGTTCGAGCATGGTGGCCTGCGGACGGCACCGATGCGATGGAGCGGCACGAGCAGCTTGCACGGGTGCTGAAGCTCTACGATCATCGCGGCCTTGGTGCGAACGAGAGCAGCGGCGAGCAGCTTGCCGAATTGATCGGCCACAAGCTCGACGGATGCGACGAGATCGAGGTAAGCCGCCCCGGTGAACGCATCTTCGCTAGGTGGCGGCGTGGATGAAGAGCTTCGCTTCTTCACCGGCATGCACAATCCGCACTCGGCTCGACACCTGCCGATGGCGTGCATCAGCGCGACGGTGCTGCGTCGCCGGCGCGGCCCGTTCATTCCTCCCGCGGGAGGATGGATGATGGACAGCGCGGCCTTCACGACGATCCAGCGCTTCGGCGACTTTCCGCATTCGCCGGGTGAATACGCCGTCGAGGCGGAACGCTGGCGGGCGCAGGTGCCCGGCCTGCTGATCGTCGTGTCGCAAGACTATATGTGCGAGCCGTTCATCCTTGAACGCACCGGCCTGGCCGTGGCCGATCATCAGCGGATGACGATCGAGCGCTACGACGAATTGCTTCTAGCGTGGAGCCTCATCAGTGACGGCTCCGTGCCAATCATGCCCGTGCTTCAGGGCTTCGAGCCTGAAGAATACGTTGACCATATCCGCCAGTATGGCGATCGACTGCTGCCCGGCATGTGGGTGGGCGTCGGTTCGGTGTGCAAGCGGCAAGGTGATCCCTCGCTCATCGTGCGAGTGCTGGAGGCGATTAAAGCCGAGCGCCCCGATCTGCGGCTACACGGCTTCGGCGTGAAGCTGACCGCCCTGCGCGATCCGCGGGTGCGGGCGCTGCTCTACAGCGCCGACAGCATGGCATGGTCCTTCTCGGCCAGGAAGCAGGGGCGCGATGCGAACTGCCCGCTCGAAGCGCTGACATTCCACAACAAGGTGATGGCCCTGTGAAGCGTTACACGATGTTCAGCGCGGGGCAGGGAAGCTACCGCACCGCCAAGATCGACCGGGCGTTGCACCCGCAAGTCGAGCACGGCCTGCTCTTTACGGACGTGCTCTACGAAGACGCCGACGCTTATCGGTTCCTGATCGAAGCGGCCGCTGACGTCTATGATCGGCCGCCGCCGAATTGGCTCCCGCACGCCGAAGACTTCCCCGACTACCGCGTCGACGAGAGCGTGCGGATCGAGGACTATGCCGGCAACCCGGAGTGGCGCGCCTTCCTTCAGCAGCTTCGCGAGCGCACCGCCGAAGTGATCCCCGAACTTGTGTGGATCGTCGAGGGCCGCGATCCGTGGGAGGTGTTCAGGGATGAACGCATGCTCGGCAACACGCGCCGCGATCCCTGCTCGAAGTTCGGCAAGCGCGAGATATTGGATCGCTGGCGCAAAGAGCATTGCAGCCCTGACGACGTGTTCCTCGTCGGGATCGGCGATCACGAAAAAGAGCGCTTCTACGGTGATCCGGCGAAAGGCACCGCGGGCATTCGCGCTCGCCACGCCTCGAAGGGGTGGAAGGTCGAAGCGCCGCTGATCGCGCTCGACGAGCATCCGAACTGGCGCGATCTCCCGCCCGGCACGATGGCCCTAGCCTATCTGCCGCTCGAAGAATTGGGGATGCGGCCGCCGCGGCTCTACGCGAAGGGCTACATGCACAACAACTGCGGCGGCTTCTGCGTGAAGGCCGGCATGGCGCATTGGCAGAACCGTTATCGCGTCGACCCGGAGCGCTTCGCCTATGATGCGATGATGGAGCAGAAGATCAGAGCGTTCCTGAACAAGAACGTCTCGATCCTACGCGACCGCCGCGGGGGCAAGACGAAGCCCATGACGCTCGACACCTTCGCGGCTAGGGGCTCGGGTCCGACGATCGAATATCTCCCCGGCGAGAGCGGCTGCGGCTGCATGGGGCTTTGACGATGACGCGCCCCCTCATGCCCTATCAGGTCAAAGGCGCAGAGTTCCTTGCCTCCAAGGATCGCGCCGGCCTTCACGACGAGATGGGCGTCGGCAAGACGGCGCAGGCGATCGGTGCGCTGGATCGCGTCAACGCCCGCCGCGTCATCATCGTGTGCCCGGCCGCCGTCCGCGAGGTGTGGCACGGCGAGTTCAAGAAGTTCGCCCTGATCCCCCGCAAGGTGCTGAAGGCGAAGAGCATCCACGATCTCGGCGTGTGGCTGAAGGGCCGCGCCGACGTCATGCTGCTGTCCTATGAGCTTGCGAGCAAATGGGCCGACAAGATCGAGGGCGATCTGTTCGACGCGCTCGTGTTCGACGAGGCGCACTACCTGAAGACGCCGACGTCGGCGCGCACCCGCTCCATGCTCGGCACGCATTGCGACGGAGCGGGCGGGCTGGCGCGATGGGCGGCGCATGTGTGGTTCCTCACCGGCACGCCGATGCCGAACGATCCCGTCGATATCTGGCCGTGGCTGCGCTTCGTCGGCGGCACCCCTCTCGGGCTCGCGCCGTTCACCGCTCGCTACTTCAAGAGCCGGATGGGAACCTTCGCCGCCAAGCAGACGCCCCGCGACGAGATGATCCCCGAACTGAAGATCGCGCTCGACGCTTTCCGGCTGAAGCGCACGAAGCGCGACGCCGGGCTGAACCTGCCGCCGATCCACCTCACGACGACGACGGTGGACGGCGACACGGGCGAGATCGTCGCGCTCCTGCGCGAGTGGCCGGGGCTGGAGCAGGCGATCATTGACGCGATCGAGCAGGGCGGGCTCTCCTTCATCGAAGCGCAGCATATCGCCACGCTGCGCCGGCTCGTCGGCGAGGCCAAGGCTCCGGCCTATGCGAAGCTCGTCGCCGAAGAGATGAAGAACGGCCGCGACAAGCTCGTCATCTTCACATGGCACACCCGCGCCGCCGAGATCATCACCTCCTACCTGATGGGGGAGGGGCTGCACACGACGCTTGTCGACGGGAAGACCAAAGAGACGGATCGCATGGCGCATGTGAAGTCGTTTCAGGAAGACCCGGAGCACCGCATCTTCGTCGGCAATATCCGCGCCGCCGGCACGGGGTTGACGCTCACCGCCGCTTCGGACCTCGATATGTTCGAGAGCAGTTGGGCTCCAGCCGACAATGCGCAGGCGCTCATGCGCGTGCATCGCATCGGCCAGGGCCGGGCCGTTCGCGCCCGGTTCATTTCTCTGGCGAACAGTATTGACGAGGTTGTTGCGGAAACTGTAGCAAGGAAGACGGCCGCAATCGCATCGATCGAGCACTATGGAACCGACGAACAGCCGCAACGTCCGGTGGCTTCCGCTACGGGAAGCACCGGATTACGAAATATCTTCTGATGGGCGATTGCGTCGCGCCACTGCCGGTCGGAACACCGCGCCGGGCGTCGAGCAGCCGGGGTATCTGCGCAAGGACGGCTACCTATGGGTGACGATCCGCATCGGCGATCAGCGCGTCGCACGCAGCCTGCACCGGCTCGTCTGTCGCGCTTTTCACGGCGAGCCGCCCTTTCCGGGCGCACAGGTGGCGCACCGCGACGGCGTGCGGACGCACAATGCGGAAACGAACTTGTCGTGGAAGACCGCCAAGGGCAACGCGGCGGATCGCGATCAACACGGGCGGACGAAGCGCGGGCACGCGCACTACCTCGCCGCGCTGTCGCCCGAAGCCCTGGCCGATATTCGATTGTCGTCGCTGTCGTGCCGGGAAGCGGCCGCGAAGCACGGCGTATCGAAGGCGACGATCAGCCGAGCACGACGGCACGAAACCTATGAGTAAGCGGCCCGCGCCATCTTCTAACAAGGGCGTGGTGCTCCTGAAGCGGTCGAACGCGCGCTGTTCGTGGAGCCGCACCTTCGAGCGCTGGATCGTGCGTGACGGCGCACAAGAGCTTGGCTCTGGAGAGTTTTCGCACGATGCTTGGCACCGCGCGCGAAAGGCGCTTGACGGCGGCGCATAACCTGTTAGTCGTTCCACTCTCAACACCGGAGATCACCGCTATGCCTATTGATTTGCGTATCAGCGCCGACAGCGTGCAGGAGTTCGATCAACTTCTCGCCCGCTTCACCGGCGCATCGTCGACCGCCATTGCCGCCGCGACCGTCGCGGCCGCGCCGGCTCCTTCTCCTGCTCCCGCCGCGCAGCCTGCCGCTTCGAGCGACACCGGCGTCGGTGCGATGAGTGTCGCGGACGTCAAGACCGCAGCGGCCAGCGCCGATCGCGCCACGCTGGATCGCATGCTCGCCGAAGAGCAGGCCGGCAAGAAGCGCACCGGTGCCATCTCGGCGATCGAGGCCGCTATCGCCGCTGCGCCGACGCAGAACCCCGATGGCACGCCGATCGCCCCAACTCCCGAGCCGACGCCGCAGCCCACGCCGGGCGGAACGGACGCCCCGCCTGCCGAGAGCATCCCGCCCAATCAGGCGGCCGCCGTCGACCCTTTCGCCAGCCCGGCCGCCGGCGCGGATGCCACCGCATCGCAGGCGGGGGCATCGCCTGCTTCCGCTGAAACCGTCGCGGCCACTCCGGCCGCCACGAGCCCCGAAGTGCAGGCCGCGCAGAACGCCGGCGAGGTGACGGTGCAGCAGTTGAAGGACGCGATGGCCGATCTCCTGAAGGCCAAGTCGGCATCGTTCGCGATGGCGACGCTGGAGCAGGCGACGGGGTGCAAGAGCCTCACGTCGGGCTCGCCGTCCGTCGTCGAGAAGGCGAAGGACGATCCGGGCATCCTGCGCCGCACGCTCGACGCCCTCGTCGCCGCCAAGACCGCGGCGTAACCTCACACAACGGAGAGCAGGCGATGAGCGAACACGCCACCAAAGCGCATAGCCGTTTCGGCGGATCGGTGATCGGGCGTGTCATCGCCTGCTCCGGTTCGCCTGCACTATGTGCTACCGTGCCGGAGCGCGGTTCGAGCAGCTACGCCGACGAGGGCACCTTCGCGCATCAGCTTGGCGAAGAGTGTCTTACCGCCCGTCTCTTCGACGCTTCGCAGCGGATCGGCGACGAGATCACGAGCCCGAAGCTTGCCTCGAAGAAGATCGTCACCGAAGAGATGGCGGCCGCCGTGCAGGTCTATCTCGACGCCGTGCAGGAAGAACTCGGCCGCAGTCCCGACGCCATCATGGAGATCGAGCAGCGCTTCGCCCTCCCGATCGCATCGGCCGAAGACGGCGAGGTGTTCGGCGCGAACGACTGCCTCGTCTATCACCCTTCGCTCGGCCGTCTCGTCGTGTTCGATTACAAGCACGGCCAGGGGGTGAGCGTCAGCGCCGAAGACAACGCGCAGTTGAAGTTCTACGCCGCCGGCGCAGCACTGACGCACCCGGATTGGAGCATCGCCGAACTCGTACTCGTCATCGTGCAGCCCCGCGCTCGCGACGCCGACGAGCAGGACATTCCGGGGGTGAAGCCCCGGCCGATGGACACGTTCGAGCTTCTGGAGTTCGTCGCCGAAGTCGAGCAGGCCGTCGATCGCGCCAAGGCCGTCGACGCCCGCCTCGCCGAGAGCGGCCCGCTCGCGATCCGTGACGCGCTCAACCCCGGATCGCACTGCCGGTGGTGCGACGCTGCGGCCGTGTGTCCCGCCAAGCAGGAAGAGGTGACGGCTTCGATCGGCATCGACTTCAGCGACATTGCGGGGATCAGCCCGAAGGCGCTGCCGAAGCCGGCCGACATGGACACGGCCCGGATCGGCAAGCTGCTTCAGGGGCTCGACGTGCTCGACGCATGGGCGAAGCAGGTGCGCGAGTTCGCATTCGGGTTGCTCACGCAGGGCGTGCCGGTGCCGGGCTTCAAGCTCGTCGACAAGATCGGCCGCCGCAAGTGGATCGACAACGAGAGCGAGATCGCCGGCTATCTGGAGGTGATCTACGGCGTGGAGGCCGATGACGTCTATCCGCGCAAGCTCGTGACGATCACCGAAGCCGAACGGCTCATCAAAGCTCGCATCCCCGCCGCCGACAAGGCGGGGCGCAAGGAAGCGCTCGACGATCTGTCGCTGCGCTTCACCCTGAAGGATAGCTCCGGGCAGACTATGGCACCGGACACCGATCGGCGGGATGCTGTCACCGCCGGGGCGGCCGCGGACTTCGCGGGCGTCAATATCGACAGCTAACCGAGACTGAAACCGAACAGAGACAGAGGACCGAGATCATGACGTATCAGATGAACGCTTCCGACATGGACCCGAAGTGGATCGAGGAAATGTGGGCGAAGTTCCCTTGCCAGAAGGTGATCGACGCCAACGGACAGCCCAACGGCAACTACCGCACCGGCCCGGTGCGCGGCAGCTTCCTCAACGTCTTCGCGCGGGGCAAGCCCGTGCCGCCGGCGACGCAGGGCAAGTTCACCGCCACGGCTCTCTTCCCGCCCGCCGCCGATCTCTCCGTCCTGAAGACGGCTGCGACCGAGGCGGCGCTCGCGAAGTGGCCCACGGCCGGCCAGGTGGGCGGCCCGACGCTGCACACCCCGTTCCGCCAGCAGGCCGACAAGGCGAACATCGAAGGCTACACGCCCGGCGGCGTCTTCGTCGTCGGCGTGGCCGATCAGCGCCAGCCCTATATCGTCGACGCGCGTGGCGCGCCGATCGTCAATCAGGACGAAGCGCAGAGCGGCTTTTGGTATCTGATGGTGCTCCGGCCGTTCGTCTTCGACAGCGGCTTGAAGAAGGGCGTCAGCTTCGGGCTCAACGGCCTGATGATGATCGCCAAGGATCGCACCTTCGGCGGTGGCGGGGGCAACCCCGCCGCGGACTTCGCGGGCGTGTCGATCGACACGAGCGCGCAGGCGGCCTCGGTCAACCCGGCAAGCCTGTTCTGATGCCATGCCCCGCTGGCCGGAGAGAACCGCTCTTCAGCGTTTTGTCGAAAAGTGCCGGTTCGATCCGGCCAGTGGGTGCGTGCTGTGGGTCGGCGGCACCACGCAAGGGCGAGGGCACCACGTCCCTTATGGCAGTTTTTGGTTTGAAGGGAGGCGGTGGTTCGCGCACCGATGGGCCGCGAAGTTCATTCACGGCCACGAAATCGCCGGTCTTCAAGTCGATCACGAATGCACGAACACGCTGTGCCAGCAGCATCTTCGCCCCGTGGAAGCGTCGATCAATCGAGAACTCCAGTGGATAAGGGTTCAGGTGGGGTGCGACCCGTACCCCTATCCCGAGCCGGAACCGTGCGACGGCATTCCGTTTCACTGGCCCCCGCCCTGGCTAGAGAACACGCACCACGACGTGAAGGCGACGAGCTTTTCTGCCCGCACTGCTTGAAGCGGTGGGGCGTCGACGAGGATTACCCAGAGCAATGTCGCAAGAGCTAGCCGCCCATATCGACTTCGAGACGCGCGCCACTGTCGATCTGAAGAAGGCCGGCGTCTATCGCTACGCCGAACACCCGCTCACCGGTGCGATATGCTTGTCGTGGCGCATCGGTGAGCGCGGAATCGTCAATCGCTGGCGGCCCGGAGACGAAGACCCTTACGAACTGCTCGCCCATATTGAGAGTGGCGGCCGCGTCGTCGCCCACAACGCCGGGTTCGAGCGGACGATATGGAATTGGGCGTTGCTGAAGCGCGTCGTGCCGCACTGGCCGGCGCTGCGTATCGAGCAGCAGGATTGCACGATGGCCCGCGGGCTTGCGCTCGCCCTGCCCGCCTCGCTCGATCAACTCGGCCGGGCGCTGAAGACGCCGATGCAGAAGGACAAGGAAGGGCACGCGCTGATGATGCGTATGTGCAAGCCTCGCCGCATCGATCCTGACGGCACAGTTGTATGGTGGGATGACGAAGAGCGCGTCGGCCGCCTCATGGATTACTGCGATCAGGATGTCGAGACAGAGACGGACGTCGACCGGTCGATCCCCGCGCTCTCCCCCGAAGAACGGCGCGTGTGGGAACTGGATCAGACGATCAACGATCGCGGCGTGATGATCGATGTCAAGTCGGTGGAACGCGCCCTTGCCGTGGTCGAAGAGGCGCTAAAGCGTGCCGACGATCATATGTGGTGGCTGACGGACGGCGCGGTGCGCAAATGCTCCGAAGCGGCGAAGCTCGTGAAGTGGCTCAACGACCGCGGCATCCCCTGCGTGAGCGTCGCCAAAGGCGAAGTCGAAGAAATCGTGCTAGCGACGTCGATCATGGGCGATACTACGGCCGAAGAGGCGATCCGCCTGCGCCGAGCAGCGGCGCGAACGAGCACTGCAAAGTTCAAGGCGATGCTCAACAGCGTGTGCAGCGACGGCCGCGTCCGAGGAACGCTCGCCTATCATGGTGCGGCCACCGGGCGATGGGCGGGGCGGATCATGCAGCCGCAGAACTTCCTTCGCCTTGACGCCGACGATCTGCCCGACGTGATGATGGCGATCGACCTTCTCGCGCTCCAGCGCAGCGCCAAGGAGATCGTCGACGCGATCGAGGCCGTAATCGGTCCGGCGCTGGAGACAGTCGCGAAGTGCATGCGCGCCATGCTCGTCGCCCCGTCCGGCAAGAAGTTCGTGAGCGGCGACTTCAGCAACATCGAAGGGCGCGGTGCGGCGTGGATCGCCGACGAACACTGGAAGCTCGAAGCTTTCCGCGCCTACGATCGCGGTGAGGGCGCCGATCTTTACAAGCTGTCCTATGCCCGCTCGTTCGGCCAGGACGTCGAGACGGTGACGAAGGCCGAGCGTCAGATCGGCAAGGTGCAGGAACTCGCGCTCGGCTATCAGGGCAGCGTAGGCGCGTATATCGCGATGGCGGCCGGCTACGGGATCAAGCCTGCGCAGGTGGCCGCCGTGGCGCGCACGGCCGTCGCGCCCGAAGAGTGGCACCGCGTCTCCACGTATTACAGCGACGAGGATAGCCGCGGGTTGGATCAGGATACGTGGACCGGCGTAAAGTGTGTCGTTAACGCGTGGCGCGCCGCGCATCCAAATATCGTGCAGGCGTGGTGGGATTTGCAGGACGCAGCCATCGCGGCCGTTGGCACGCCGGGGCTGAAGGTGCCGGTCCTGAACAGCCGCGTCGTGTATCTTGCTGCGAACGGCTTTCTCTATTGCCGCCTCCCGAGCGGCCGGGTGCTATGCTACGCGATGCCGCGCATGGTGCGCCAGCAAATCGAAGCGCCGAAGAAGGCGCACGAGATCATCGGCATTGGCGGCGAGAAGATTTGGGTGGAAGCGACGCCCGGCCGCTACAAATATGCGGTCGAATACGACGCGGTGAACAGCTACACGAAGCGATGGGAGCCGCACCGCCTCTATGGTGGGCTCCAGTTCAACAACGTCGTGCAGGGGCTCGCCCGCGACAAGCTCGTCGCCAGCATGTTCCGCGTCGAAGCAGCCGGCTATCCGCTCGTGCTCACCGTCCACGACGAAAACGTCAGCGAAGTCGACACGCTCTTCGGCTCGGCCGACGAGTATCAGCGGATCATGGCGCAACCCGATCCGTGGTGCGCCGACATGCCCGTCGCCGTCAGCGCGTGGGAGGATATTCGCTACGTCAAGTAGTTGCGCGACGCCGCATAACAAGTTACACCTACACGCCTAAACGGAGAAGCACATGGCGTCCGCAGCACCGAAGACCCTCGAATTGCCCCCTAAACTCGGCGAACTGTATCGGTTCCTCGACGGGAAGGGCGACGTCGATATCCTCGAAATCTACACGTCGATCGTCGATCCGCGCGAGGGCAAGCCGCTGCGCGAGGCGCAGCAGTATCTCGGCCCCTACATCACGAAGCTGAACCGCCGTCTGCGCGAACACCGCAAGGCGGTCAAGCCCGGCCGGCTGAAGGGCACCTATTGCCTCTGCGCGCTGTAGGCGGTCGTCATGTCCGCGCCCGACGTCGAAGCTCTGCTGCTCGCAACTTTCAGCTATAACCCTGACACCGGACACTTTATCCGGCTCGTTGATCGATCGCAGGGCGGCCACTCGCGCGGCGTCGGTAAGCGCGCAGGGCACCCCGCCGGGGTAGGCTATCGAACGCTGCGGCTGCACGTCGACGGCGAGAGAATCGTGGTGCCGGAACATCGGGCGGCGTTTCTCTTCATGACCGGCAAGCTACCTGTCGATAAGGTGGATCACCTGAACGGCGTTCGCGACGACAATCGGTGGTGCAATCTTCAGGACGTCAGCACACAAGAGAACAACCGCAACATCGCCGTGCGCGAGACAGGGAGACAGGTCGTGCGTATCGGGGGGAAATACTATCCGCTGTTGACTGACGGTTATGACTGCCCTCGCGAAGCGGCTGCCGCTCGCGAAACCCTCAACTCTATTCTCCGACTGTTTTAATGAACATGCGCGATCACGCACTGGCATGGGCCGCTCGCGGATTTAGGGTCTTCCCGTGCATCCCCGGCGCGAAGGAGCCGCGCGTCAAGGCGTTCTACGACGTCGCGACCGCGGACGTCGCTGCCGTCGCCGCCATGTGGAGTGATCCCGTCACCGGCTGGCCGCTCGATCACAACATCGGTGTCGCGACCGACGACATGATTGTCGTTGATATAGATATGAAGAAGGGCAAGGACGGTATGGCGTCCTACATGGCTCTTGATCTTCCGCTCGATACGCTGATGGTGCGCACACCAACTGGCGGCCGCCACGCCTATCTGGCAGGCCCGTCGAAGAGCCTGTCCGCCGGCAAGATCGGCGATGGCTTGGATATCCGAAGTGCGCATGGCTACGTCATTGCGCCGGGCTCTATAGTCCCCGAAGGCACCTACGAGGTGGACAACGACGCGCCGATGGCCGTCGCCCCGTCGACGCTGATCGCCCGGCTCGACGAGCCTCGCGAGCGCAGCGGCGCAGCAGCCGCGACGGAACTCGACACGGAGTTCGCGTTGGCCCGCGCCACGAAGTATCTCGAAACCGAAGCGCCGCTTGCCGTCGAAGGCATGGGCGGCGACGATCTGACGTTCCGTGTCGCCTGCATCGTCAAGGACATGGGGCTGTCGGCCGAGACGGCATTTGACTTGATGGCCGAGCGCTGGAACGACCGCTGCTCGCCGCCGTGGAATTTGGAGGAACTACGGCAGAAGGTCGACAACGCCTTCCTATACGCCCTGTCGGCCGCAGGAGGGCAGTCACCGGCCGTTGACTTCGCCGGGGTAGGTGAGATGCCCGAAGCGCGTTACGCCGCTCCAGCGCCCGTAGATCGACGCTGGCAGGCACATGGCGACGCGATCAACTTCGATGCGACGTGGCTGTTCTACGAATTGCTGCCGCAAACCGGCGTCGGCGTGCTTTCCGGTCCGTCGCAGGGAGGCAAGACCTTCGTGCTGATGCACCTTGCTCGCTCGCTGGCGACGGGCAAGGGGTTCTTCGGGATAGAACCCGACGACCGTGGCGGCTCAATAATCCTGACCGGCGAAGGCCGCCGATCGGTGCTCAACCGTATGGAGGCGCTCGGCGAGGCGGATCGCCTCCCGATCGTCGCCGGCGATATCAACAACCTCGCCGCGGCAGGCGCGCTCGAAGCCCTGGCCGAAGACCTGAAGCAGCAGATGGCCGCGATGGAGGCAAGGTTTGACGTCCCGGTCCGCATGGTCGCGATCGATACGCTCTCGGCCTCCGGCCTCTTGCGCGACGAGAACGACAACAGCGAGGCAGGCATTGCCATGAAGGCGCTGTCTAAGCTGTCGGAGATGCTGAACGCCTTCGTGTTCGTCACGCATCACCCCCCGAAAGACGGCAAAGGCCAGCGGGGAGCGGGTGCGATCTTCAATGACGTCGACGTAGTTATCGAGATCACTCGCGAGAAGACAAACAGCATTCGTGAGCTGAGCGTCACGAAAGCTCGCGACGCTCAGCAGCGTTCGCTCGGCGTCTTCACGCTGATCCCGAAGGAACTCGGCCGCGACAGCCGCGGCCGCACCGTCACCTCCTGCTATGTGTCCGACGCGCCGCCGTCGCAGCGCGATCTCACGAAGATACCGAAGCACGTCGAGCTATTGGTGCAGAGCATCGAATGGGCGCTTGTCGAAGAGCCTGAAGAGATCGAGGGCCGCACCTGCGTCGATATCGAGATCGCCAAGAACGTCTTCAAGGATCGCTACGACGGCTCGAAGGATGTGTCGAACTTCAAGCGCAAGTGGGATCAGGTGCTCGCCTTTGCGGTCGAGAGCGGCGCGGTAACGATGATTCCGTTCGGCGGCCGCCGCTATGTGGCGCTGCCGTCTTTCGGTTGAGGCGCGATATAACCGGGCGGCGCAGGAACAACGCCGGCGGCCCGGCCGGAAAGGTAGAGCGCCGTTGCAATAGAAGCGAACGCCGACACGAGCGCAATGATGATCGGCGTCCATCCGCGGATGCCGACGAACACCCGCCCGGCCCCGGCGCGTTCATCCTTGTCGCGCATCAGGACGTCGAGCTTGCCGCTCATCTTATCGATCGCCTTCTCGGCCCGCTCCAGCCGTTCGTCGCGCTCTTCGAGACGGACGACACGGATATTCACGTCGTCGAGCTTGCCGTCGATCGTGTCCTGTTTGCGATTTATCGCCGACAGGTTATCGCGGATTTGCCCTAGGATTTGAAGCTGAAGCTCGTCAGCCGATCCGGGGTGTCGTGTCAGGCGATCTTCCATAAGCCTCTGTAACCTATCGACGAGGGCGGCCGCAACGCCGTTGACGGGTACATTTCCGTATTGTATGTAAGCGCACGTCAACGGAGATAGGACAGAGAGATGGGAAGACCGCGCGCCACCCCTGTTGAGCGTGCCTGCGCTGAATGCGGGGCGGTTTTCAGCAATGCTCGCAGAGCGGCGTTCTGCTCGCCGGCGCACCACCGCCAGTTCAACAACCGTCGAACGGCCAGGGGCGCAGTCGTTCTCCCCTACCTGATGGCGTGGATCGAAGGCAAAGGTGGCGGCCATAGCGGCGTCAACCCCGTGTCAGCGAAAGCGATGCGCGAGCTTACGCAGATTGTTCGCGAATGGATAGATGAGGATCGTAACGCCGGCCGGCCGTCTATGATCCCTTATGTCGACCGCCTGATGGCCGACACGCTCGTCATTGATCGGCGCGACCGGGGGCAGCGGGCGTTGCGGGCTCGTCGCCGAGCAGCGTCTTCACCCAATCCTGAAGACGAATCAGCTTGCCCCGGATATCCCCGCCGAGATCAAGCGTGTCGAGAGCCCATGGCAGCGCGTCCCTCCCCGCCAGCGCGGTCGATCCGTCAGCGGCTACCGTCACCGGCGGTCGGCTGAACTCCCCCGGCCGCACCAGCAGTTCCGCCGCCGGGCGCTCCCCGACCGTTCGCGGCGTCGACCGCCCGGTAAATGAGGCGCACCCCGTCAGCATCAACGCACACGTTGCGATAGACAGGGCGATCGATGATCTTCGGCACTTCACGGGTGATCTCCCTCACGATTGTCTCGCGCTGCACATTGGCAACCGCGCCGGCGGTATCCTGTTCCTGTGCCTTGACGATCTGCGTCTCGCGCTTCTTCCGATCGGCGTCGGCCGCCCTGGCGTAGGCGGCTTCGCACCGCTGCTTGCCGACGCGCTGGCCGTAGAAGAACGCGCCGATCAGCGCCAGCAACACACCGATCGTCAGCCCGAGACGGAGATAGCTCATTTCGCCTCATCCGTTTCCGGCGCACTGGCGGCCATCTTCTTCGCGACGATATCCGCATTCTTGTCAGCTAGTTCGCCACCGCTCTTCGTGGCGCTAAACGCCCACGACAGCGCGCCATTGATCCAGCCGGTGCCGACGATCAGCACGGCGATGTTCTTGAAGAACTCGTCTTGGCGAAGATCGGGAAACGCCACCATCATCGTCAACACCTGCACGGTGAGAGCGAAGCTCGCGATGGCAATCCACCCCCGAGCATCAGGCCAGCCGGGCAACTTCACGAGCGCAACTCGAAGTGCGGGCCGTCGATAAACGCGCTGCGGCCAGCCGCGCGTCTGCGGTCGACGTAGGCGCTAACCGCGCGCTCCATTGCGCTGTCCGTCGCGTCGATGCTGTCGAAACCGGCATCCCACGCGCCTCCCCACACAATCCGGGCGGCGACGCTGCGCTCTTCGGCGGCTCGACGCATCGCGGCGGCGATATCGTAGATCGGCCCCCACTCCCATCGAAGCTGTCCGTTGATGTAGGGCACAAGGTCGACCGCGTGGCCAAGCCCGTCGCTCTGCGGCAAGTGCTTCGAGTTCAGCGTCTTCGTCGCTTTGCGCGCGAAAAGAGCGCGCTGCTCCGCGAGCGTGCGGAGCCCGTCGTGGACACTGAAGTCCTGCACACTGATCTCGATCGCGCGTTTGACGACGCCGACGAGAACAGGATGCACGCCGTTGAGGTTGGCAAGCGACTTAGCTCCGAGCTTGAACATTCGATCCTCCTACGCGGCGATCTCGCCGAACGTCTTCCACGTACCGGGCGCCCCAGCAACCGTGCATACGTAGCCGCGGTTGCCTGCTGCGGCCGGATCGGCGATCCGGTATTCCTGGCCCTGCGGGTGAGTGCCGAGCGTGGGCTCGCCGTTCGTCGTCATAGGTTGCGCGATATCGATGCCCGGCTCGTTGAGTCCGTTGGTGCCGGTCCATATCCATACACCTTCGATCTTGAAATACCAATCGGGATCGGCGACGACCGGCGCGGCCTGCGCGAAATGCGGATAGATGCGCAACTTGTTCGACGTCGCCGACGAAGGAACAACGGCACGCGCTACGATAAATTCGTCGGCGATATATTCACCGGAACCGATGTTGAAGAACGAGTAGATGATGCCCTCCGGGTCAACTTCATCATCCCACGCGGCGATGAACGTCGGCGGGGCGTTCGCCGGAAACTTGGCGCCGTTCACCTTCAACAGCGCATACACGATTACGTTGTTTCCGGCCCGCTGCTTCTCAGTGTCGAGCGGGAACTCTGCGAACGCAAAGCCATCCGCCGCGCCACGATACTTAACCGAGCCGAAGCCGTATTTTTTGTCGGCCGTGTCGACCGTTACGTTCGCGCCGAGGTCGAACCAACTACTGATCGCGCCATCCGGACCTACGGTGTTCCACCCCTGAAGCGCGAACTGCGCCGGAGTCGATGTGAAGTTTCGCCCGAACGCCTCAATCGAACCGTCCGAATCGATTGGCGGCAGCGTCCCTAGGGGGCTCACCGTCAATGGCGTGGACGACATACAGCGCATGTCGCGCATAGTCACGCGGTCGCTGCGGCGCAGATACTTCGTGTAACCGTCGCCAGCCGTCTGGAAAATATTGATATCGCTGTAGCTGTTCCCCATCCCGCCGCAACGGATCAGCGACACCTTGCCGCCCGGCTGATTGAACGCCCACCCTGACGAGTCGGTGGGCGTCGGCCATGCCGAGCGAGGGCCGGTATTCGGCAGATACGGCGCGCCTTCGCAGAAGCAATCTTCGAAGATTGCGATGCGTGTGCGCGCACCTATGCTGATCCCCGCATAGGCTACCGGCTCGGCAGGCGCTTCGGGCTTGAAGCCCCAAAGGGTGCCATCGATCAGCCGGTTCGGCTTCTCGACGCGAACGCGCTTGGCGTAAATCTCGTGGCAGTGCGTCCACTCTACGCCGCCGAGCGCCGAGGCTTCGACGTAGACATCTTCGACAACCGAAATAAAGGGATAGCCCCACGCCAGCCACACACCGCCGCCCGGCCGCTCGTGCTGGAAAAGCTGCACCGATTGCGTGTGGCCGGAGAGGTTGTTGATATAGACGCGCTCCCACATCCCGAAGACGTGCGGACCGCCGCCGGCGTCTTCGCAGCGGTAGTTGACGATCTCCAGAAGCTTCGACGGCACCAGCCCTTTACGAATACGATCAGGTGCCGCCCCGGTGATGTTGCTGAAGTCTACCGCCACGCCGTCTAGCGCGAGTGTCTTCGTCTCGCCTACCTTGAAGGTGTCGGCGTCAACGGTGATCGCGTAATAATCGCGGTGGGTCTCCAGCCCGGCGTACAGCGAGTTGGCACCATCGTTGCGATAGAGACTGATAAGCTCTCCGTCGGCAAGACCGTGATTGGCGATCGTGAAGCTGTTGGCCGCGGGGCTCGTCGCGGTGATCGTCGCGGCCGTGCCGCCGGCAATCGGCGTCGCCATGAACACCGGCCCGCGCGTCTTGTCGAGAATGCTTTCGAGCCTGATGCGACCTGCATTATTACCGCCGCCGAACGAAAACCCTGAGAGCACGGCCTGCCGGGTAAAGGTACCGCCGATCCAATGCAGGAATTGGCAGTTATCGACGTTGAAGGCGTAACGGAAATCGTCAGGCAGACCGGTCGCATCCAACTTTATCTCCGCACCCCGCGCGTCGATAATCGCTCCGGACGGTACGGCGATGCCGTTCATGTTCGAGGTGACGAAGCGATAGGGCTGTGCGCTCTTCTCGATACGGACAGGGAACTGGCCAAACGCGAAGGCGGCAGTGAAGGCCGGGGCGTCATCAGTCGCGCCGTCCGCGGCCGCGCCGAACATGGACAGCGCGAGCGGCTGATCCTTGCTCAACCGGAACCAACGGTTGTTGGCGCTCTTACGCCGATATACCGTGGCGGTTGGGCTTACCTGATCTTCGTCGAGAACGTAGAGCGCCTGCCCCCATCCGCGCACGACGTAGCCATCCGTCTGTACCTGATCGGTGCCGCTGGGAATGCTGAGTGACGTGAAGCTCGCCCAACGGCCGATCGCCATCGCGTTGCCGCCGGGATCACCTCTGAACGTGCTCGGCAGATCGAGTTCCATCAGCGCGCCGGTGATCGGATTGCGCCCGAGCACGCGATAAGGGAATATGCTGTCGGCTGCGGCGGCCAGGGTGATGCCTTGCTCGCCGCGCGGCACGAGAATTGCCCTGGCCGTCTCGCCGGCTCGCTCTTGGATCATCATCGTCAGCTTGTCTAACGCGGCGTCGAGCACGTCTTCGAGGATCGTCTCGTTGTTCTGTGTGTCGACGTCCTGCACGATCGGCGTGGCGCGCTCGACGTAAACTTCGCTGTCGAGTGGAAATACGGCTACGATGCTAATTCCTGTCGACGCGCCGAGCCCGTTCAGTACGTAGTCGTCGCCGATCGTCTTCAGCACGTTATCGACATATACTTTTATCTGATCGTCATTGATCGCATAGATTTGCGCCGAATATGTCGATGATATCCCGGTGCCGACGAACGTCGCGCTAGTCTCGGTAAGTTCAACGGCCATCGGGTGATCCTGTCTCGACGTAGGGGCTGTCTCCAGCGAACACTTGTAGCGCTTCTCGCATTCCGAGGTAAGAGCCGAAAGGAATGAGGCTGGCGGCCGCGTTGCCTTGGCTCCCTGACACTTCGCCGCCGGTCAGATAATTCGCCGGAGCGCCCGCCGCCTTGGCCACCGTGGCCGGCAAGCCTGCTGTGGGGCCGAGCACCGCGCCGAGCGGATCGCGTGACGAGAAGCGCGTGCTCTGCCCCTGCATCGAAGCGTCGGGATTGACGAGCGTGCCTGCGGCCAGCAGCGGCGTCTTGACGGGGTTGAAGCTGAAGCCGGCGGGCTGCGTCAGCTTCTCGATCGTGTTGCTCAACTCGATAGGCAGGGCGAACATGCCCGACAGATCGAGCCCTTCGCCGATCAGGAAGCCGGGGTTGCTCGCGCTTTCCTTGAATTTCTCGACACGATCCGCGCCGCCGCGCCACGAACGTAGTGTTGCGCCGAGCATGCCGAGCGCCGCCATGCCGAGCATGCCGGAGAGCATCTGCGCCTTATCTTCCTGCATGGCGCGCAGCGTGATCCGCTGATGGGCCGCGAAGGTGTAGTTGCGGAACTGGAGGATCAACCGCCCCGTGGGGGTGTTGGCGAACAGCGGCACGTCGCCGACGCTTTTCGTCACGATGATGCTATCGACGTCCTTCGACACCGCCGAGCGATAGGCGCGCACGGCGTTGGGGTCGGTCCACGATTGCGTGTTCGCGACCTTCACGCCTTCTAGGTCTTCGCCGTGCTCAGCGAACTGACGGGCGATACGCTCGGCCATTCCGCCGTCGATGCCGAGATAGGCGAGCAACCGCTGATCCTTGCCGCTGATCGCCGCCTCGACGATACGGTTCTGCGACAGCACCGACGAGATCGCTTTCATCCCATCGGTCCAGTAGACGAGCCCGTTCCACTTCGAGCCGATCCGCGATCCGTTCGTCAGCCAGCGCTCGACAGCGGTGCCGCTTCGGTAGGGGTCGCCGATCTCGCCGAGGCTCATCATGCGCGATTGCAGCACGCGCTCCGTCACCTGCCCGGCAAGCTTCGCTTCCTTGACGGACAACTTGATCGCAGCGGCGTTCGTCAGCAACGGCGCTATGCCCTGCGTCATATAGCGACCTAGCCCGTGCACCATGGCCGGCCGGTAAATCTCGGCGATATTCGCAATGACGGCGCCGCCCATTGTGCGTATATAGTTGAAAGCCATAAGCCCGCGCACGGTGCGGCCCCAATTCGTCGCGTTCTCTGCGGCCTTATAGGTGCCGCGCACAAGATCGCGCATCGCTTCGAGATCGGTGATCGCACCCTTTTCGTCCTTCGCCAGCGCCGCACGATCCGCTTCGGTGAGATTTGGCTGCTCGCGCAGCGTGCGATACTCGTCACGGATCGTCTGAATTTGGTCGCGCATATCGGCGCGACCGAACCGGCGGGTAAGCTCGATCTCCGCGGCCATCGTGCGGCCGTAGCGCTCGCCGACGTCACGCACGCCGCTATGCAGGTATTCTTCGACAAGCTCGTCTGGAATGTTGAAGGTCCGGTCCTTCATAGGGCCGCGGGTGATTGGCGTAAGATACTCCGGCAGTGTCGATGCCGACGACGTGGCCGCACGGCCCGTCAGCTTGTCGAACACCTCGTCAGCTATATCCTTGGCGGCCGCGTCAAACTTCGGCGCGACGTCCGGTGCATGCGGATCGACACCCTCACCGAGACGGCCGATCTCCCAACGATCGTAGAACGCGCGCTCGCGCTCGACTTTCAACTTCTCGATATCGGCGATGCGCTGATCTATTTTCTTCGGGTCGAGCCGGGCCAAGCGCTCCTGAAGCCGCTGCACCTTCTCGCCTCGCGCCATCGACACTTCCGCCACCTCGCGCACCATATCGTCAATCGAGGCTCGCACTTCGGCCAAGCTGGCGTACGGGTCGAGCGCTTCGGCCGCTTCGAGCCGGCGGCTGATCGAGTTCAGGCGTTCCGTGCGCGCGGCTTCGGCGGCTGCTGCCTTCTTCAGCCGCGCAACCTGATCGGCCGGTGCGCCTTCGAGCTTGGCAAGTGCGCTGCTCGTGCGCTCGGCCGCCTTCTCCGAACGGACGACGAGGGCGTAAAAGTTGGTGCGGAGATCGCTGATCTTCTGTCGCAGCTTGTCGGGATCAAGTCTCTGCGCCTCGCGTTCCAACGTGCGACCGCGCGTAACGAGCCGCTGCACGCCTCGGATATTCGCCTGCTGGATGTTGTCGAGCGACGCCTGAATGGCGTCGGCGCGATCCGCCATGCCAGCGTAATTCATGTCGACCTTGCGCTGGCGCGAACGCAGCTTGCCGCGCTCCTTCAGATAGCCCTTCAAACGATCCCCGCCGGCGGCCTGAATGCGCGTGATCTCGTCACGAGCCGCACGCTCGGCGCGCACGTCGCCGCTGTCACGTGCCTCCTTGGCCGCCTGCCGCAGCTCATTGATGCGCGACACCTGCTCGATCGCGTCGGCGTTGGCGGCGTCGAGCGCTGCGCCTTGGCTTTCCAGTTCGCCGAGCACGCGGCCGCGGTCTTCCGGCGTCATACGCAGATCGGCGATTTCCTGATCGAGCGCCGAGTTGCCGTCGCGGAATTGCACGACGCTCTGCTGATAGTCGTCGGCGATCCGGCCCGAATAGTATGCTGCGACCTTCTCCTTGAAGGCCGGCTCCTGCGCCGTCAGCATCTCCTTGTTCCACACGCGGCTGAAGTAGCTGTCCGCCGTTGAGACGCTGACGTCTGACGGCAGCAGCCCCATGTCTATCGCTTCGTTCTTGAAGGGCTCGAATACGCGCTCGCGCCAAGCCTTCGCGGCACGGCTCACGAAATCGCTCTCGCCCTCGTCACCGCGACGCATTGCTCGGCCGACAGCTTCCTCAAACTCCATACGGCTCATGTTGAGGCCGCTCTTCTTCATCTCGCGGAAGATGTCTTCGCCAGCCTGCACACCATCCGCAAGACGTGCATGGAAGACAGATCGCATCTCCGTCTCGACGGCCGCACCGAGCGTGCGGCCCTCACCGTGCATCGCCTGATACACGGTGTTCTCCGCAAGCTCCTGGCTGAACTGGCGTGCCGCCGGCGACGCCCGAAAGTTAGCGCGCAGGTTCGGGCTAATCTGCCGCGTCGCCGCGGCGACGTTGCGCGCCGCCGCGCCCGCCACGGTAAGGTCTTCGAGCGTTGCGCGCTCGACGGCCGCCGCGCCGGCACTACCGGGACGCGGCATCGTATGGATGTTTTCGAGAGCGCTTTGTGCGGCAAGCTGTTCCGGGCGGGACAGCAGCGCCGCCGCACCGCCGCCGAGAATGCCACCGAGAACGATGCCGCCGCCGATCGCAAGGGCGCTCTCTTCGGCCGTGCGCGTCTCCTGCGTCGACTGAAGCAGCCCCTCTTGGATTGCGACGCCGACGCCGCCTGCCCGAGCGCCCGCCAACGCACCACGACCGAGGCGCCATGTTGCCTTTCCGGCAAGCGCCACTTCGCCCCCGACAGGGATCAGCAGCGTTGGATCGATGATGCCGGCCGTCATGCCGGCGATCGTGCCACCCCATCCCGCGGCGGCCAGGGTGCGGCGGTCGTCGTTCTCGCGGTCTATCTGCGTCTTCAGGAAGGCGGTGTAGCGTGAATTGTTCGACGAAGCGAAGCTATCCCAGTAATCTTCGTAAGGCGTGCCCTTGATATCATCCCAAGCGCTGTAGCGCTCGTCGACGCTGTTATCGATCCCGAAGCCGTTGATCTCGCGGGTTAGCCACGAGCCCACGGTGTTCTCCGTGCGGAACGCTGCACCGATCGTTTCGAGGATGCCGGGCGCCGGGCCGCTGCGCGCTTCTTCCTCTTCGGGGATAGGGTTCATCCCAATCGGCAACGTCAGCGCAGGGAGCACCGAAGAGATAGGACGGAGAGCCATTGCTACTTCCCAGGCGCATTCACGCCCGGCAGATAGCCGAAGCGTGCAACAGTGGCGTCACGTTCGAACTGCTCGCGAGCGAGATAATCCTGCCGTTCTTTCTCCAGCCGAACCTTGTTTGCCTGTCCCGCGGCGCGCGCAGCGACACGCGGATCGGCGTAGAACGCCTGCCCATTCAGCACACGATAAACGTTCTGGCCGTTCACTTTATCGACGTAATGCACCTCGTACGGCGGTGCCTTGCCGGCGCGGAAAGCTTCGGCAGTCGCCGTGGGGATCGGCATCAAATATACCTTGCTCGGGTCTACGGTGCGCCCCGTCACCTTCTTGATATCGGCGGCCGCCTGCTCGAAAATATAGCTCTGCGATCCGCCGATAACCGGATAAGCGCGCGTCGGCGGATACTTCATCAGCCGCCCATTCACGACGCCATAGAGCCGGCGCATCTGCGCGGACGCATAGGACTGCGCCGCGTTGGCATCGCCGTAGCGCTGGAAATGATCGGCGGCGAGATCGGCATAGTCCTGGCCGGCCGCCTGCCGCTGTTCCGGCCCAAGGAACGTCGGCCTGCCGTCGAACCATGTCGTGTCGAGCGCCTTGCCGAGCATGCCCTGAACGTCGGTGCGCTGCACCGTCTTGCGGAACGCCGCGACTTCCGGCTGGCCCATCTGGATTTTTCGGCGCATCTCCGGCGTGTTCTGCTCGGCCACGCGCTTCGCGGCATCGCCCGGCGAATAGCCAAGATCGTTGACGTAATGCCCGTAGAGCAGCGCGTTACGCTCGATCTCTTCGCCGCCTTCCACGCCCGCGAAGGCGTTCGGGTTACGTGCCAGCATATTCGAAGCAATCGATGCGCCGGCACTGACGGTATTCGGATCGGTGGAGATCATCGCGCCGCGCAGCGCTACTCCGCCTGCTTTGCCAAGAATGCCGGTCTTCTGCCACACATTGAAGGCGGCCTGCGGCGTACCGCCCTGCGCAGTGACCGCGGCGTCGACGGCCTTACGCTGACGATCGTCGTAAGGGTTCCATGCAAAGCCGGGCGTCGCCGACAAGGCGTTGAACGTGTCGATATCGATGTTCGCCTTCTGCCGCGCTTCGACGATGCTCTGCGCACGATTGATCTCGTCGAAGTCGGTAAGCCTGCCCGACTTGCGCGCGGCCTCTATATCCTCCGGGCCAGCCTTGCCGTCGCTGAGATCAAGCATGAATTGGTTCACCCATTTATCATGCACTTCGGCTTCGGCAATCTTCACTTCGCGCTCGCGCCCGGCAATCTCCCGCTCGGCCGCGCCGATCAACTGGACGCGCGCGTCGATCGGAATATCGGCATAGCGCGGGTCCACCTGGCCGTTGCCAACAAGTCGGGTCGATACGTCAGGGCCGTTGCCGCTCTTGCTATAGCGAGCTTCTTGCCGTTGATGAAGCTGCTCGGCGTAACGATCTGCATCTTCAGGCGTGCGGAACGTGCCGAGATTTTCACCGGTGCGACGAAAATGCGCAATAGCCTGCGCTTCCGAGATAACCTTTCCGTTCACCACACGAGGGATCAGCACCTCGCCCTTATCTGTTCCAATCGAGAAGGATTGTTCAGTCGATATGCTACCGTCGGCGTTGTTCACGGCCTTGCGGTTCGCCAGATCGATGTTACCGGGCGCGATCATTCCGCCGGCAGTTTGCGAACCGTAATCGGGCTCGCGCTTCGCTTCTTGCACCTTGTAGCCGAGCGCACGCATACCGCGCTTGACGCCAGTCTCAGTGTCCTTGCCGGGACGCATGAAGCCGCGGATATACCGATCGACCGCCTGCCCTTCGTCCTTGGCGGCCAGCACCGCGGGGCCGCCTCGATCGCCGCCCTTCAGTTCCGAATACAGGAACTCCAACTGCTGCTCTCGCGTCGGGTTGCTGCCGTAGCGCGCGAACAGCGCTTCCTTGCGCGGCCCTAGCCACTGGCCGAGCCCGTATGCGCCGCTGCTGTCGTTGACGGCACGGTGATTGCCGGAGCTCTCGCTCTCGATACCGGCGGCGATGCCTCGCGCAACAGATTGCGGCACACCTTTGCCGACGAAGAAGTTGATGATATCGCCTTTCAGCGACGCTTGCCCGCCCTTCGTGTAGCTCGCACCGCTGCCGGCATACCCGTCTTTCGTCTCGACAATAAAGTCTATGCCGCCGAGCCGAGCCATCGCTCCTTCAGGATCGCGCTGAAGATCGCCCTGCGCGGCGGCCACGCCGATCTGGCCCTTCCACCGGGTCGCGTACTCAAGTTTGTCCTGCGCAGACAGACCCGACGTGTTGATGATCTCTTCGCCCTGAGCGCGCCAATCGTCGAGCTTGTCTGGCGATGACATAGCCCCGTTCAGCAGCTTGCCGAGCGTGTCGCCGATTGTCGTCTTGTAGTAGCTGTCGCGCTGCGTGAACTCTGTCCGCAACGCTTCGCCGGCAACACCGGCGCGAAGCTGCGCCATACGCGCCTGCCACGCCGGCCGGAAGCGCTCGGGCACCTTCTCCAAGAACTGCGCCGCATCGGCGTCGAAGCCCTCCATGCGCGACTTCGTGAAATCCTGCGCCGGGCCGGATAGATCGCGCGACGCCTCCGTCAGCTTCGTCGACTGATCGGAACCAAAGCTAACGAACTGCGTCTGTCGATCGAACTCCGCGAGCCGATCTTCCTCCTGCTGTTTGGCGAGCACGAGCGCCTGCATCGCCGCACCGGTCTGCTGACCCGCCTCGCCTATTTGCTGGAGCCCCGCGCCGATACCTGCGCCGAACGCCGCCGGCGTGACACCATCGACCTTGAGGTCGGCCGTAGGGAGAATGCGGCGGTTCGCCGTAGAAACAATTGTCGGAAGTTGCGCCATCAGGTGCCGCTCACGCTGATCGCATTACCGCGCATACGCTGCACCTGCGAATATCCGCCGAGCGCCTGCGCGCCTGCGCCAAGCACTCCGGTGATAAGTGCGTTAGACCGCTGCATCCGATAATTGCGAGCGGTGGCCGCGAGCCCCGTAGCTTGAACCGATCCGTCATAGACGGCGGTTAGATAGTCAAGCTGCCCCTGCCGCGCAGTCTGATCGAGCAAATCATTCATCGACCCGGTTAGCTCGAAGCCGTTCTGGATCGCGCCTGCCCGCGTGGCCGCGAGACGCTGTCTGCTCTCCCGTGCAACCTCGCCTGCACGGATCGACGCTTGATCCTGCGCCTGCTTGGCCTGTTGCTTGGCTATATCGGCCTGAAACGACGCCGCGTTAGCAGCGGCCAGGCTGGATGCAGCGGTGCCGAGTGCGGCGACAGCGGTCGAGGCGACGGTAGCACCAACGGCCGTTGCGGCGGCGCCGGTGACGCCTGCGCCGCCGACTGCGGTCCCGAGCGCGGCAAGAGCGGGAGCGATGAATGCCATCAACGCACCCGTGCGTAGAGGGCGTAATCTGCGCCCTGCCAATAGCGGCGGCGCATCCCCTCGTTCCTGAAGCCTAGCAGTCGCATCCACCGATGCCCCTCTTCGTGCGTATCGAGCACATCGGCTTCTACACGACGAAGCGGGCATACGTCGAGAGCGCGTTGCGCCAAGCGGTGAAGCACGAGCATCTTGCTGCCGGCGTCTTGCGCGAGCAGCGCCCAGGCGAGCCCGCGATCCGGCCAGACTTCGTAGATGCCTGCCATCCCGTAGATGCGATCTCCCTCCACTGCCGCGAGGGCTAGGCCGCCTTTGATGGCCGATTCGATCGCAGCCGGCGTCATCGCCTGTCCTGCAAGAACCTGAGCGTGCTGAAGCTGAAAGCGCTCGGCCATGAATGGCCGAGCCGGAATTACGTCAATCATCGATCTCCATCCGTGCCGTGATCGCGACGAGCGTCATCGGCAGCATAGGCGAAGATTGCACGCAGATATAGCCGTCAGTTCCGTACTCAGCAGGGAACTCGATCTTGCGGTCGCCGGCGAACAGTTCCGGCCGGGTGCCGACAGGGTTGCTTGGCTTCAAACCCGGGATGGGGTCTAGCCGATCAAAGCTTGGGCCGACGAGCCCGCCGATCGTATCGAGCACGCGCAGCCACACTTCGGCGAGCGACTTGCGCCGCGTTTGCGCGGTGCCGTCCTGTGCGCCTCCGTCCGCGCGCATCGTCTGAAGCCGCGCTGGACTATCGAAGCCGATCTGCACTTTCGACGATTCTCGGTTGAGCGTGATCTGCCAGTCGTCCGCTTCGGAGTTGAAAGTTACGGTGCGCTCGACGTGGGCACTGCCGTCGGCGAGCACCTGCACCGTCATGCCCGCAAGATGCACGAGCCCCCCAACGGTCTTCGTCGGCAAGCCGTCATAAGTGATCCCGCAGTCACCGTAGAAAGCGTCAGCGGTGTCCGCTTCGGCTAAGCGACTATCCTCGATCATCTCAACGTAACGCACCGTCTCGCCGCTGATCGTGCGACGCACCGACAGCCACACATCGTCTCGCCGCCCATCCGGCGACGGGATGCTCGCGACGCTTTCTACTATAACGTCCTGTCCGCCGATCTTGTGCGGAACCCATGCGACGACACCACGCTCGCGGTTGTAAGTGAGCGCCGCCAACGTCCCGTCGCCGAGCACGCACCACACGATATTGTCAGGCTCCTGCTGAAAGTCCATGTCGACGACGCCGGCGTCGACGATGTGCTCCGACAGCACCGTCAAATCGTCCGCCTTGTAGCGATCACTGGCGTAATCGTAGATCATCTCGCGCAATTTGCGCCCGGCTCGCTGAATGAAGAGCACAGCGCTTCCGACGCGAATCGGCTCAAGCAGGCGCGAGCCGTATTCGGTCTGCGGCACGGTCGTTGCGTTATCCGCGGCGAACACCTGCTGCGTCGTCTGCTCTTGCACTGACAATTCATTGCGCGCCGTGCCTACCAACAACGCCGCACTCGGCGTGATCCACCGAATGAGGTCGAGCCGATCAGAAGCGAGCCTGAGGTGCAGCGCGGTCTCCTTTGTGACATCAGGTCCGTCCTTCGCCATGAAGTTGTCGTAATCACCGACGACCGACATGAAGAGATCACGACCGCGCGCGTAGACCAGCCGTTCGCGGAAAAACGTCACGCTCGTCGGCCAGCCTCGATCGTTGCTGAAGGCCGACTTGGCCCACCTATTCGAGCCATCCGTCGTGAGGACCGCGGGCAGTTCGACGATACCATTCGACGGGAGGAACGTAGCCGTGGCCGACAGGCCGTCGATTGCCACCGTATCGATCCGCGCCCATCCTGCGCCGGAGTGCAGATAGAGCCATTCGACGCCGGTAGACGTAAAGTCGTCATCAGGACTGTCGTCAGTGCCGCCGCCATCCCAAAAGCGCCCGTCCGTGTGAACCGGGGGGTTATTGCCCGTGGCAGGCTTTGCGCCTGCGGGCACCGACGTGCAGCGATAATAGTTACCCTCGTAGCGCCGGATATCGCCCAACACTACTTTCGAGCCGGCGCTCCACGTCCGCACGCCGGTGCCGTCCTTCTGCTCCATGTAGAAGGATGTGCCGAGATCGTCGTCGGTGAAGATCGGGCTATCGGCCGTGATGGTAATAACGCCGGTGACGCCTGAAACGGTGACCGTCGTCGAACTATCCGGGTCCACATCCTCGAACGGACCGTTGACGAAAGGGGCCGCGACAATGCTCCAGTTCGTCGGCCCCAAGCGCGAGAGCTTCTGCGGCCGGATGGCGCCGATATTGTGGCACAGCCACATGATGTCGCCCGACTGCACGCTGCGCAGCGCGAAGGTGCCCTCTTCGGTAACGAGATCGACGGCCTGCCACGGCGTCACAATCTCGTAGGGGTCGGGACCGGACAGCAATTGCCCGCGATTCACCCAAAAACGGAGCCGTTGGTCGCTGAACTCCAACACATAGCTCTGCGCCTGATTGAACTCGAAGGTCGACAGCCATGCTCGTCCGGCGAGACGAGTGCGGCCGAGATAGCGCGACCCGCCGCGGCGGGTGGCCGGCCCCTGAACCGTGGGTATGAAGTTGCACAGCGTCTTACACCCAGCGAAATACTTTTCCTGATCGGTGCGGCCGTCAATCAGCGGCGATAGCTCACCGGCGTTGAAGGTGTTCCAGATGGGAGCGATGCGCGGCATGATGCGAGCTTACCACGCTCGCGCCAAAATCCAACTGTCGTCGGGAAGCGCCTGCGGAGGAAGCTCGATCGCGTTGGTGCGCTTCGCTTCCTTCAGCGCCTCCAGATAGTCTTGCTTAAGCGATTGCTTCAGCGTCATGTTCTTCGTGATCGACTGCGTTAGCTCGACGGCCAAGCGGCATGCCATCATCTCGACGAAGGCCGCATCCCACACACCTACCGTGGCGCTGACGTCGGACACGTAAACGATATACGCCGCGCCCTCGCTGCTCCGCCCGGAAATGCCCGTCAGCAGCACACGACCCTCGATCGCGAAAGCGGCCGGATACCCGGCGTTCATCTCGCGGATCGACGAGAATACCCAATTGCCGTTCAAACTGATAAGCCGCAGGCAGTCTTGCGGCAGATTGTAGCCGGTGCTGAAGTCCTGACCGCCGAGCGTCATATCGGCCAGGGGGGCTAGCGTGGCGCGCTTCTTCGAGAAGCTCCACGCCTGTCTTCGAAGCTCGCTCTGCGCTACCGTCGTGAATACGAGCGACGCCTTGCGCGCCTGCTCGCTTTCTTCGCCTGGAGAGGCGATCGTGTTAGCGCCGATCTTGACGAGTGCGCGGTTGATGACTTCGGTACGGTTGCTCATACCGCACCGTTATCATACGAAGCCGAGCATTTCACTTCACATCCGCCGCGATAAACGCCGTAGCGCTCGCGGTCTTTGTGAAGCACCCGGTGGTCGAGAAGACGATCGTTATCCCGGTCGAGAAGAACGTCGGTTGCGCGCGCAAGTTTACGTCGATCCCTGTGTTCGCGGCCAGGGGGATGCAGCGGGCCGGCGTTACGGTGCCATCGGCCGGCGCTGACGTCGCGTTGAAGACGAGCACGTAACCGGCGCTGGCGGCCGAAGTGACATTGAAGCCGAACAGGTTGCCGGCGGACGCCTTGGCGACGAGTTCGCTGCTCGCGACGGTCGTGGCGGCGTTGACGGTGCCCGCGGCGCTGGCCGCGCTCGGCATGCCGACGACGTAGCTACCGGTCGTATCGCCCCGAGCGCGATCCCACCCTGAGCCGTTGAATACGTAGCTACCCATCGCCACGGGCGAAGGCGAACCTCCGTAGCCGATGCGGCCAGATATGCCGAACACGTTGCGCCCGTCCGATCCTGCGGTACCGTCGTAATCCGCCGCAGCGATATAGAGCATCCCGCTCGGGTTGATGATCGCGTTGCCGCGCTGGCCGTCCGTGTAGGCCGGATAGGACGTTCCGCCTCGCGCCTCGCCGCCGATCTTGACGGGATTTCCCGCATCGGTCGCACCCGCGGCGACGTCCCCCTGCACCTTGTCGGAGCCGGCCGCCGTTGTGCCAGCAGGCGCGCAGTTCGCGCCGGTCGCATCGCATACGAGATTAACGACGCCGTTGACGCGGGTGCCTGCCGGGGTTGGGTATGTCGATTGTGCAGCGGCCGGGCTTACGGAGAGCCCGGCCAGCGCGGCGACGAGGATGGCGAGACACCGCATCACGAAACCGGCCACGTTCGGCGGATGATCTCGTTTTCGATCGACTTCAGCGCCAACAGCGCGTCGACTTCGGACGTGATGACCGTGTCGTCGACGATTACGCGGACGCCGACACCGCCGCCGGGATCGCCGACGCCGAGCGTAACAGTGAGCCCGGAGATATCGTTCTGCGGCCGCGGAACGCTGTCGATCTGGAAAGCCATGATGGCTCCTTATGCGTTCGTGTAATAGAGATCGGCGACGAGCGTGCCGGCGGCCGGAAGCGATGCCGTGGCGATCGTCAGATAAATGCGCGTGTCGGCGGTAAGCGCTGCCTGACTCGCCGCCGTAGCCGTGCCGAACATCGTCGGCGTGTCGACCGCGGTGAACGTGCCCGCGGCGCGAAGCTGGCCGTTGGTGCCGTGCGTCTGCGACGTGCCGATCGCGATGACCGACGTGCCGAGCGTCGCCGACGCGGTGAGCACACCGAAGGCGAAGATCGAGCCGGCCGGGACAACCGCCAGCAAGATGTTATCAGCGGTGGTTTGCGTGGCGAGCGTGATCGACGCGCGGTAACGCCGAAACCGCGCACCGTAAGCGCCGGCGCTCGGCTTAACCTGCGGGCGGCTGTCGACGCCTGCGGTTTCGATGGAGTAGAGGTTCGCCATGTCTGCGCTTCCTTGTTGCGGTTTGAGTTGCGGTTCGGATCAGCCGGTCGTGACGATCTGCACGACCTTCTTCTCCTGAACGCGCGTCGCGCCCACGGTCGTCTTGGCATATACCTGCGTCGCGTAGCGCTTGTCGTCGCGAACGGATACGCGGGTGGTGATGTCGTTCCACATGCCGAGATGCATCGCGCCTGACGCCCACGCGGGCATGAGTCGGTTATTACCCGACACGAGCGTCGCCGCGGCGTCATAGGCGGTGGCGTCGCTGAACTCGACGGGCACGAAGTTGAAGCCCATGAAGGACGTCACCTTGCCTTCGACGAGCGTCGGCTTGTTGTTGTAGTCGAGCGACGTGACCTGAATTTCGTTGAGCAGGCCGTCGTGATCCGCCGCGGTGATGGCGGCGAACAGCTTCTCGTACTCCAGATCGACATCGGCCGACATGAAGAGGCGCTTGGCGGCGCGCAGCTTCGCGACGTTCAGGTTGGAGTTCGCACCGCCGACGTTCACGCCGACGATCTGGCCGGCCGGGAAGGCGATCGAGGTCGTGCCGTTCTCGCCGGTGGCCGACGTCGCGAAGAACGCCTGAAGGATTTCGTCGTCCTGCGCGCGGCGCATCGCGTTTACCGCGTTCATGACATAGGCCGACTGCGGATCGATCAGCATGCGGAGCTTGTCCTGATCGTCGATCAGATCGGCCCACTCGTAATCGTTCGGGAAGACCCAGCGCGCATCGGCAGGGGTCGAGATCAGCGGCGTATCGGCGTGACGCGACAGGTTCTTGACCGGCTTAACCGGGCCGATCTGCTCGACGGCCTTCGCGCCCTTGCCGGTGTAGCTGCCCTGCGAAACGGTCGCCAAGAGCTTACCGCCGCGCTGCTGGAGCAGCATCTCGACGTTGGTGGTGTAAGCCTGAACGAAGTGCGTCGGAACCTGAAACGACATGGCGGGTATCCCTTTACGGTGCCATGCCAGTTATCCGGTCCATCCGGGCCAGCCGTATTGCTAGCCCGGGTTAATAATCGGAATGCTACGCCCCCGTCAAGAGGGCGGGTACGCTACCTTGAACAATTCCTCCCACTCCTTCTGCGCCGGGCCGCGCACTTGCGGGTTGGGAGAGAGCAACTTAGCTTGGAAGTCGCTATCGCGCTGAAGCGTCTGAATGCGCTGCTGCGCGCCTTGCGACGTCTGCGTGAATTGGCCCTGGCCGCCGCTTTTGTCGCCGCTCGGAGCAGCCGCTTCGGACATGGCCCCGCCGAACTTGGCGAACATATTCATCATCGCCTTCGTACCGATCGCCATCTCGATCTTGTCGAGCGTGGCCTTCTCCAGCCCCGACTGACGGAACGCGCGACGGCCGGCTTCCTCGAAATCGCCGAACTTGTCGCCGAGTTCCTGCCCGAGCGCCGTGTAGTCCTGATCGGACTTGGCGTGGAACGCCTTCAGGCTCGCGACTTCGGACGCGAGAACGTTGCCGACGAGCCCCTTGGCAATAGCCGGCGGAACGCCTGCCTCGTGCATCCACTTCGACGCCTGCTCGACCACGGGGGTCATCTCCGTCGAGAACTGTCCGGCCAGTTCGGCGGGCAGGCCATTGGCCGCGAAAAGCTCCGAAGCCTTCGTGCCGACGAACTCCGGCGTGAAGCCGTAGTCTTCCGCCTTCTCGGGCGCGCCGAAGCCCGCCTTGGCGGTGAACGCCGCGATCTCTTCCTGCGTCGCGCCCTCCTTGGGCTTGACGAGGATGCGGTCGACGTCGCCGCCGCGCTCCATGCTGACGAGCTTTTCGACGTTCGTGTAACTGTCGAGCACGTCGTTCGGGTTCTGCCACCCCTTCGCCTGAATGGCCGTGTGGAACTTCGGGTCGACACCCGCGGTCTCATACCACGGCTTCTCGCCGCCAGCCGCAGGCGCGCCGCCCTGGCCGCCGCCCTGCTGTCCCTGATCGCCGGCAGCGGGGGTTCCACCCTCGCCACCGGAGTTGCCCGCGAGAGCCGCGGACCCCGGATTGGTCGCCATCGTTACTGTTCCTCTTCTCGTAGATTTACCGCCTCAAACGGTTCGAGATGCAGGAGCTTCACGAAGTGATCCCACACCTCACGGGTGGCCGCGGCGGCGGCGGTCCCGATCGGGTCGACCGCGCCGTTTCGGTCATAAACCAAAACGGCACGGGGGTTGCATACGCGCTTCAACTCGGCGGCCAGCACTCGGCCGTCTGGATTTAGTTGCCCTCTTGCGTCGAGCAGCAGACGGCGCGCGGCAACCTGCTTCTTGCGGTAGCGCGACACCATCAGCCGTGCCCGGCCGGCGCGCCTCGAAGCAGATCGGCCTTCATCTTCGTTTCGAGCGCGAGGTTGCGCAGATGATCGATGGCGGACATGAGCCCGCCGCCCATCTTGTTGTGAACGCGAAGGTCTTGGGCGTCGATCAGATCGAAGTCGACTTGCGTCGTTCCGTCCGCCATCACCGCGACGCACACGAAGCTCGTGACGTCGCCCTTCAGGAATTGCTCGTGTCGCTCGCCGAGTTTGTCGCGGTCCTTCCGCGCGAGGATCAGATCAGTCGCCATCGTAATCTCCGTCGATCTCCTGCGGATCGGGTTCGGAGCAGCACTCCAGCCCGTAGCCGTCACCGTCGACTTCGCTCTGATGGACGATCGCGCAGCACCCTGCGCAGATCACCTCGTCGATACCGATCTCGTCGGGGTCATCGTCTTCAGGGTGGTTAAACCCGCTATCCATGCTCATTTCGGTTCTCCGTTGTGACGGCCGTTAGAACGGCGCGGCCGTCGACGCCTGCCCTGCTTTCGCAAGGCTTTCGGCCGTTTGGCCGATTGCCGGTCCAGCTTGCAAAGCCAGAGCCATGTCCTGCTGCTGCTGCTTGGCGGCGCGTTTCGCCGCAAGCTCTTCGGGGGTGTTCATGATCTTCAGCGGCGCGCCCTGGCCTTCCGCCACGACGCGGATCGCGCGCTCATAGTTGAACACGTCCATGACGCTTTCGTCGTATTGGGCGATGGTGCCGACAGCCTCGAACGTCCGCAGCACGCCGACGACTTCCTCGCTGCGCTGCGCGCGGGTGAGCGGGCTGTCATATTCTACGTCGAGCGCGCCTTCGAGTTCTTCGGGCATCGGCCCGCACGCCGCCTCGATCGCGCCGGAGTGCCAGAGAATATCGATCTCGCGTTCGATGATGGTGCCGCAGAACTCGGACTGCTGGCGGCCCATCGTCGGCGCGAGCAATGCCCCCTTCTCCTGCGCACGCAGCAGCGCTTCGGTCGCTGTCATCTCCGGCGTCTCGACGAGAATTTGGAACAGCGTCACGAGGAACGCGCGGTTGATCGCCTGCCGGCGCTGATCCTGCAATTCGAGGCTGAAACCCGGATCGCCCTGCGGTGCGGCGCTCTTCGCCAGCACTTCACCGCGCTCGTTCATGTAGCCGGCGTTGATCGCCCCGGCGCGCATGCTGAACGGCGACATGCTGTCAACGTCGGCAGTGAGCCACGGCGGGTCCGTCACAAGCTGGCCGTAGCGCAGGCCCGTCTTCGCCATCTCGTTGAGCGTCTTGACGTCGGCGAGCGCATCCCATGCGGGGCTGCGCCCATACACCTCGCCGGGCGCGACGGTGTAGCGCGAAACGGCCAGGGGGAAGGTGCGGTAGCCACCTTCGCGGATCAGGTGTTTACCTTCGATGCAGATATCGTAGGCGCAGAACGCCATGCCCTTGTGGCCGACATTGCCGGCGACACGCTGCTCGTTGGGGCAGACGTGGAACAGGAACTCGAACTCCTTGTCCTGCTCGCTCGCCTCGAACTTCGTGACGTTCTCCGGCAGGTTGTCGCGGCCGAACTTCTCGATCGCCTGCGCGACGGTGAGCTTGTAGCGCCAGAAGAAGCCGATGATTACACCCCATGCGTCCTCGATCAGCCATAGCTCGGCGAGTGGGATCGAGCGGTAGCGGATGCCCTTCGACATGCCATCTTCGACGAGCAGCGCGCCGGTGCCGAACGCGCCGAGCCCCATGAAGACTTCGCTGGCCTGCGACGCGAAGTTGGCGCGGCGGCTGTAGCGGACTTGAAACAGGAGATCACGTAGCGCCTCGCACCACGTCATGACGCGCAGATTGTTGCGTAGCGCCTTGTCGACCGGAACGATACCGTGCCAGCGCTGCGTGCGCGGCATGACAAGGCTTTCGATCGCCGCGGCGAAGCTCGGGAGCGCTAGCTGTGCCGTGCTGTCGTAGATGAACTCGCCGCGGCGAGCCCCCTTCTCGCGCTGCTCGACGAAGTTATCGGCGCGCGGCAGGACATAGCGGGCAATCTGCTCGAACTGGCGATCGAAGTTGGCGCGATCGGATCGCGCCTTGTCGGCACGCTTCACGATCTCAGCGGCGGTTTTCGATCCTGTCGTCACTTCAGCCACGGGCGCACGTCCTTAAGTTGGTTAGAGGGGCGGCGCTTCGGCACGGAGATACACCCGCGCCGCCCCTCGACGATCAGCCGCCGCTTGCGCTTGGGCTGCGCGTCTTCCCGAGATCGGGAAGGCCGGTGTCGCTCGTCAGCACTGTTGTGGCGCGACCGCGACGGAGCGCCCGATCCGCGGCGTTCGCCCGCGCCTGTGCGTCGTCGACAGTGGGCACGGGCGGCGGTGCCGGCACGTCAGGCTTGGAGAAAAGGCCACTCATCGGATCAATCCCTTCCTTATATCAGGCTCTACGGGTCGCGCACCTCGACGTCTTATTCCCGCCCGCCGAAGCCGGCCATCCACGCATCGCGGTTTTCGCCGGGGCCGTAAGGACAGTCCTGCACGGTGGTGATGCGCACGCCGGTGTCGATGACATTACCGTCCTTGTCGGTGTTGTCGTCGTTCGCCTTCTTGGCCTCAAGGCCCTGCTGACGGATATGCTTTAAATTGCTCATGACTGTATCCTTTAAAACCCGCCGAGGGACCGGTAACCGCGACCATAGCCGCGCACCGGCCGTCCTGCAAAGTAAACACCAATCTCCGCGACTGAAGGAAGACCGCTCACCAGTTCGCCTCGCCTGTTCCTATCGCGATCCGGCCGGGGCCGCCGCGGCTGTCGAAACCGAAGCGGTCGAACCTTGCGCGGTTGATCCGCGCATGTCGTAGCATCATCATGGCGTAGCGGGAAGCCGAGATCAGATCGTCGTATTCCTTGACGATCTTGCCCTCGTCGCGGTGATACAGCCGCTTCTCTTCCATCCATAGCGGGCATACCCCGTCGAAGACGCGCCACCGGCCGTCGTTCATGCGCTCCAGCATGTCGAGCACCGCGGCTTCGACGCTGTTCGATCCGTCCGCGTTGGTGGCGTGCTCGCCGAGCATGTTGAGCCCTGCGGTCTTATATTGCCTGGCGAGCGCGACGCCGGTGCCCTTGTCGGACACCTCGCCGTCGTGGGGGTACGCCCACGGGTAGTTGCCCCACGAGCGTTCGTCGCCGATCGTCGCGACATGCTGCTTAGGTGTTGCTTTCGACAGCCGGTGCTCGCGCACGAGATAAACGATGTCGTTATCGCGATCCCACCGAAGCTGCGCCGCGGCTGTCGGGTGATCCCACCCGAAGTCGATCCCGTTTATGCCCGGCCAGTGCGTCGGCACGCTGAACGGCGGGATGAGGATGCGGCTGTCGGCGATCGGGAAGATGACGCCCGAGCCCAAGATCGGCACGCCCATCGCGCGGGCTTCGCGTTCATGCTCAGGGTAGCGAGCGATGATGCGCTCGCGCTCTTCGGCGCTGATGTGCTCGGCGTCGTTGATCGTCATCGTCGTGACGCGGCGGTGTTCGTCCTTCTCGGACAGGAAGCGGCGCACGACTTGGCTCATGCCAAGCAGCGGCGTGAACGTCATGATCGACGACCCGCCGGTTGCGGTGGTGCGGGTGATGCCCTCCGAATAGACGTCCTGCGGCGGCTCTTCGTCGAACCACACCCAATCGACGGTGTTGGCCTGCCACTTCGCGCGACCCTGATCGTAGGACTTGAAGCTGAAGGTCGACGCGCCGCCGTTGACGTGCTTGACCGTTACGCTGTCGAGCGCGTCGGCCACGCCGTTCTTCCGGCTCCAGTCCAGCACGCAATCCTTCGGGATATAGCCGGTGCCCCAATCGGCCTCGATCTTGGGCGGCCCGACGAGCAAGCGCTGCATGCCGTCGCGGGTGAGTTCGCTGCTCTCCGATCCGCCGATCGCGGTGATGGGCCGATCCCATCGGCGGCCCTGCCACCAATCGGGGTAGCGGCCGGTGAGGTGGAACGACGTCTCGGCCGCGCCGGCGAAGGTCTTGCCAAGCTGATTGCCCGCCATGAACAGGCGCTCATAGACCGGCAGCGATCCGGCGGTGTGGAACTCGCGCTGCTTGGCATAGGGCTTGTAGTGCGCCAGCCGGTTGACGGCGATCCGGCGCTCCTGCTCCTTCCGCAGCCGCGCCTCGAACACCGCCCACTCTTCGGCCGTGGCCTGCGCGCCCGGAACCGTGATCTGCTCTTCGCTCAACGCAGCTTCCCCGGTCGCGACGCGCGGCTCCACGCCCGATCCCACTTCGCGACGATCAGGCCGAAGACGACAGGGGCGACGCAGATCAACGCGCCAAGGATGACGAAGTGCTCGGCCCTCACTGCTTCCTCCCGCCCCACGCACCGCCGCAGGTGCAATCGTCAGCGTCTTCGCAGATGCACGGCAACCCCTGCCGGGTCGCGAGCCACGCGAAGAACAGGATCACCACGGCGGGGATCAGGATGGCGGCCGCTACGGCCAGGGCTGCACGCATGTCGGTTCTCCGCAGGATCGGCGTCTAGCTTGTTATGCTAGAACAGGCTCGCCGGGTCAATGTCGTCTTCAGCTTCGGCGATGCGGCGACGGTTCTCGCGCTCGACGACGTGATCGGGCTTCGCGAACGGCCGCCCCACTGGATACGGCAGCGATGGCGTTTCTGCTACTGACGTCTCGGCCTCTGTAGCTTTTTGGCCGCTAAGGGGAGGGAGAGCCCTCACGCGCTCTCTGATCGTATCGAGGTCTGCCCGTGGCGCGTCTGCTACGTTTAACACGTTATGCTCTGCTACGGGTGTATCGGCCCGCGGCGGCCGAAGTGCGGATGAGGTATTTACTCCCCCAAGGAGGTGCGCGCGATCCGGCCCCCCACCCCCCTCTTCGGCCGCATCGGTGCAGAGGGCGTTTTCGTCGGCGGGCTCGTGCGCCAATGGCAGGGCTGCTACACGCAACGGCGTAGCGTCGATCACCTGGCCTGCCCTTATCGCCGCCATGCGTTCCGCTACCTCTAGCATTTCTGCTAGACGCTCATCGCTCATGCCATCCGTAGGGGTGCTAACCTCGATCTTCTGCGGCATGAGGCGGGCCACCATTGAGACGAAGCCCATAGGATCGTGGAAGGCGGCGCGGGCTAGGGCGCTTTCCCCCTGTTCCTCCCATGCGGCGTAGGTGTCTTCAAAGAAGCGCTTTGCGAGCTTGGCACGACTGCCGGTGCGCCGGCGGTTGGCGTGGCGTTCCGGCTGATATCCGGTGCGGAACAGGCTAGCAGGGCTGCTATCAGGCTTTTCGGTCGACATTTCGTGCGCTCATGGCTGCTATGGGCGATAAGGAACGTCCCTGAACGCCGCCAAAGTCAAACGGACATAACACCGTAAACGGGGGCTGAAGCCGCTAACCCGTTGAGGCGATTAGGTTTTTGCACCTATTGATCCTTCAGCGGCCACGTCGAACGATCGGGAGGCCGGGAGCGCGACACCTCAAAGCCGCGTAGCAATCTGGCATGGTGATTTTACGTTTTACCACCCGTTACCGATTACTACTGCCAGAACGCCCGCGCGGGATTACCGGCACGGCGCGCGACAGCGTGACGGGGTGGTGGTAAGCCCCCCGGCTCTGGAAGGAATATATACTATGAAACCGCGCATCGGCATTGTATGAAACGGGCGCTTAACTTGAACGGAGAAACAGCCATGCCCGAGATCATGCCGTATTTGCGCTTCGACCCTGAAGCCGTCGAGGTAGGGTCGCGCCTCGTAATAGACCGCAAAGCCGATACGGGCCGATGCCGCGAGCGTGTGCTAGTTGCCGTTCACAAGCTCCTGGCCGTTGACGATCACACCCGCCGCGACGGCAGCGCCGGCACGCTCATGACGTGGCAGAGCGAATGCGGGCAGTGCGCCGCGCTGTTCGAGCAGGTGAGCGGCGCGGACTTCAAGGGCTTCATGCGCCGTTGCCCGTCATGCCGCAAAGCCTCGCCCCGGCGGTCCCTTGGATTTCCAAGCGGCCCGCGCAACCGCTACACGCTCTATCTGCTTGGCGAGCGCCACCCCTACGAGGTTGATCCGGCATCGCTGTTTTAAGGCGCTGAACATTTTTGCTACACGGCCGTTGACAGCCCTGTAGCAGTTTTGCTATTGCCCTTGCATCGGCACTGAAGCCGCAACGGAGATGAGACAATGAGCAAGCCCGATATCTACGCCGCGTTCGACAAGGCGACCAACAGCTTCAGCGCATCGGCGCTGATCCTCAACGGCAAGGTTGCCGGCCGGATCGTTATCAAGTTCGGCGCGGCCGCGACGGCCTATGTGCAGGTGTGGGGCGTTGAGATGGCGAGCGGCCGCGCCACCGGTTACGGCTATGACAAGGCGAGCGCCGCGGTTGAGGCGGCCGTTGCAAAGCTGCGGCTCGACAAGGCAAACGAACGCGACGACGAAGGGCGCGCAGCCCTGGCCGCATTGCTTTCCGCCTTCAGCACCCGCGACGACGGCGCGCGCTACACGTCGCGCCTTGAAGCCGCAGGCTTCACGCTCGCCAACGTCATCTGATATCAACCCTGCTACGCAACGGAGAATTTGCTATGACCGACCGTGCAGCCCTTTTCGCCCGCGACTTCTTCCTTCAGTCCTACATCGCCACCATGCTTGAAGACGTGCAGGCGCGCGAGAATGACGAAGCGTGCAGTGAGGATCGCGAGCCCCGCGACTGCGGCACGATCTACACCGTTCCCGATGTTACATTCGATCAGATGCGCGCCGATGCCGAGCGTTTCCAGCGCGAAGCCGCTAACGATCTCACCGCAGCGCACGACATGGGCGTACTCTACGGCCGCGATCAGGCTGGCGCGGATTTTTACCTAACCCGCGTCGGGCATGGCGTCGGGTTTTGGGATCGCGGCATCGGTGAAGCAGGTGAGCGCCTTACCGCCCGCGTCGGGCATGGCACCGCGTTTCCGTCGTTTGACCCCTACATCGGCGATGACGGCGCGGTGTATCTCGCGTGACGCCCCTAAGCCCCGGCGGCCGATGCGCAGCCGGGGCGGCCGATGCGCAGCCGGGGCTATGATGGCACCATGCCTGAACGGAGAAACGAACCATGATCTACGCTGAAGCCGCCTATTTCGACGGCAACCATTGCGCCCACGTCGCCGCCCGCGACGAGGCGCGCCGGCTTGCCCGGATCGATGCGAACAGCCGCCGCGCCCTGCGCGAGCGTCGCACCGGCGGCCGGGCATGAGCCCCGAAGCCGCCGCGGTCGTGACGATCGTCGTGCGCGCCCTGATGTTGGGCGGGCTCGCGCTGGCCGTCTGGAGCATTCAACGCGACGTGCGCGCCGCCTGGCCGCGTATCGTCGAGCTATTCACCGAAGAGGAACAGACCGATGATGACGCCTGAAGCCGCAGGGGCCGCCCTGGCCGCCGATCCCACGTTCCGGCTTATGAGCCGCGAAGAGCAGGAAGAGGAAGCGGCGCGCCTGCTAGGCGGGTTCAACACCCCTAGCGACGATCCGCTAGACGTCGCCCTCGCGATCGAGCTTGCCGAAGCAGGGGAGTTCGCCGAAGCGCTGGCGCGGGAACGGCTGGCAATCGCCGAACAGGCCACGGGGCTAGAGCCGTGCCGCCTGAACGCGGACGGCCCGCCTTGCAACGGCGATCAGCCGATCGCGGGCAACGGCCGTTGCATGACGTGCGGGGCGCAACGGCGGGCAGAGACGCCCGCCACGGCCCCTGAAGCCGTTCCGGCACCCGTCGCACCCCCGAAGCCCGAAACGGCCCCCACGGCGGCCGCAGCGCCAATTTTACCCGGTACTGAAGCGCCCCGCCTCCGGCATGGCGTGACGTCCGATCCGGGCGCGTCGTTTCTCGGGCGCTTCAAGGAGGCTACGGGCGCGACGGATCGCGAGACGTCGGGCATGCTCGGCATGAGCCGCGCGACGGTGCAGGCATACGCCGCCGGCCGCCTGCCCGAAAAGCTCACCCCTCAACAGGTGGCGACGATCCGCGCCGACATTGCCGACCGCCTCCTACTCCTGGCCGATCTGGATCGCGATCTCGCCGTCGCGGTTGGCGAACTCGACTAGGTATCGCCTATCCGCAATCATGGGGCTTTAGGGCCGTCGATCGTTTTTCCGATCGGCGGCCCTTGCCATGTCTGGCATAACAGGTTAGTGCTCGTCTCCGTCATTGTTGGAACGGAGAACACCGATGCTGCTAACACCTCTCGCCCGTATCGAACTTGCCGAACAGGCGCACGCTGAAGGCCGGATTATTCAAGGCTCGTGGCGCAAGAACGTCGACGGTCGCGAACTCGTTTGCGCCCTTGCCGCGTTCGGTCCCGATATCAATTCGGCGTCGAACTGCCCGGCCGATCTCATGCCCCGGTGGCTCGCCGAATTGGTGCCAACGCTCGACGACGGGATCGCCAAGAGCGACGTTCCGTGGTTCAGCGGAGAGCTTATCTCTCGGGCACGTCGCTGGCATGCGCTTGACGATGGTGCGTGGGAGCGCGTTCGCACCGGTTTCATGATCGCCGGCATCAGGCAGGCACTTGCGAGCGCCGAACCTGTTCAGCCCGATCCGAAGCCCGCTTACTGGCAGAAGGTCGTCGATGCATGCAACGGCGTCATCACCGCTCTCGAAACGGGCCGCGGCATCTTGGCGGCGGAGGCGGCGACGGCGGAGGCGGAGGCGGCGACGGCGGAGGCGGAGGCGGCGGAGGCGACGGCGCCGGCGGCGGCGACGCC
>Ga0247823_10000328_pt1 | contig 41600 bp, 17 predicted proteins | sample 13C_PalmiticAcid_2_FD_192426 | JGI IMG/M metagenome (GOLD analysis project Ga0247823, IMG submission 192426) | Soil microbial communities from agricultural site in Penn Yan, New York, United States - 13C_PalmiticAcid_Day30 | ecosystem: Environmental > Terrestrial > Soil > Agricultural land... | reverse complement strand
CGATCTACACCTTCTACCTGATCGATATCGCCCTGATCTGGCTCAGCCTGCGCCGAATCGACCGCGCCACCGCGCCGATGCGCACCATCGCCCTCTCGTTCGGCTTACCGCTCCTCTTCACGATCGAACGCGGCAACCTCATCCTCCCCGGCTTCGCGTGCTTCATCCTCGCGCACGGCCCGTTGCTGAAGCAGGGCTGGGGCAGGGCGCTTGCCGCAGCCGCGACGATCAACTTCAAGCCCTATCTGTTGCTCCCCGTCCTTGCCCATGCGGTGAAGCGCGAATGGCGCCCGCTCGAGATCGCCGGGATCGCGACGGTTCTGCTCTACCTGGTCACCCTCGCCATGGTCGGTGGGGGAACCCCGGGCGAGATCGCCTCCAACACCGCCAACTGGGTGATCTTCCAGAGCGGGCAGGTGTGGAACGAGATCAACTATTCGACCAGCTATGCCCCGCTGATGCTGGTGCAGAAGGCGCCGATTCCGCTGCTCCAATTCGTGCCGTCCGAGACCGTCGACACGATCATCCTCGTCGCCTCCACCGTGATCCGTGCGACCCAGGGCATCGCGCTCGTCGCCCTGCTCGCCGCCTGGGTTCAGCCCGGCGCGGTCGCGCGGGAGCGGATCGCCGCGCTGCTGCTCGGCGCCTACCTCGTCACCCAGTCGCCCGGCGGCTACACGCAGGTGTTCCTGATCTTCCTCGTCTTCCTCGAACCCTGGCGCCGCCCGGGGCCGATCGTCGCGCTGATCTGCGCCTATCTCCTCAGCCTGGTGGGCGACATCCCGCTCTCGACGATCCTCGAGCTGTCGACGCCAAGCTGGCTCAGCGGCCGTCCGGTCGAGCCGGCGTTCGGCCTTACCATCGGCCATTTCGTCCGCCCCGGCGTGATCGCGCTGCTGGTCTGGGCGCTCGCGCTCGACACCATCGCGCAGAGCGTCCGCGCGCATGGCGGCCGGCGCCCCGTCCTCGGACTCGCCCCCGCATGATCCTCGACCACGATCTCGAAGCGGTGAACGCCGCGCTCGCCCCGCTCTGGCCGCGCCTGTCGGGCGCGCGCATCTTCATGACCGGCGGTACCGGTTTCATCGGCCGCTGGATGCTCGAAGCGCTTGCCCGTGCCGATGTGGATGCAGAGGTCGTGGTGCTGACCCGCGACCCTGCCGCCTTTGCCGAGCGCGCACCGCATCTCGCCGCGCGCCTCACCCTGCTCCCGGGCGACGTGATGAATTTCGAGCCGCCCAAGGGCGCGTTCACCCACATCATTCACGCCGCCACCGACGCCAGCGCCGCGCTCAACGCGCGCGATCCGCTGCGCATGTTCGACACCATCGTCACCGGCACACGCCGCGCGCTCGACTTCGCGCGCACCAGCGGGGCGGGGCGAGTACTCTATCTCAGCTCCGGCGCGGTCTATGGCGCCCAGCCGCCGCAGGTCAGGTATGTGCCTGAGGACTGGCATGGCGGCCCCGACCCGTGCGATCCGCGCTCGGCCTATGGCGAGGGCAAGCGTGCCGCCGAGATGCTGTGCGCGATCTATGCCCGCCAGTTCGGGGTTCAGGTGGTGAACGCGCGCATCTTCGCGCTGCTCGGGCCGTTGCTCTCGCTCGACATCCATTTCGCCGCGGGCAATTTCATTCGTGACGCGATGGCCGGCGCGACCATCCGGGTCGAGGGATCGGGGCAGGCAGTCCGTTCCTATCTCTACACCGCCGATCTCACGACCTGGCTGTGGACGCTGCTGCTCAACGGCAAGCCCGGCGAGACCTATAATCTCGGCTCCGAGGAAGCGGTCTCGATCGCCGATCTCGCGCGCCGCACGGCCGCGATCCTCGGCGGGCCGAGGGTCGAGATCCTCGGTCGGCCCGATCCCGGCTGGAACCCCGGCCGCTATGTTCCCTCGACTTCAAAATTCCGCCGCGATTTCGGCCTCGCGCCCGCTGTCGACCTCGACGAGGCGATCCGCCGCACCGCGCTTCACAACGGATGGACTCCATGAATCTCGTCAAGCTCTCCGACTGGGTCGCCAACACGCTCGCACAGCGTGGCGTTCGCGATGTGTTCATGCTGACCGGGGGCGGGGCGATGCACCTCAACCACTCGCTCGGCACACACCCGTCGCTCAAGACGACCTTCACCCATCATGAGCAGGCATTGGCGATGGCGGCAGAGGCCTATTACCGCCTCACCAACCGGCTCGCGGTGGTCAACGTGACCTCGGGCCCCGGCGGCACCAATGCGATCACCGGCGTCTATGGCGCCTATGTCGACTCGATCGGCATGCTGGTCATCTCGGGGCAGGTGAAGACCGAGACCACCGTGCGCCACACCGGCCTGCCGCTCCGCCAGTTCGGCGATCAGGAACTGGATATCGAGGAGCTGGTCCGGCCGGTCACCAAATATGCGACGATGGTCACCGACCCGCGCTCGATCCGCTACCATCTGGAAAAGGCGATCCATCTCGCCACCACCGGCCGGCCCGGTCCGGTGTGGCTCGATATCCCGCTTGATGTGCAGGCGACGAAGATCGATCCCGACGATCTGCTTCCCGGCTTCGACCCGGCAGAGCTGGATCAGCCGTGGCAGACTACCGATCTCGACGCGACCGCCGACGCGATCCTCGCCAAGCTGGCCGCCGCCCAGCGCCCCGTGGTCTTCGCGGGCGGCGGCGTCCGCCTGTCGGGCGCGCATGCCGAATTCCTCGCGCTGATCGAGAAGCTCGGCATCCCTGTTGTCACCGGCTGGAACGCGCATGACGTGCTGTGGAACGATCACCCGCTCTATTGCGGCCGTCCCGGCACGGTGGGCGATCGCGGCGGCAACATGGTGACGCAGAGCGCGGATCTGTTGCTGATCCTGGGCAGCCGCCTCAACATCCGTCAGGTCAGCTATAACTGGAAGAGCTTCGCGCGCGAGGCGTACAAGATCTGGGTCGAGATCGATCCGGTCGAGCTGGCCAAGCCCACCGTCACCCCCGACATGCCGGTGGTTGCCGACCTCGCCGACCTGATCCCGGCGCTGTTCGACCGGCCCTATGCCGGACCGACGGCGGCGCATGACGAATGGCTGGAATGGTCGCGGGAGCGGATCTTCAACTTCCCGGCGGTGCTGCCCGAATATCGTCACCACGGGCCGAGCATCCATCCCTATGTCGCGATGGACGAGCTGTTCGCGCAGCTCGAAGAGGACGATGTGGTCGTCACCGGCAACGGCAGCGCCTGTGTCGTCAGCTTCCAGACCGCGAACCTCAAGCAGGGCCAGCGGTTGTGGACCAATTCGGGCTGCGCGACGATGGGCTACGATCTGCCCGCCGCGATCGGCGTCTGGGCTGCGACGCGGGGTGAGAAGCGGATCGTCGCCATCGCCGGAGACGGCAGCATCATGATGAACATTCAGGAGCTGCAGACCATCGCCGGCTACAACATGCCGGTCAAAGTCTTCCTGGTGAACAACAGCGGTTACGTCTCGATCTTCCAGACGCATCGCAACTTCTTCAACGGGGTCGAGGTTGGCGGCGGGCCCAAGAGCAACGTTACCTTCCCCGATTTCGGCAAGGTCGCGACGGCGTTCGGCTTCAGCTATTTCCGTGCAGAATCGCATAACGACCTGCCCGGCACGATCGCCGCGGCGCTCGCCGCCGACGGCCCGGTGCTGTGCGAGCTGATCATCGACGAGCATGTCGGGTTCGCGCCCAAGCTCGGCGCCAAGGCCCATCCGGATGGCCGGATCACCTCGCCCGCACTGGAAGACCTGTCGCCCTTCCTCCCGCGCGATGTGCTCGCCGCCAACATGCGGATTCCGCTGATGGAAGAGTCATGATCGGGGCAAGCGCGGAACGCCCGTTGCGCTTTGCCGCAGCGGGCGCGGCGAACACCGTGTTCGGGCTCGGCATCTACCCGCTGCTGCTGTGGGCGGTGCCGGTATTCCACACCCATTACCTGATCGCGCTCGGCATCGCGCAGGCGGTCAGCCTGTGCTTTGCCTTCACCACCTACAAGCTCGGCGTGTTCCGCACGCGCGGAAATCTTGTCCGCGAATTCGGCGCCTTCGCCAGCTTCTACCTTGTCAACTATGCGGCCAACTGGATCATTCTGCCGATCCTGGTCGAGATCGGCGGTGTCCCGCCGGTGATCGCCCAACTCGGCTTCGCGTTCGTCATCATCGTGACGAGCTGGTTCTGGCACAGCCGCGTCACCTTCCGCACCGCGGAGAGACCCTGATGACCGAGTATCTGTACCGCAACTGCCCCGCCTGCGGCTCCTCCGACGCGCGCCGTGAGGTCCGCGCAGGCAAGGCCGCCGAGACGATGACGCTCGACGCGTTGCGCCCCTTCTGGGCCGGGCTGTTCAAGGAGAAGTGCTTCTTCTCCTATCATCGCTGCACCGGCTGCGGGCAGCTCTACAATCCGGTGTTCTTCACCGGCGACCAGCTTGGCGACCTCTACGCGCGCATGGCGCCCAATATGGATGCTGTAGGCGACGCCGCGATCGTCGCGACGCAGCAGGGCTATTTCACGCGCACCGTTTCGCAGGGCGGGTTGGGCGGCGGCTATCTGGAGATCGGCCCCGATGTCGGCCACATTGTCCGCGCCGCGGCGCTGCACGGCGGGTTCAACCGCTTCTGGCTGTTCGAACCGAACGAGGCGATCCATGAGACGCTGCGCGCTGCCGCCGGTGGCCTTCCCGCCACACTCTCGACCGGGATGGACGATCTCTCACCGGTGCCCGACGGCTCGATCGGCCTTGCGGTGATGGTGCATGTGCTCGACCATCTGCTCGATCCGCTGGCGATGCTGACGCAGATCCGCGCCAAGCTGCGCCCGGGTGGCACGCTGATGATCGTCACCCATGATGAAAGTTCGCTGCTGCGGCATGTCATGGGCAGGCGCTGGCCGCCCTTCTGCCTCCAGCACCCCGAACTCTATCGTCCCTCGACGATGAAGGCGCTGCTTGGGCGCGCAGGCTTCGACGATGTCGTGGTCGAGGGCAGCCGCAACGTCTTCCCGCTCGATTTCCTCGTGCGGCAAGCGGCATGGGCCGCCGGGATCCGCGTCAAATCCGTGCCGCTCCCGGCGATCCCGGTCGGCTTGAGGCTCGGCAATATCCTGACGTTGGCGACCGCCCCGGCTCAGTCTGCGGCGCGCTCGCCGATGCTCGAAGCCGCGGAATAGTCGGCGATCTGGGCGAGGGTGACGGCGCGGGCGTCCTCACCAGACCCAACCGCCTTGTGCCAGGCGACGATCCATTCAAGCGCGCGGTCGAGGGTGAGGGCAGGGCGCCAGCCCAGCGCCGCCCGTGCCTTGGAGCTGTCGAGCCGCAGCAACCCCGCCTCGTGCGGCCGCGGACCGCTGTCGAGCAAGGGCGCGTCACCGTCGCCCCATGCCGCACGCATCCGCTCGACGATCCAGCCGACCGGGCGCGCGTCGTCGTCGGACGGGCCGAAATTCCAGGCATCGGCAAAGCTGCGATCGCCCGCCATCAACCGTTCGGCGATGGCGATATAGCCGCCCAGTGCTTCCAGCACATGCTGCCACGGCCGCACCGCGTCGGGCGCTCGGATCAGCGGCGCGGCGCCGGCTTCGAACGCGCGGATCAGGTCGGGGATCAGCCGGTCCTCGGCCCAGTCGCCGCCGCCGATGACATTGCCCGCGCGCACTGTGGCAAGAGCGGGGCCGTCGGTCTCGAAGAACGAGCTGCGCCACGACGCTGCTGCCAGTTCGGCGCAGCCCTTGCTGCTGCTGTACGGGTCGTGCCCGCCCATCGGATCGCTTTCGCGATAGGGCCAGATCCATTCGCGGTTGGCGTAGCATTTGTCGCTGGTGATGCAGACGATACCCTTGACCCCGCCTGTTTGCCGCGCGGCTTCCAGGACGTGCACGGTGCCCATCACATTGGTCGCATATGTACTTACGGGGTCGGAATAGGAACGGCGCACCAGCGGCTGCGCCGCGAGATGGAAGACAAGTTCCGGTTTCGCTCTGACAAACGCGGAATGCACCGCGGCGAAATCACCAACATCGGCTACCACATGCTCCACGATCTCCTCGATCCGCGCCGCCTCGAACAGGCTTGGATCGGTCGGCGCCGGAAGCGCCAGTCCGGTCACTTCCGCACCCATGGAGTGCAGCCACAGGCTCAGCCAGCTGCCCTTGAATCCGGTATGCCCGGTGACCAGCACCCGGCGCCCGTTCCACCCGTTCACCAGCGTTTCCACGGCGCATTTCCGCCGTTCCACAGATCTTCCAGATAGAGTTTGTCGCGCAGCGTATCCATCGGCTGCCAGAACCCGTCGTGGCGGTATCCCATCAACTCGCCGCCGCGCGCCAGCGTCTCCAGCGGCTTCTGCTCCCACACGCTGTCCGGGCCGTCGATCAGGTCGAGGACGGAGGGATCGGCGACGAAGAACCCGCCATTGATCTGTCCGCCATCGCCGGCAGGTTTCTCTTTGAAATCGGTAACTTGCGTGCCGCTGAACTCGAGCGCGCCGAACCGGCCCGGCGGTGAGACCGCGGTGATCGTTGCGCGCAGTCCGTGCGATTTGTGGAAGCTGACAAGGTCGGCAATGTCGATATCCGCCACCCCGTCGCCATAGGTGAAGCAGAACGGTTCGCCGTCCTCCAGATAGGGCCGGATCGCGCCCAGCCGCCCGCCGGTCATCGTTGCCGCGCCGGTCTCGACCAATGTGATCCGCCACGGTTCGCTGCGCGCGTGATGCACCTCCATCCCGTTGCCGCCGCGCAGGTCGATCGTTACGTCGGAGGTGTGGAGGAAGTAGTTCGCGAAGAACTCCTTAATCAGATAACCTTTATATCCGAGGCAGATAACGAAGTCGTTGAACCCCGCCGCCGAATAGATTTTCATGATGTGCCACAGGATCGGCATCCCGCCGATTTCGACCATCGGCTTGGGCCGAACGGCCGTCTCTTCGCCGAGCCGGGTACCAAGACCGCCGGCCAGGATTACGGTTCGCATCGTTACTCCACGTCATGCCATTCGACACCATGACGGACCCGAACCTCCCGCCCCGTAACCGCAATCGCTGGACCGAGCGTGCTGCGGTCCTGCTCATCCTCCTTGTCGCCGCCGCGATCCGTATCCACGGCGTCGGGTTCGGCCTGCCTGCGCTCAACGACCCCGACGAGCCGCTGTTCATGATGACCGCGCTCGACATGCTGCGCAGCGGCAATCCCAACCCCGGCTGGTTCGGGCATCCGGCGACGCTGACGTTCTACGCGATTGCGCTGGTGATGGTCGCAGTCGCCGGGGTCGGCATCCTCACCGGACGCTTCGCCGATACCGACGCGTTCGTCGCCGCGGCCTATGCAGATCCGTCGATCCTGTTCCTGCCCGCGCGCCTGTTCTTCGTTGCATGCGGCGTGCTGTGCGTCGGGCTGACCTGGCGGCTGGGAAGACGGCTGGGTGGCCCACGGCTCGGTCTTGCCGCCGCGGCCCTGCTCGCGGTCAATTCGATCCATGTCGATTATTCGCAGCTGATCCGCACCGACGTGCAAATGACGGTTTTTGTCCTGTTGGCGATACTGGCGGCGCTGAACATCCTGGAGCGGGGCAGGCTGCGCGATCATGCCGCGGCCGGGATCTTCATCGGGCTGGGTGTGGCTACCAAATGGCCGGCGGCGTTGATTGCGCTGAGCCCGTTGGTTGCCGCTCTGGTCAACGGTATTCCACGGGGGCGCGTATGGCGCCCGCTCGCGGTTCTGGCGGGCTCGGCTGCCATCGCGTTGTTCGCGGTCTCGCCCTTCCTTTTGCTCGATTATGCGACAGTGGTGCAGAACCTGACCGGTGAGGCGCGGCCCGCGCATCCGGGGGCGACGGGTGGCGGCTTTCTTGCCAATCTCGGCTGGTATCTGCGTGGCCCCATGCTCGAATCGCTCGGTCTGGCTGGCGTAGCGGCAGCGGTGGTTGGATACGTGCTGGGCCTGCGCGACCGTCGCGTGCGCTTTGCAGTGCTGCCGGGCGTGGTCGCGTTCGCAATCATGATCAGCGCGCAATCGCTGGTGTGGGAGCGGTGGATCATCCCGCTGCTGCCCTTCCTTGCACTGGCGATTGCGGCGGCCGTCTGTGCGTTGGGCGACTTCCTGCGCGCCCGGTTTCGGCGGCCCCTGAAGGGAGCCGAACTGGTTGTCGTTGCGTTGTTGCTGTTGCCGATGGCCGCGGCGACGCGTGCGAGCCAGACGGAGCGGGCGTCGGACACCCGCGAGGCCGCATCGGCCTGGATCAGGGCGAACGTACGCCAAGGCAGCACGATCCTGGTCGAGCACGCGGCGTTCGATCTGTTGCAGAGCGGATGGGGACTCCGCTTCCCGTTGGGTTCCGCCGGTTGCGTCGATGCCGCGGCATTGCTGGCTGGGAAGATCACTTACTCCCGTGTCGAAACACTGCGGTCGGGTCGTGCCGTCGTCGATGTCGGGCATGTGGACCGCGCGCAGTTGCGCAGCTGCCGCGCCGACTATGCGATCTTCACCCATTATCAGGTCTATGCCGACGAGCGGCAGCGCTTCGGCGAGCAATGGGAAGCGTATCGCGCCGTTGCGGTGGACGGACGGCTACGCGCCGTGATCCGCCCGGAGGCGGGCGTCCGGGGTGGACCGGTGGTCCATATCGTGGAGTTGCATTCGTCGGCTACGCCGCGCCCGTAGTATCGATTTGGATGGCACCGCCGCGCCGCAGCGGTGCCATCCTTTCTGCTATGGTGCGGGTTGCAGGTTACGCGGCGCTTGGGCGGCTTCGTCCTGTTCGATCATCGCCACGTCGGTCTCCCGCCGCCCGTAGCGGGCGTAGAGCGTAGGCAGGACGAACAGGGTGAGCAGCGTCGCCGAGATTAGCCCCCCGATCACCACGGTCGCCAGCGGCTTCTGCACCTCGGCGCCCGATCCGGTGGCGATCGCCATCGGTACGAAGCCGAGCGACGCTACCAGTGCGGTCATCACCACCGGCCGCAGGCGGGCAAGTGCGCCCTCATAAGCCGCCTCCGCCCGACTCACCCCGCGCGCCATCAGATCCTGGATCGAGGTGACCATGACCAGGCCGTTCAGCACCGCGATACCGGACAATGCGATGAACCCCACCGCTGCGGAGATCGAGAACGGCATGTCGCGCAGAAATAGCGCGAGCACACCACCCACCAGCGCGAGCGGTACGCCGGTAAAGACGATTGCAGCGTCGCGCACGCTTCCCAATGCGCCGTAGAGCAGCAGGATGATCAGCGCGAAGCAGGCCGGCACCACCAGCATCAGCCGCTGGCTTGCGGACTGAAGATTCTCGAACTGGCCGCCCCATTCGACATACTCACCGGCCGGCAGCCGGACGTCTTTCGCGATTGCAGCACGTGCATCCTCGACCACGCCGGCAACGTCACGGCCGCGGACATTAGCCTGAACCACCACCCGGCGCTTGCCGTTCTCGCGACTGATCTGGTTGGGACCGGACGTCACCGCGATGTCGGCGATGCTTTCCAACGGCACGAAGGCGCCGTCCGGCGTCGGAACGGGAACCTGACCCAGCGTCTGCAGATCGGCGCGGGCCGCGTCGGTCAGCCGGATCGTCACCGCAAAGCGCCGGTCGCCTTCGAAGATCATGCCGGCGTCGCGTCCGCCGATAGCGGCGGCGACGACATCCTGCATGGCCCGCGGGGTGATGCCGAGCCGGGCCATGGCGTCACGGTTCGGCCGTATGTCGAGCATCGGCAATCCTTCGGTTTGCTCGACGCGGACATCGGTCGCACCGCGCACGGTGCGCAGGATGCCCGCAATCTTGTTCGCGGTGGCGTTCATCGCGTCGGTATCGTCGCCGAACACCTTGACCGCGATATCGCCGCGCACGCCGGCGATCAGTTCGTTGAAACGCATCTGGATCGGCTGACTGATCTCGAACGCATTGCCGGGCAGATTCTCCAGCGCCTTCTCGATCTTCCCGACGAGTTCGGTCTTGGGCAGCTTCGGATCCGCCCACTCCTTGCGGTCCTTCATGATGATGAAGGTGTCGGAGATGTTGGGGGGCATGGGATCCGAGGCGAGCTCTGCGGTGCCGGTCTTGGAGAAGACGAACTTCACCTCCGGGATTGCCGATATTGCTCTTTCCACCTGCAACTGCATCGCCTGGCTCTGCTCGACCGAGGTGCCGGGTACGCGCAACAGCTGCGCGGTGGCATCGCCTTCATCGAGCTGGGGCAAGAATTCTTGACCGAGCGTCGTGAACGCACCGATCGCGAGCAGGAAGCCGCCGACCCCCGCGATCATGGTGATGCGTGGTCGATTCATCGCGCCTTTCAGTCCGGGCTCGTAGCGCCGTTTGAGCCAGCGCATGATCCGGCCCTCCTTCTCCTCGACCGGTTTCGATAGCCAGATCGCGAGCATTGCGGGCACGAAGGTGAGCGACAGCACGAAGGCGCAGGCAAGCGCGAGGATGACGGTGAGCGCCATCGGCGTGAACGTCTTTCCTTCCACCCCGGTCAGGGTGAGCAGGGGAACATAGACGAGGATGATGATCGCCTGACCATATACCGACGGGCGGATCATCTCGCGCGCTGCCGCCGCGACGACCGACAGGCGTTCGCCCTTGTCGAGCGTACGGCCGAGATGATGCTGCCGCTCGGCGATCCGCCGCAACGCGTTCTCCACGATGATCACTGCGCCATCGACGATCAGGCCAAAATCGAGCGCGCCAAGGCTCATCAGGTTGGCTGATACCCCGCCGCGCAGCATGCCGAAGCTGGTCATCAGCATGGTGACCGGAATCACCAGCGCCGCGATCAGCGCAGCCCGGAAATTGCCGAGCAGCAGGAACAGCACGACAATGACCAGCAACGCGCCCTCGGACAGGTTCTTCGCCACGGTCTGGATCGTCGAATTGACCAGCCCGGTGCGGTCGAGCACCGGCTGGATCACGATGTCGGTCGGTAGCGACGCATTGACCTCATCGAGCCGGGTCGCGACCGCGGAGGCGACATTGCGGCTGTTTTCGCCAATCCGCATGATTGCGGTCCCGACCACGACTTCTTTGCCGTTTTCCGACGCCGAACCCATGCGGATCGCCTGGCCGAGCTTCACTGTCGCCACCTGATTGAGCAGGATCGGCACGCCTTCACGGGCCGCAATGACGGTGCGGGCAAGCTGATCGGCGTTGGCGATGCGTGCGTCCGAGCGCACGGCAAGACCCTCGCCATTGCGGTCGACCGTCCCGGCACCAACTGCGCTGTTGTTCTCCTCGAGTGCGGTCGCGAGATCGCTCAGGCTGAGTTTGAGCGATGCCAGCCGCTGCGTGTCGGGAACGACTTGATACTGCTTTACGTAGCCGCCGATCGAATCGACGCCGGCCAGGCCGGGCACCGACTTCAGCAGCGGCGAGACGATCCAGTCCTGCGCGGTGCGCAGATAGGTCGCCTTGTCCGCTTCGCTGACCAGCCGCTCGCCTTCGGGCGTGATGTAGCTGCCGTCCGGCTGGAGGCCGGGTTCACCGGGCTTGTGCTTGTCCTCGTCCCGGTGCTCCATGTGGACGGTCCACATATAGACTTCGCCCAGGCCGGTCGCGATTGGCCCCATTTCCGGCATCGTGCCTTCGGGAAGGCTCTCTTCGGCAGTGCGTAGCCGCTCGGCGACCTGCTGGCGTGCGAAGTAGATATCGGTCGAGTCCGTGAAGACCGCCGTGACCTGTGAGAAACCGTTGCGGCTCAGCGAGCGCGTATATTCGAGGCCCGGGACACCGGCGAGTGCGGTCTCGATCGGAAAGGCGACCTGCTTTTCGACCAGCTCGGGTGAAAGGGCGGGGGCGCGGACATTGATCTGCACCTGGTTGTTGGTGATGTCCGGGACGGCATCGATCGGCAGGCGCGCAAGCGAAACGCTACCGACCGCCGCGGCGATCAGGGTGATGAGCAGCACGAACCAGCGCCGCTCCACCGCAAAATTGACGATACGTTCGATCACGGATCAATGCCCTCCGTGTTCGGCTTCGCCCTTGGCGAGTTCCGCCTTGAGCGTGAAGCTGCCCTGACCGGCGATCTCCTCGCCGCCCTGAAGACCGGCGGTCACGGTGACCGTTCCCGATCCCCGCATACCCAGCGTGACCGGTTGAGCCCGGAAGCCGCCGGAGGTGCGGACGAACACGGTCTGCCGGTTTTCGACCGTCTGGACCGCCGAGGTCGGTACTGTCACCGCTTCTCCACGCGTGGCGGGTGTGGCGATAAGCGCGGTCACGGGTTCGCCGACGCGCCACTGTCCGGCACGATTGTCGATCAGTGCGATCACCGTCACGAGACGGGTTGATTCGTCGAGGATGGGGGAGACGAAGCTCACGCGCGCCGCCGATCGGCGACCGCCCGAGCTGACCTCCACCGGTGTGCCGACCCGAACGCGCGCCGCGTCCGCCGGTGAGAGCGACACGGTGACGGCCACTCGCGAAAGGTCGGAGATGCGGAACAGTTCGGCATCGGCGGCGACCGTCTGGCCGAGCACTGCTGAGCGTGCCGTGATCCGCCCGCCGGTCGGCGCCGCGACGCCGATACGGTTGAGACCACCTGCGGCAACCCCGGCCGCGGATACTTGCTGTCGGGCGAGGCGCAGCGCAATGTTCGCCTCGGTCGCTGCGGTGCGTGCTGCGACGAGGTCGCGTTCGGGCGAGACACGGAGTTTGAACAGCCGCTCCTCACGCCGCAGATTCGACTGGGCGAGCGCGGAACGCGCGCTTGCCGCTTCGACTTCGGCACGGATCGTAGCCGCCTCGCGGCTTTCGATTATCGCGATGACCTGTCCGCGAGACACCGGCTCGCCAAGGTTGCGATTGAGCGCGACCACGCGACCACCGATCGCCGCGGAGACGACTTGCGTCCCCTGGGGATCGCCCTCGATTGTCGCCGGAAGGGTGAGCGTTCCGCCTCCGCCGGAAGCGGCGCGGACGATCTCGATCCCTGCGGCCTTGATCTGCTGTGCGGTCAACGCGACAACACCTTCTTCCGCAGTCTCTTCGCCGGAATTCTCGGCCTTGTCCTCGGTTGCGGCTGCGCTGGTATCGGTTGCGGCTTCTTCGCCTCCGCAGCCGGCGAGCAGCATGGCGAGGGCGAACGGGGCCGCTGCCCCGATCATGAGCTTCTTCATCGTCAGTTTCCCGTTTGCGCGGGCATCGGTGCCGGCGTGGTGAGCCGGGCGAGCCGTGCCTCGGCGTCGTGATACTGAGTCCGCGCATCGATTGCGGCGGTGCGGGCATCGAGCAATGCCTGCTCGGCCTCGAGCAGCACGAGCTGGTCGAATTTCCCTTCGCCGTAACCGATCCGCGCGATCCGGGCAGCTTCTTGCGCCGCGGCAATCGCCGGGCCGGAAGCACGTGCACTTGCCGCCGCCCGGTCACGTTCGGCGCGGAGCGTTGTGATCGCCTGGGTGGCTTCAAACTGCGCGAGACGGCGCCGGGCTTCGGATTGACTACGCAATGCCGTTGCCTGATCGATTGCAGCGCGGCCGTTGTTGAACACCGGAAGCGGTACGGACACGCCGAATACCATCGCCATGTCGCCGGTCGCCAACAGTCGGCGTGTTCCGGCGCTGACGGTCAGGTCAGGCACGCGTTGGCTGTGTGCAAGACGGACTTGCGCATCGGCCGTTGCGATATCGGCGGCCGCCGATGCGAGCGCGAGCGTGCCGTCCACATTTGCCGGGACCGCAGGACCGTAAGGGGCTCTGTCCAACTGGTCGAACCAGGGCAGGTCGAGTGCGGGAGGGCGCGGGGAGTCGATGAACTGGCCGAGTACAAGTCTCGTCGCTTCGGCTGCACTGCGAGCGCGTTCCAGTTCGGCTTCGGCGTTCGATGCCAGCAACGCAGCGCGCTGCTCGTCGATCGGCGAGTTGGCGCCGACCATTACCCGATCGCGGGCGATACGCAGGTTCTCCCGGACAATGCCCGTCTGGTCTTGTGCGACCATCAGTCGATGCTGCGCGGATATCGCCTGGATATACGCCTGGGTCACCTGCAACCTCAGATCGGCGCCAGCGGCAAGAACCTCGATCCGCGCGCGCGCGATCTGTGTGTCGGCGACAGCGACCCGTGCCGAACGTTTGCCGCCCAGTTCGAGCGGCAATGCGAAACCGACCGTAGCGTCGGCCTCGCTGACGCCTTTATACGGTCCGGTGCCGACGACGTTCTCGACGTCGGCGTTGAGCGTCGGGTTGGGACGCAGCTTCGCGACGGTGCGTCCGGCCTGTGCGGCTTCGACCCCTAGTTCCGCCACTTCGCGTGCCGGGGAGATTGCTCCGGCGCGCCGCAGCGCTTCTTCGAGCGTAAGCGTTTCCTCAGCTGCTGCCGAAGGAGCTGCTGTTTGCGCCTGCGCGAAACCCGCGCAGGACGCCGCGGCGAGCAGCGCCGCGATCAATGATCTCATTTCCTGAAACTCCTGACGAACCAGACAAGCCGGCGGGCACGCGCCCGCGCGGCGGATTAGTCGTCAGGCTTGCGGAGGTCTCAGCGCAGGGGCGCTCGGCGCTGCAACGAGTGCAGCCGCGCGTATCGTTGGGAGCAGGCTTCCCGCCATCAATTGCGACGGCGCACCGGCTTCATGCGTCAGCGCGGCGAGATGGTGCGCGTGGCAACCCATATGCTGCTGTGGATAATTCTTGTCCGCGCTGTCATTATCCGGCTGTCCACGATCGGTGTTCGAGACCTCGGCGCTGACCGACTCAACACAAACCGCTCCTTCCGCTGCATGCGCGACCGGGCTGACGCCTAGCGACAGCATGGCGAAGGCACATAGTAGAATGGCGATAAAGCGCGGCATCTGGGCCGATCTTCTAGATTAATTGAAATCCGTTGTCATCCATGTTGCGCAAAAATCATCGACCATCCAGGTTTGATATAGCGTAACATGTCATGTTAGAAGTATTGGTGTAAATGATTTGAAGCGCAGAATCGAATAAACTTAGAAAAGTTTCTCGATTATTGCGGTGTTATGAATAGTGAATCTCGCAATGTCGGTAAATATTGGGCGGTGGCACGGAGGTAATTGAGACGTGTCCTGTGCCCAATCAGACGGAGGGAGCGGCGTTCAAGGCGCTGTTGTCGCGTGTGAGTGTGCGCTCCCCGACGGGATGGGGTCACTATGGCTCCTGATCGGCAACAGCAGCGTGAAGGTGGTTCCGGTTGCCCCCGACATCAATTCGACCGTTGCGCCGATGGCCTCTGCGCGGCGTGCCTGATTACCAAGGCCACGTCCCTGGACCGTGGAGACCGGGTCGAAACCACGACCATTGTCGATGATGCCGACGCATACAAAGCCACCGCGCGTTTCGGTGGTGACGCGGATCTCGGAAGCCCCTGCGTGTTTGATGACGTTCGTGAAGGCCTCCTGCAGGATGCGCAGGATGTGGAGCGAATGGCGTTGGTCGAGCCAGGCGAGCGGGGGAACGTCACGGACTTCCCACCGCAGGCGAATGCCGGTCGCTTCCAACCGGGGCTGAAGACGGAAACGCAACGTACCGAGCAGTAGCAGCAGGTCGGTCTCGACCGGCTCCATCGAATCGATCGTGAGCTTGAGATCGTCGATGCAGCTCTTGAGCAGTTGCGCGATTTCAGCCTCGTCGATTCGGCCATGCTCGACGACGCGCAGCGCGCTGACCAGCGACGAGCCGAGGCCGTCATGCATGTCCTGCATCAGCCGCTGGCGTTCCTGAAACAGTACCTCGCGTCGCTCGATCGCGCGCAGTTTCTCGTGGCTCGCGTTGAGCTCCGCCTCGCGCGCCGCCAGCCGTTCGGCAAGGACGGTGTTGGCGCGCTCGACCTCGCTCATCGCGCTTGTGTAGCGGCCCAGCATGATCTGGCAGAAGGCGATGATCAGGCCGATCGCGGCATAGATGTTGAGGAACAGGCCCTCGATATTGACGAGGTTGTTCTGCAGCAAGATGTCGTAACCGCCGAGCAGGACGCTGAGCAGCCCCCATCCGGCGAGGACGACGCCTTCGCGCGACTGCACCTGCCAGCTCCGGTACAGGCCGATGCCGAAGGTGAGCGTGCTGAGAATCGCCATGGTCACATAGATGACCGGCGCGATCACTGTCGCATCGAACGTGCCGGCGAAGACGGGCAGCGTGACCAGACTGCTCACCAGCGATATCGTCGCGAGTGCGGCGGTCAGCAGCGGCTGCCGGTGATGGTGGAGCCGGATCAGGAAGAGCTGGACGATCAGGATCATCCACGCGATCGAATTGACCGTGAACCAGCCGAACCAGGCATCGGAAAGCGGCAGCCGGTCCATACCCATATAGCTGTGCATCACGCGCAGGAAGACGACGACGGTCATCGCCGCGAACAGCAGATAGGGCGTCTCGCGCCGCCGCTTGAGCCACACGAAGAAGGCGAAGACCCCCGTCGCGAGGAACATCGCGGAACCGATATAGGGAAGTTCGGTCTGGAAGAAGTTGCGGACCAGATAGGCGGCGCCAAGCTGCGAATAGTCGCCTACCCACATCGATGAGAGCGCGCCGCCCATGCCGCGGACATGGCGGATCCGCACCAAGATCTCGCGTGGCGGCATGGTCTCCGCGGCATCTTCGAGCGGGATCCAGAGGGGGCGGTTCGAGCCGTTCCACTGAAGGTTGGCGTGCGACTGGTAGAAGAGCTGGCCGTCGAGATAGATCGCGATCTCGCCGTCGGTCTTCCAGCGCGGAACGTAGAGATAGGAATCGGGCGGCGCGGGCCGGGCGGAGTCGAGCTGGAAATGATACCAGCTCGTCCGTGTCGGTAGCAGGCCGGCGTCGCCCGGCTGGGTCGGAACGCCCGGACGCGGGGCGTGGGGCATGGCGACCGTGCGCCACTCACCAGGGATGTTCCGCCAGTCGATCTGGCGCGGCGGCGGCGCATAGCCGTCGGTATCCTGGGTCAGCAGCTGCGCCTGGGTCAGGTGGATTCCGTGCGGTCGGCCGGCAAGCCAGGCTCCGCCGAGGACCACCAGCAGGATGCCGGCATAGAACAGCACCGTGCGCAGATAGCTAGAGAATCCCATGATTCCGGGCTTCGTAGATCGCTTCGGCCTTCGAATGGACTTCGAGCTTTTGGTAGATGCGCCGCACGAAGGTCATCACCGTATTGCGCGAGACCTGCATCAGATCGGCGATCTCGTCATAGCTGAACCCCTTGGTAATCAGCTCGAGCGCCTCGCGCTCACGCGGCGAGAGCGGCGAGGCGAGCGGGGACGCCGCCACTTCGGGTTGCAGCGGTTCGGGTTCGGGCGGACGGAAGCGTAACAGGATCTGGCGCGCGATCCGCGGGCTGATCGGACTGCCGCCGGCATGGAGCGCGCGGATCTCGTCGGCGATCTTCTCGGCTGAGCTGTCCTTGAGCAGATAGCCGGCCGCACCTGCCTCGATCGAGGCGATGACATGCTTCTCGTCGGCGAAGGTGGTGCTGACCATGATCCCGCATTGCGGCCATGCCGCGTGCGCTGCACGGATGACATCGATCCCCGAGCCGTCGGGAAGGCCGAGATCGACCACCAGCACATCCAGCGGATCGCCGCTCAGCAGAGCCTTCGCCTGCGCGACATTCTGCGCCATGCCGACAAGCTGCATATCGCCGGTCTCGGCCACCGCGGCGGCGAAACTGTTCTGGAAAGCGATGTCATCCTCGACCAGCGCGACTTTGAGGGGCGGTGGAACGGAAACGGCCATCGGAACATCCTGGATCGGTCCGCGCCCTGCTGCGCGGCCGGAGCGGCGATCGGGCGAACGCACGCCCGTACTGTCGCCTTGTACCATCCGATCCCGCCAGCCAGTGTCGCTAGTAATAGCGACATACGCACGATTTCGCCCGCGTTACAATTTGTTCCGCAGCCTTGCCCGCCCTAAGCTCCGGCTTCTGGCCGGCGGAGAACCAGAGTCGCGCAATGCCACGTCCGGAATCCCTTACACCCACGCTTGTGGCGGAGCTGGTCGGCGGCATTTATGAGGCGGCGCTGGATCCGCAGCTGTGGCACCGGTTCGTCGACCGGATCGAGGCGATCTACCCCGACCTGACCGTCATGCTGTTCAGCCATGAGAACGAGAATTCGGGGACAGACCTGACCATCGTCGCCAACTATCCCGAGGCCGCGCTGCGCGATTATGCGGCCTATTATTTCACCAACAGTCCCTATGTCGATTTTGTGCCGGGCAATCAGATTGGCCTGCCGACCCGATCCGAGACGATCATCGGCGAGGCCGAACTGTTCGCGAGCGAGCACTACAACGACTTCATGCGTCCGCACCGGCTGGGCCATTATGGCGCCGGCATAGTGCTGGAGCGCGAACCCGAAGGCTGGGCATCGCTGTCCTTCACCGACCGGCAGGACGATGCGGCGCGGCGCGAGCACCAGATGCTGCTGCTCGGGCTGTTGGCACCGCATCTGCGCCGTGCATTCAAGCTACGCCGGACGCTGATCGATGCCGGAGCGGCGGCGATGGCGCCGCAGGCGGTGTTCGACGGGTGGGCGCATGCCGCCTTCGTGCTCGACCGTGATGGGCGCGTGCGGACGATGAACCGCCGCGCCGAGACGCTGATCGCACGCGGCGACGGCGTGGTACTGAACCGCCTCGGCCGCCTGCGCAGCTTCGACGACAGATGCAGCCGCGTGCTGGACGACGCCATCGCCGCATGCCGGGCATTGCCCGAGGGGGTGGTGCAGGGCGAGGCGGGGCTTGCGGGTACGATGTTGCCGCGGCAGCGCGGTGGATCGCCGTTGCATGCGATGCTGTGGCCGGTGGTTTCGGGGGCCGAGTTGGGCCTGCCGACGGCGCCGGGCCAGATGCTGCTGGTGATTTCGGACCCGGACGAGACACCGCGCGGCGCGGCGGCGTGGATCGCACGGCGGTTCGGCCTTTCTCCGGCGGAGGAGCGGCTGGCCGACGCAGTGATCGGTGGGGTACCGCTGAACGAGGCGGCCGAACAGCTTGGCATCCAGCTTTCCACCGCACGAACCCGGCTGAAGGTCATCCAGACAAAGACCGGCTGTCATCGCCAGCTCGATCTGGTGCGGCTGGCGATGTCGGTGCCGTCGATCGGGATCGGTTAGCGGCGCCGTCACCGGTCCGCGCCGGCCACTCCCATATGGGAGCTATTCCCTGCGCCTCTCCCTGCCTAGCCAACCCATCCGCGCCGTGCCGCAGGCCCGCGCACGGCGAAGGGGAAGGGGTAGATGGGAACTCATATCGTCTGGCGGAGCGCGCCCGATCGGGCCCCGCCCGAGTGCGCTGAATCAGACGAGAATCAGGCTTTCCGTAACGTAATTTCGTTTCTGTCACTATTAGTAGCGACAGACGCCCCATCTCGCTTCCGGTACGAAGCCCGCGCGGGATCGCCAATGCCGGTGAAGGGGCGCGCGGCCATCCCGCCTGTCAGTTTCCTCAGAATGAAAGCTGTTCGATGACGTACGCCGGTTATGCCGTATGCGGGCGCATGCCCATCACCATGGCGCTGCTCATGGTGGGGGGAGCGGCTGTTATGCCGGCCCAGGCGCAGCAGACCCTGCCGTCGCGGCAGGAGCTGAACCCCGCCCGCCAGGCGCCGATCCCGGCAGCACCGCGCGGCGAACTGTTCCGCAATATCGAAGCCGGGCCGTGCGCCTTTGCGGGCAGCGACCTGAAGTTCAGGCTAAGCGGCGTCGAGTTTCGTGGCACCAACGGCAAGCTGGCGCTTGCCGACGAGCGGCTGGCACTCGCCTGGAGCGACCTTGCCGGGCAGGAGCTGCCGGTGAGCGCGATCTGTACGATCCGCGACCGGGTGGCTTCGCTCTATCTGCGCCGCGGTATGCTCGCGGCGGTCAACATTCCCGAACAGCGCATCGCGGACGGCCGCATCGTGCTCGAAGTGACCGAGGCGCATGTCGCATCGGTCAATTATAGCGGCAATGCCGGACCCGCGCAGCGCCAGGTTGCGCGCCATCTCGACAAGTTGAAGGGGCTGGTGCCGTTCGACCTCAATGTCGCGCAACGCTATCTGTTGCTGGCGTCGGACATTCCGGGCGTTTCGGTCCAGGCTTCGCTTCGCCAGGCCGCCGGAGGCAATGGCGCGGTCGATCTCGACATCGCCGTTTCGCGCACGGCGCTTGGCGCGAGCTTCAACATCAACGACCATGGCTCTCCGTCGATCGGCCGCGAGCTCGCCACCGCGAGGATCGACTTCAACAGCTTCACCCCGCTCGGCGAGCGCACGTCGATTGTCGGCTATGGCACGCTGGGCAGCGCCGAGCAGCGCGTGATCCAGGTCACCGAAAGCGTGAAGATCGGCGGGGAAGGGCTGACGCTGGGCCTGTCGGGTTCGTTCGCGCGGACCAAGCCGGGCGGAGCGGTCGCGGCGCTCGACCTGATCGGTGACAGTTTCGCGGGCAATGTCCGGCTGAGCTATCCGCTGCTGCGCCATCGCCGTCACAACCTGACACTGTCGGGCGGGCTCGATTGGGTCGACCAGAAGGTCGATTTCGGCGGCGGCATCGCGACGCTGACCGAGGACAAGCTGCGCATCCTGTTCGCCCGTTTCGACGGACATTGGGCGCCCGCCGCGCTCGCCAGCCATTCGGTGGCGGCGACCGGATCGATCGAACTGCGCAAGGGGCTGAACGCGCTGGGTGCCAGCCCCTATGGCAACCGCGTCGCGTCGCGCTTTGACGGGCAGCCCGATGCCGCGGTGATCCGCGCCGACTGGGCGGTCGGCGGACGGCTGTTCGGGCCGATCGTCGCCACCGTATCGGGCAGCTGGCAATATAGCAGCCTGCCCTTGCTCTCCTATGAAGAGTTCTCCGCCGGCAATTTCTCGATTGGCCGCGGCTACGACCCGTCCGCAGCTTCGGGCGACCGCGCATTGGGCGCGACGTTCGAACTGACCACCACGCCGATCGCCGTCGGCGGGCGCGCGGCGCTCCGTCCCTATGGCTTCGTCGACGGCGTGCGGCTGACCAATATTGGCCCGGGTGCGGGTGAGACGCGGCTGCGTTCGGCGGGCCTTGGCGTGCGCGCGCAGTTCGCGCCGTGGATCGCGATCGATGCCGCCTGGGCGCACCCGTTCGACCGGATCGCCCCGGGCACGCCCAAGCCGACCGACCGCTTCCTCATCAGCCTGTCCGCGTCGATCTCGTGAAGGAAACCACCATGTCCGCCCGCCGCAGCAGCCTGTTCACCACCTCGGCGCTTGGCGCGCTCGCGCTCGCCGTGGTCTGGGGCGCGCCCGCGCATGCGCAGCTCGTGCAGAGCGGAACGCCGGCGCAGAGCAATGGCGGCGCGCCGGTGGTCAATCAGACGGGCGGCAATACGACCGTCACGCTGGGCGGCTCGCGCACGGTGATCGACTGGGACCGGTTCGACATCAACAGCGGCGAGCGGGCGGACTTCGTCTTCGCCAACCGCAATGACATCGTGCTCAATCGCGTGGGCGGCGCGGCGGGCAGCACGATCAACGGCGACCTGAACGGCATGATCGGGGCGGGTGGCCCCACCGGCGGCAATATCTGGATCTACAACGCCAATGGCGTGGTGATCGGCGCCAACGCCCGGATCAACACCGGCGGCCTGCTCGTCACCACCGCGGCGGTGGACCGCGCGACCGACAGCAGCGCGGGCGGGTTCCTCGACGGCAGCTCGACCAGCTTCGCCTTTACCGGATCGGCGACGGGCAGCGGCATCACGGTGCAGAATGGTGCGCAGATCAACTCGTACGGCGGTGCCATCGCATTGGTCGCGCCAGTGGTCACCACCGAAGCGGGATCGAGCATCGCCGCGCATGACGGCGGCAACGTCCTCTATGGTGGCGCGTCCAAATACAAGATCAGCTTCCGCCAGACCGGCACCGACGATCTCGACCTGATCGGCTTCGAAGTCGCGGGCAGCGCCGACGGAACGGGCGAGGCCGGCGGTATCACGATGGGCGGCGCGACCAGCGGCAATCGTGTCTTCGCGGCGGTCGTGTCGAAAACCGGGGTCGTCTCCAGCATCGTCAGTTCGGGGACGGTAACCGCGACCAATGTCGCGACCGACGAGAGTGGCGCCATCGTACTGCTCGGCAACCACAATCTGGTGGGCGGCGCTGCGGGCGGCATGGTCGCCAATGCCGGCACCAGCGAGATCAAGGTCGACACCGGCAGCACGCTCACCGCGCCTGCCGTTTCGCTGATCACCAGCGATTCGATCACCAACAACCCGAACGGCGTCATCTCGGCGGTGGGCGGGACGATCGACCTGCTGGCGAAGAACGGCGTGATCTTCGGCTTCGGCAAGTTGAACACCGGGACATTGACCGCCGAAGCCTATGGCCGGATCTATCTTTCCGGCACCAACAATGTCGGCACGCTGGGTGGCCTGCGCAACACGATCGATGAGATCGTGTTCAGCAACAATAGCAGTCTCAACATCGCCGGCGACATCGTTGCCGGCGGTGAGGCGAACATCGGCGTCAACGGCGTTGCCAGCGGCAGCGGCCTGATCCGCGCCGCCAGCGCCGTGGTGAGCGGCGGCGGCACCTTCAACCTCGATAGCGCTACGACGCTGCGCTACATCAGTGCCTATGCCGGCAATCTGACCGTCAACAGCAACGGCAATCTGCTGATCGATCTCAGCGGCGCCGGGAACGACTATGGCAATACGGTCACGCTGAACGCCGCCAGCGGCGGGATTCGCCAGACCGGCGGCGATGCGTTGGTCGGCAGCATGGTCGTGAACGCACGCGACGCGATCGATCTCGGCGCCCTCAACCAGTTCAGCAGCATCACGGCGAGTTCGAGCGGCGGCGGCGACATCCTTCTGCGGGGGGCCACTTCCTTCGCCTTCTCGGGAAGCACCACGGGTGGGATGAGCGTGGATGCCGGCGGGCGCGCGACCGTTGGCGGGGCGCTCAGTGTCGGTACGCTCGATATCCTTGCGGGCGGCGACATCGACCTCAACCGCTCGATCCTCGATGTCGGCAGCTACCGCTCGCTGATCTCCACCAATGGCGGCATTTCCGTCGTGACCGATTCGACGATCAACATCGGCGGAACCGTCACCGTCGTCGCGGCCGGCCAGAATGTGTCACTCACCTCCAATGGCGGGGCGATCAACCAGACCGCCGGCACGATCACCGGCTCTCAGCTCTATCTCCAGGCGGCCGGCTCGATCGTGCAGGACAGCGCTGCGCGGCTGGTCGGTACCGGGTTCGGGACGAACTCGGTGCGCGCGGGCAACGATCTGATCCTCGCCGGTTCGAACCGGATCGAGAATGCAAACAGCGCGACGTTGCGCTGGGGCGCGGGCAGCGACGTCACCTATCGTTCGGCCTACAACATCTATTTCCAGCCGGATGTCACGAACATCGGCGCGCTCACCCTGATCTCGGACACCGGCTCGATCCAGCAGGGCAATGTCGCGTTCACCGCGAATTCCCTGTCCGCCAGCGCAGCAGGCGACATCGACATCGGCACGTCGGCCAACAACAGCATCGCCCGGCTCGGCAATATCGGCAGCAGCGCGGGCGAGGTGCGGCTGCGCGTCGGCGCGAACAACCCGCTGGCGATCGACGGCACAATCAGCTCGGCCAGCCGCGTGATCTTCACGGCGCGCGGCGCGATGTCGGGCAGCGGCAAGTTCTCGACGCCCGGACTCCATCTGGGCCTGCTCGGCGGCGGCACGGTCAATGTCGCGGGCAGCACCAACCTGCTTGAGTTCGGGGTGAGCGACGGCGATGCAACGGTCCGCGCCGATGACAGCCTGACGCTGAGCGGCGCCCTTGCGGCGAACGGCCACAATCTCACGCTGATCGCCGGTACCGGAAGCATCACCCAGACGGGCGGCAGCTTCATCGGTATGGGGACGCTGACCGCAAGCGCGGCCGGCGATATCAGCCTGACGGCGGGCAACAGCTTCAGCAGCGTCGACGCTACGTCCACGAACGCCGGGCTCATCACGCTCAACGCGACCGGCAATCTCGACTTCAAGGCGCGGACGGCGTCGACCGTCCGGGTCACGACCGGCGGCGACGCGACGGCCTCGGGCGCCAACGCGATCGACGCGGGTACGCTGGACATCACCGCGGGCGGGAAGATCGACCTCGACTTCACCGGCGGCAGCGCCGTCTTCGGGCAGTTGAGCGCGGGTGGCGATGTCCTGATCGCGATGGACGGCGACGTCGTACTTGGCGGCAATGTCACCGCCGGCAATGGCGCGACGGCATCGCTGAGGTCGCGGGGCGGTGCGATCAACCAGAGCGCCGGGACGATCGATGCCACATCGATCCTGCTAAACGCCGGCACCACGATCAGCCAGGGCACGGGCGCCGCGCTACGCAGCACCAATCTGTCGCTGACCAGCGGTGGAAATACTTCGCTGGGCGAAGCCAACAATTTCGCCACCCTTACCGACCTTGCGGTGGGCGGCGACCTGACGCTGCGCAACTTCGGCAACATCAATCTCAGCCCGATCCTCGGAGGAACCGGCGGATATCGGTCGGGCGGCGTGCTCACCCTTATCTCCGATACCGGGAATATTCTCAGCACCAACTCCGGTATCAGCACTTCGCGCCTGAATGCGAGCGCGGCGGGTTCCATCAGCCTTGACGGGACGATCGCGTCGCTTGGCACCATCACCGCCGGCCAGTCGATCCTGCTGACCACCTATAGCGGCAGCATGGACCTGACCGGCAACGTCACCGGCCGAAACATCAGCCTCTATGCCGATACCGGGCTCAGCCAGAGCGGTGGCATCATCGATGCCGACCGCCTCAACGTCATCACCAACGGCGCCATCTCGCTGACCCAGGCGAACCAGATCGACGTGGTCGGTCGGCTCGACACCGATCGCTATGACTTGGGCACCGGCCACGACATCACGCTGCGCAATGTCGGCGCCATCGTGCTCGACTATCAGATAGAGGCGCCGGACGGCACGGTCACGCTGACCTCGGACACGGGCGGGATCAGCCAGACCATCTTCAGCGACCGCTTCATCGCCGGCACGCTCAATGCCAGCGCGGCCGGCGACATCGTGCTCGACCGGGCCGGCACCGACATCGATCATCTGGGAGCGATCCGCAGCCAGGGCGGCGCCGTGACCATCTTCGACACCGATGGTTTCGACCTGACCGGCCAGGTCCGGGCCGCCGGTGCGCTGTCGCTCAGCGCAGGCGGTGCCATCACCCGCAATGGCGGGCTGGTCGTCGCGGGCGGCGCGCTCAACGTGTCGGCATCCAGCGCCAATCTCGTCGCGGGCGGAGACATCCAGCTCGGCACGATCAGCACCAACGGCAATTTCGCGATCGACACCGACGGGAACCTGACGGTCGCCGGGGTGATCGATACGACCGGTCACACCACTACGCTGAACGCCGCTTTCGGCGCGATCCAGCACGGCAGTGGTCGAATCCTGAACGGCAGCGCCGTCGCGACTGCGCTCAACGGCATCAATCTCGGCGGCGACAATCGCCTCACCAGCTTCTCGGGCAGCTCGACCGGCGGTGGGAACATCGTCTTCAACAATGGCGGTTCGGGCGCGATCGTCGTCGGGCTCAACACCGCCGGTAGCGCCACCGTGACCGCAGGCGGGAATCTATCATCGAGCGGAATCACCGTCGACAGCCTGTCGGTAGACGCCGGGCATATCGATCTGACCAGCAGCGTCGACGTGAACAGCTTCACCTGGCTGGTGGCGGCCTATGGCGACGTCCTCGTCACCAACGCCGGCAGCTTCACCGTCGCGGGCGACGTCACGACGAACCGGCCGGGCCTGCGCACGATCGACCTGCGGGCGAATGGCGGTGGCATTTCCCAGACCGCGGGCACGATCGCGGGTCACTATGTCAGCCTGCGCGGCGCGGGCGACCTGGTCCAGAGCGGCACCGCCCGCATCGACTCCAACGCGGCCTATTTCAGCGGTGCCAACGTCCTGCTCGGCGGCGCGAACAGCCTGGTCAGCAACGACACCGATATCGCCGCCACCGGCCATCTCACCCTGCGCAACGCGGGCTCGATCGATCTGACCGCGATGGGCGGCTACACCGCCGGCGGCGTGCTGACGCTGATATCGGATACCGGTTCGATCACCTCGACCGACGGCATCACCGCCACGGCGCTGACCGCTCATGCCGCGAACGGCGCGGTCACGTTCAACCACGCCAACAACCTCTTTTCGGAAATCCGCGGGCTGAGCGCCGCGACCAACGCCACGATCGTGTCGCGCTTCGGCGGCTTCGCGCTGCACGGCGACGCCGATGTCGGCGGCACCCTGTCGCTGCGTGCGGGCCTCTGGATCAACCAGACCGCTGGCCGGATCAAGGCGACCACGCTCGACGCCCAGCTCTACCAGACGATGACCACCGGCTCGGTCCTGCTCGGCGGGGCGAACGATGTCGACAATCTCTACGTCCTCGCCGCGTCGGGCGGGGGCGACGTCCTCTTCCGCGATACCGACGGCTTCCGCGTCACCTATGCAGTGATCGGCAACCGCGTTACGCTGACGAGCGACGCCGGCGCGATCACCCAAGCGACCGGCTATATGGACGGCGTCCAGGCAAACCAGCTCACCGTCTCGGCGGCCGACGGTATCTCGCTCAACAACGAGTGGAACGGCATCCGGCGGATTCTTGGCCTCACCAATACCGGCTCGGGCGGGATCGAGGTGGGCGGTCGCGGCGTCAACATGGTGCTCGACGGCAACGTCACCGCCGCCGGACAGGCGGTCTCGTTCAACGCGCGCAACGCCAGCCTGACCCAGGCCAGCGGTTCGATCCTCGCGGAGTCGCTGAGCGCCCAGGCGCAGACCGGCATCGCGCTCACCAGCACGACCAACAATGTCGTCCGCCTCGGCGTGCTGGGCAACGGCACCAGCGGCGGCATCGCCTATACCGACGCCGACAGCTTCATGATCGCCGGCGCGATCGTCGCTGCAGGCCAGACGGTGTCGCTCAGGACGGTCGACACCAGTTCCTTCGTCTCCCAGACCGCGACCAACAGCCTGCTCACCGTCGGAACGCTGAATCTCAGCGGCGGGCAGGGGTACAGCCTGACCGGCAACGGCACGACCTGGAACTACATCACCGCGCTCGGCAATATCGACACCGCCGTCCAGATCCATACCGACAGCAATGTCGACCTGACCGGCACGATCACCTCGCCCTATTTCGAGCTATGGGCCCATGGCAACGTCACCCAGAGCGGCGGCCGGATCGACCGTAGCCTCAATGGCGATGTCTTCGAGATTCGCGCGGACAGGATCGCGCTGACCAGCGCCACCAACCGGCTCGGCAAGGTGGATGCGCTGCTCACCTGGGGCAGTGTTCCCGGCAGCATCACCGCGGTTTCGACCGGCGACACCAAATTCGGTGAGGTCGTCGCCGGCGATGCGTCGCTGACCGTCACCGGCGGCAGCATCCTCGACTATGGCGTCAACGGTCTCAATGTCGATACGCTGGCCGTGTCGTCGGCCGGCACCGTCTCGCTCGGCGGCCGCATCGGCGCGCTCGGCACGGTCACCGCGAACGGCGACACCGCGTTCCGTTCGTCGAGCAATCTTGCCTTCACCAATAGCGTCAACATCGGCACCGGCCGCCTGATGCTGACATCGACCGGCGCGATCAGCCAGACCGGCGGCGCCATCACCGCGGGCGCGATCGACGTCAGCGCCGCGACCGGGATCGATCTCGGCCATTCGAACAACATCGCCACGATCACCGGCCTGTCGACGACGAACGGCGATATCAGCTTCCGCAACTGGGCCAGCATCGCGCTGCCCGGCATCAGCGCGCCCGGCACGGTGACGCTGGTTTCCGAAAGCGGTTCGGTCACCCAGAATATCGGCACTACCCTCCGTGCGAACCGGCTGAACGCCAGCGCGGCGACGTTCATCGATCTGACCAGGGCAAACCAGCTCGCCAGCCTGGGAACGCTCGACGCGGGCAGCACGATCGGCGTCACCAATCACGGCAGCTTCTCGCTCACCGGCGATATCGCGGCGACCTCGGTCACCCTCCGGTCCACCTTCGGCGCGATCAGCCAGACCGGTGGCGTGATCAGCGCGTCGGATCTGACCGCAAGCGCCCAAAATGGCCTCAACTTTGGTGGCGCCAATAACGTCAGCGCGCTGCACGGGTTGAGCACGACATTCGGCGACATCGCCTTCCGCAACCAGGGCAATATCGTCCTTTCGGACGTCTCCGCGCTGACGGGGGTGGTGACGCTGACGTCGGACAGCGGGTCGATCGCGCAGAGTGCGTCCACCACGATCACCGCGGAGCGGTTGAACGCCAGCGCCGCGACCGGGATCACGCTCGATCAGGACAATGGCTTCGTCCGGACCGGCACGCTGAGCAACAGCGGCTCCGGCGGCATCCGGGTCAAGACGACCGGCAATCTCGACCTCGCCGGCACCGTCACCGCCACGGGGCAGACGGTGCGCTTCGACGTCGGCGGGGCGCTGACGCAGAGCGTCGCGCTCGGCGCCTATTCGAACCTGACGATCAATGCCGGGACCGGACTCTATCTCGACCAGGCGAATAATTTCGGCACGACGACCTTCTCCCTCTCCACCGGGAGCGGCGACATCACGGTGCGCAATGTCGGGAATCTGACCGTTCCCGCGCTCACCACGGCGGGCGGCACGATCCGCCTGATTTCCGATACCGGCACGATCGGCCAGACCGGGATACTCACCGCGAACACGCTGTTCGCCGAGGCGCGCAGGGAAATTTCCCTCGGCGGGAACAATGTGATCACCAATGTCGGGAGACTGGTCAACACGACCGGCACGATCACGTTCAGGGATATCGACGGCTTCAACATCACCGGCGACATTCGCGGGTCCACGGCAACGGGTGAACGGGTCAACCTCATTGCGGGGGGCACGGGCGACATCGTCCAGACCGGCGGCGCGATCGTCGTGGACAAGCTAAGGGCGACCGCGGGCGGCAACCTGACGCTCGATGGGAGCGCGAATAATTTCATCAATGTCGAGGTGCTGAGTGCGGGTGGCGACATCAGGCTGCGAGCGCAGGACTCCTTCGTACTCGGCCATACGGTGGACGCCGGCGGCACGGCGATGCTGACATCGACGAACGGCTTCATCGGGACCGACGTCGGCTCGATCGGCCACGTCCTTGCGGATGCGCTCTATGTCAACGCGGCGACCGGCATCGACATCAACCTGCCCGGCAACATCACGCCCAAGGTTAGCCTGATCAGCGCTGCAGGCAATATCCGCTACACCACGCAAGGCGCGATGGAATTGCTCGCGCTGAAAACCCCGGACCGCGCGATCGTCAGCGCCGACGCGCTGACCCAGAGCGGCGCGATCGACGTCGGCGCGCTCGACGCGCTGGCGGGGGACATCCGGTTCGACGTGGCGGGCAACCGCATCGGCAGCATCCATGCCGCGATGGCCACCGGCGGCGATCTCGTCATCACCGATGAAGACGGCTTCGATATCGCGGGGAACTTGTCGGCCTCCGGGACGATCAGCCTGACGGCGGGCAGCACCGGATCGATTACCCAGTCGGCTGGTATCATCACTGCGCCGACGGTCTCGCTGGTCGCGGGCGGCGACATCGTGCTCGACCGCGCCAATGCCGCCGGGGTGTACAATGCCCGCTCGGCGATCGGCGGCACGATCACGCTGCGCAACGCGGGCGATCTGGTGGTCAACGCGATCACCGCGCGGGACGGCACCGTCAATCTCATCTCCAACACCGGATCGGTCGGCCAACTTCTGATCCCGAGCAACTCGATCTGGACGGGCAAGCTCAACGTCAATGCGGCGACCGACATCGATCTCGCGGCGCAGAATATCACCGGGCTGCTCGGCAACCTCACCGCCGGCGGGTCGATCCGCTACAACAGCTTCATGACCCTCGGGGTGGACGGCGATATCCGCGCGGGCGGAGGAGTCACCTTCGGCATTTCGGGCTATCTCGGCCAATATTCGGGCACGATCGCCGCCAGCCATCTCGATGTCACCGCGAGCGGGATCGCGCTGATCGGTGAGAACGATATCGGCTCGGCCACCGCCAGCCGCTTCTCGGCCAATGACGACATCACCTTCCGCTCGGTCAACTCGATCCTGCTCGGGGCGGTGACTACACCGGCGCTGCTCTCGCTCACCTCGGACAATGGCGATATCCGCCAGAGCGCCGCATTCAGCGCGGGGCGGTTCGACGCGATCGCCGCGGGCGATATCGTGCTCGAACAGCTCAACACGCTCGATACGGTCTACGACGTTACCGCGGGCGGCGTGTTCAGCTTGCGCACCACCGGCGCGCTCGAGCTCGACGGGCGCATCGCCGCCGCCGATCGAGTGACGTTCAACACCGGCGGCGGCCTGAGCCAGATCGGGAACACCGTCATCGTCACCGACCGGCTGGAGGCGACGGCCGGGATCGCGACCACAGGTGGAATCCGTCTACTCAACCATAATCGCGTCGGCGCGGTCAGCCTCGACGCCAGTGGCAACGACATCCGCTTCCGCAACACCGGTAATATCGCGATCAACGCGATCAATTCGCCGACCGGCACGGTCGAGCTGATCTCGAACCTCGGCAAGATCACGCAACAGGCCAGCGGCGGTCTTGTCGCCGGCTCGCTGATCCTCAACGCGGCCAATGGCGTCGAGCTGTACAATAACGACAACCAGATCGCGCGCCTCGACGTGGTCAGCCGTGGACTGGTGTCGATTCACAGCGGGGGCGGCGGCTTTGGCGGGCTGCTGACGGTCGACCGGATCGATGCGGCTGGTCAGACCGTGTCGGTCAACAACTACACCTGGGGTATCGCTGGCGGCAACATCACCGCCGCGACGCTGAGCGCCTTCTCTGTCGGCGACACGGACCTCGGCACGATCAACGACATCGCCGGCAACGTCGCCCTGTCGGGTCGGAACATCACGTTCACCAATCGCGGCAACCTTGTCCTCGACCGGGTATTGTCGTCCGTCGGCAACGCCGTGCTGCGGAGCGAAGAGGGCGCGATCAGCCAGACGAACGGCTCGGCGCTCTTCGACACGACCGGGCTCACCGCCTATGGCCGTGACGGCGTCACCATCGCGGGCGGGGTCAGGCGGATCGACGGGCTTTCGGCGGGCGCCGGGGCAGATGTGGAGGTGGTATCCAGTCGCCAGCTTGAGCTGGCGGGCGATATTACCGCTCGCAACGTCCTGCTCCGCTCGAACGCATCGCCGAATGTGCTCGACCCGGCCGGTGGGTCGATCGTCCAGACCGGCGGTATTATCACCGCCGACCTGTTCCGCGGTAGCGCCTATGGTGCGATCGATCTCCGCCTCGGCAACCAGATCGCTGCGCTGGGCGACGTCTGGTCCTTCCACGGCGGCATCAGCATCACCTCCGATCGTGCGCTCGACCTCACCGGCGCGCTCACCGCGACCGGCGGCGACGTCGTCCTCGACGCTGCGTCGATCGGCCAGAGCGGCGGATCTATCGAAGCCCTCGGCCTGAGTGCCCGGGCGACCGGCGCGATCAGCCTCGACGCGGCGAACCTGATCTCGGCGACCGGGACCGTCACGTTCGATGCGGGCGCGGACATCGCCTTCCGCAACGATGGCGGCTTCACGCTCGGCATGGTCGATACGCCGGGCGCGGCGACATTCACATCGACGAACGGCTCGATCAGCCAGGCGGCATCGACGCGGATCGGCGCCGGCCGGTTGTCGCTCAACGCTGCGAATGGCGGGATCAATCTCAACGAGGCGAACCTTGTCGATACGCTCGGCGGCCTGACCGCGGGCGGTGCGGTCGTCTTCCGCAACACCGGCGATCTGGCGCTGGACGGCGATATCGTCGCGACCGGACAGGAAGTCGCGTTGCGGTCGAACACCGGTTCGATCAGCCAGAGTTCGGGCACGATCACCGCGCTGGGCCTCGGCGTCCAGGCGAATGGCGCGATCGCGCTGGGTGGCGCGAACCAGGTGACCAATCTGCGCGACATGACGGCGGGCGGCAATCTGCTCTTCCGCAATGCCGGCGCGCTGATGTTGTGGGGCGACGTCACCGGGGACACGGTGACGCTCAGCACCGACAGCGGCTCGCTGCTCCAGATGCTGTTCACCAGCGGCATCATCACCGCCAACCGGCTCAACGCCAGTGCCGGTGGCGCGCTCAACTTCAACCATGCGAACCGCGTGGTCGAGCTGGGCGACTATGCCTCGGGGTCGGGGGTCGCCGGCTTCACCAATGACGGCGGCTTCGCGCTCGCCGGCAACCTGTCGGGCGACGAGGTTGTTCTCCAGTCGCTGAACGGCGGGATCACGCAGAGCGCGGGCAGCATCGATGCCGGTGCGATCCATGCCAGCGCGGCCGGTTCGATCCTGCTCAACCGCGCCAACCAGGTCGCGGCGGCGGGTACCGTGGGCTCGTTTCCACCGGTGGTGACGTCACCTTCCGCGCGCTTGGCGGCTTCACGCTCGACTTCGGCACCGCGGCGGGGATCTTCGACGTCACGTCCGACACTGGCAGCATCGGCCAGAGCGGCCTGATCACCGCGAACCGGCTCAATGCGCGCGCGGGCGGCGATATCGCGCTGACCGGCGACAACGCCGTCGCGGGTCTCGGCACGCTCAGCGCGGCGGGCGACATCGCCTTCACCGCGGCGGGCGACCTGTTGCTCACCGATATCATCGATGCAGACGGCGCCGTCTCGCTGGTCGCCAATAGCGGGCTGATTACCCAGAGCGGTGGCACGATCACCGCTGCGTCGCTCGACATTTCCGCAGACGGGAACGTAGCGCTCACTCAGGCGAATACGGTCAACACCTTTGCCGGGACGAGCGCTAACGGAAACATCGTCCTCCGCAACACCGGCAACCTCAGCCTTGGCGCGATCACGCTGGGAGGCAGTTTCGGACTGACCCTGGACGCCGGCGCCGTGACGCAAACCGGCGATCTGCGTGCCACGGGCGGGCTATCGATCACTGCGCAGGATGGGATCACGCTGACACGCAGCAGCAATGCGATCCTGGGCTCCCTAAGCCTGACCAGCCTCGGCACGGGCGGCATCGCCTATACCGACAGCGGCGCCATCACGATCGCTTCGATCTCCGCCGCAGGGCAGAGGGTTGCGCTCAACGCGGGCGGGGCCATCGGCCAGACCGGCGGGATCGAGGCGGCGCTTCTCAGCCTGTCGACCACCGGCGATGTCTTGCTCTCCAATGCTGCAGGAAACCGGATCGGTGCACTTGGTGCTGTGGATGTCGGCCAGCTGACCCTGGCGACTGCGGGCGATCTCGATCTTGCGGGGGCGATTGCGGCGAGCAACACGCTGGCGCTGACGGTGAATGGCCGGCTGACGCAGAGTGGCGGGACGGTCACCACGCCCTCGCTTTCGATCGCGGCGAGCCACGGCATCGACCTTGGCAGCGTCAATCAGGTCGATGCGCTCGCCGCGACCAATATCGGCGGATCCGGCGATATTCGCTTCGTCAACGGCCGCTCGCTGTTGGTCGACAGCCTTAATTCGAACCATGGCGACCTGACGCTGCGTTTGACCGCCGGCAACCTGACGCTGAACGGTGTGACGTCCAGCGTCGGCAATATGGATTTCGATGTTGCGGGCAATATCGGCGGCACTGGCGGCATCGACTCGCAAAAGAGCGTGCGGGTGGCGAGTGGCGGTTCGATCGACCTGTCGACGGTCCTCGGCCGCGACGACATTCTGATCGATGCAGCCGGCAATGCGAGGGTGGCGGAACTGCTTCATCTTGCGGGCGGCATCGACGGCGCCGGGGACGGCTATAATGTCGATATTCTGGGTAACAGCGCTACGCTCGGGGCAACTAGCCGCTCGATCGTGACCGGCGCGGACCGGCTTTATGTCGAGACCGCGGCTATCGTCCGGCTCGGCGCGCGCGCGGGCAACGCGACGCTCAACCTTGCGACGATGAACCATGGCGTCTCGATCGCGGCGACCGGGGATGTCTCCGCCTATGCCTATGACGGACTGAACCTCGCCCAAGTCTCGGGCACGAATGTCAGCCTGAACGCGAGCACAGGTGGCATCGGCGCGGATCGTGTCGACGTCGCGGGCAATTACACCCTCGACGGCCCGGCCTTCTATCGCAACGTGCTGCAGCCGCTGGGCGCGCGAGCCGGTAGCTGGACGCTGACCAGCACGGGCGATGCCGATCTTCAGGGGCAGACGGCGGAGTTCGGCGGCGGCATCGACTTCACGGTCGATGGTATGGTGTGGAATGGAAGCGTTCGTTCGCTCGATGGAGCGGTGTCGATTTCCGCAGGGGTACTCGATCTCTATCAGATTTCGGCGGCAACCGGGATCGGCGTAGATACCGTCGGCGCGCTCAACCTCTTCACTGCCGACACGACGGCGGGCGGACTAAGCCTCAGCGGGAGTTCGGTTTTCGTCACGGGGCTGCTCGATGCCGCGGACGACATCGTCGTCGATGCCGTGAATGGCGACGCGGTGATCGGCTATGCCATCGGTGCGCGCAACATCATGGTCTCCGCCGCGGGCAATGCGACGCTGCGGCAGGCGACCCTCAATGGTGTGACCGGCGATCTCATGGTCGACGCAGGCGGCAACGCGACACTGGGCGAAGACGATGCGATGTCGGGCATCGGCATCGACCGCTGGTTCGACCGGGCTGCTGGATCGACCGGCACGGCGACCGTCACCGGCGGCGCCGGGGTCGCGATCAACCTCCACCGTTCGGCGAAGCTCGACAACATCAGCGGTCGTCGGGTCGAAGTGAACATCGCAACCGGCGACCTGACGATGGGCGCGCTTACCGCATTGACCGAGAGCGCTCAGGTCAATGTCGAGGACGGTTCGCTCGTCATCGGCAATGGCCTAGCCACCGGCAGCAGGCTCGATCTCTATGCGAGTGGCGACCTGACCTTGCTCAACGGCGTGAACGGGTTCGAAACCTATCTGACCGCCGGCGGGCTGGTCGACACGCGCACGGCCACGATCAACGGCGCCAATTATGTGGAGCTGACCGGCGGAGAGATCCGTGCGGGCGCAATCACCTCGGGCGGGGATATCGACGTACTCAGCACGGCGGGCGCGATCGATGTCGACGCCGTCCATTCGACCGGCGGCGACGCGATCTTCAACGCCTATACCGACCTCAATCTGCGCAGCGTTGCCGCCAATGGCGGCCAGTTCCAGGCAGGCGGCAATGCAACGCTGCGCGCGATCACAGCGATAGACGGCTTCGCGCTCCTAGCATTGGGCAATATCACGCTGGGTGCCGATACGGTAGGTGAGATTGCCGGCGGCAACCTGCTCGCGACCGGCGGGAGCCTCAGCGGCTGCGCCTGCGGTTCGGGCGGTGCAACGCTGATCTCGCTGGGCGGAAGCGTCAACGTCAACCTCCACTCGGCTACAGGCGTGTTCGACACGATCGCCGCAGCGATCGATGGCGACGCCAATGTCCAGGTCGCGACCGGCGATCTCGGCATCGGCGACCTTGCCGGTCATAACATCTCGGTCATGCTGCCCGGCGGCACGCTCACCGTGATGAACCCGGTGAGCAGCGGCGGCAACTATACGCTGACCGCGCGGGACTTTGGCGGCAACGCGCTCCTGCCGACCGTGATGGGCGGCGCGACGAAGCTGAGCAATGTGACGATCACCGACACCGAGGGTGACCTTGGCGCGGGCGGCACCTTGGTCGCGTCTGGCGATATCCGGGTCAATGCGGTCGGCAACATTACCGGGGCGCTCTCGTTGTTCGCCGATCGCGATGTCGAGGTGAGCGCCAATGCCATCCAGCTTGGCGACGTGACTGGCCGCGATGTCGTGCTCAGCGCTTTGACGGGCGGTGTCGACGTGGTCGGGGCCGTGACGGTCGGGCAAAACTACACGCTTACCGGCACCGGCTTCTCGGGCAACGCGCTGGCGATGAGCGGGACACGACTGGGCGACCTGCTGGTCACGGATACGGCGGGCGATTTCGATTATGTCACGCTCGATCTCGGCTTTGCCGGCAACACCACGCTTCGGGCAAATGGCGGTGCGATCCGGGGCGGCGATATCGCGACGTCGGGCAACCTCAGCCTATCCGCCGCAGGGGTCGTGAGCGGCGTGCTCCGCTCCGATCAGGGCGGGGTGAGCGTGACCAGCGGTGCAGCCGTCGATATTGCCGGCATTCGGGCGAGCAATGCGATCGACGTGAATGCGGGCGGCAATCTTCGTCTGGGCGGCGCCGAGTTGAGCGGCGCTGGGGTTAATTTCTTCAGCCTGACCGCCGGCGGCGACCTAGTGCTCGGCGCTGCCGACGCCACCTCGATCGGCAGCGGCAACGTCTTCAGCAGCGCAGGAAGCGGGATGGCTGGCGGCGGCGTCCAGGCCAATGGCGCGATTGCAATCAACCTCGACCGGTCCGCGGAGCTGATCGGCATCGATGGCGGTACGCTTGAGCTGGTCATTCGTAACGGCGATCTGACGATTGGCGGTATTCGCACGGTTGGGGCGATTGCGGTCACCGGACCCAGCGGAGCGCTTTCGATCGGTGACATCGAAACCAGTGCGGGTCACATCAGCATCGCCGGTCAAGGCAATGTCACGACGGGCGGCGTGAGCGGCCGGTTCGTCGTCGATATCGGCTCGAGCGCCGGCAGTCTCGCGTTCGGCAAGATCGCGGGCGGCGATGTGACGCTCGCCGCGGCGGGCGGGATCAGCGCCACCGGTTCCGATGCCGGGGTCTTCGCGGACACGCTGACGCTCACCGCGGGCGGCAACGTCGATCTCGCGAGCAGCGGGACGGGCTCGCGGATCGGCGGTCTCGGCGCGATCACGGTCGCCAATGGCGGCTTCGTGCTCCACAATCTGCAGGATCTCGATCTGTACGGGGCGATCGATGTCAGCGACGGCACGCTCGACCTGCGGGTGGCAGGTGCACTCGATCAGAGCGGCGGGACCATCGTTGCGCAACGCCTTGTCGGAGACATTGCCGGGTTCGCGCGCTTCGACGGCGCCAACCGGGTCGGGGCACTCGGCGATTTCAGCGCGGTCGGTCTGTTGTTCAACAACGCCGCAGCGCTCAGGATCGATGGTGTAGTGAACGGCGGCGCCGACAGCGTCACGGTCCGTGCGCACGGTGCTCTTACCGTCGCCGCGACAGGCGCGGTGCGCTCGGCTGCGACCGGAGACGCGATTACCCTGGCTTCAGACGGTCTGTTCAGCAACCTTGCGGGCGGGGCCGCGCTCAGCGCCGCCAACGGCCGCTGGCTCGTCTACACGCAGGCGGCAGGAAACGCCGGCGCCTCCGATCCGGCGAACAATTTCGGCGGACTTGCCGGCCGGAGTTTCTACGGCGCTGCCTATGATTTCGCGAACGGGACCTTCGCGGCCGCGCCGGGCGCGGGCAACCGGTTCGTCTATGGCTATCGCCCGGTGCTGATGGTGCTGCCAAATGGCCTCACAGTCACCTATGACGGGCAGGTGCCGGTGCTCAGCACAAGCATCACCGGCCTCGTCAACGAGGATAGCGCTGCCGAGGCATGGTCCGGCACAGCGGGCTTGTCGGGCGCCAGCCGCAATGCGGGCACCTATAATATCGTGGCGAGCCTTGGCTCGCTCGTCTCGGACATGAACTACGACTTCGCTTTCGGTACCGGCACGCTCAGGATCGACCCACGGACGATCACGGCGACGCTGGCGGCGAACGGCAAGGTCTATGACGGCACCACATCCGCGACCGGTACGTTGTCGCTCGGCGGCGTGATCGCGGGTGACGATGTCGGCGTGTCGGGTGCGCTTTCCTTCGCTGACAGGAATGCCGGCACCGGCAAGACCGTGACAGCGAGCAGCATTTCGCTCTCGGGTGCCGACGCGGGTAACTATGTCGTCAACACGACTGCGACCGGCCTTGCCGACATCCTGGCGCGTGCAATCACCGCGACGCTGGCAGCCAATGGCAAGGTCTATGATGGCACCGCCGCAGCAACGGGAACGCTGTCGCTTGGCGGCGTGATCGCGGGTGACGACGTGGGCGTGTCCGGAACGCTCGGCTTCGGCGACAAGAATGCCGGTGTCGGCAAGACCGTGATCGCAAACGGTATCACGCTGAGCGGAACGGATGCGGGCAATTATTCGGTCAATGTCGCCGCGACGGCGCTTGCCGATATCCTCGCGCGGACGATCACCGCGTCGCTGGCCGCGAACGGCAAGGTCTATGACGGCACTGCCGCCGCAACGGGGACATTGTCGCTCGGCGGGGTTCTGGCCGGCGACACTGTCAGCGCGACCGGCAGCTATGCTTTTGCCGATAAGAATGCCGGGGCTGGCAAAACCGTGACGGCAAACGGCATCGCCCTCAACGGCGTCGACGCTGGTAACTACATCGTCAACACGACGGCGACCGCGCTTGCCGACATTCTCGCCCGTGCAATCACAGCGACGCTGGCGGCGAACGGTAAAGTCTATGACGGCACCACATTCGCCACCGGCACGTTGTCGCTTGGAGGCGTGATTGCTGGCGACGACGTCGGAGTATCGGGCGGGCTGTCCTTCGCCGACAAGAATGCGGGCGTCGGCAAGACCGTGACAGCGAGCAGCATTTCGCTCTCGGGTGCCGACGCGGGCAACTATGTCGTCAACACCAGCGCGACCGGCCTTGCCGATATTGTCGCGCGTGCAATCACCGCGACGCTGGCCGCAAACGGCAAGATCTATGACGGCACGGCCGCAGCAACCGGTACGCTGACGCTCAACGGTGTGCTCACAGGCGATCAGGTCGGCGTGAATGGCAGCTATGCCTTCGCAGATAAGAATGCCGGTATTGGCAAGACCGTCACGGCGAGCGGCCTCGCGCTCTCTGGTACCGATGCGGGCAACTATCTCGTCAACACGAGCGCGACCGGCCTTGCGGACATCCTTGCCCGCGCGATCAGCGCGACGCTGGCGGCGAACGGCAAGGTCTATGACGGCACGACTGCGGCATCGGGTACACTGTCGCTTGGCGGCGTGCTTGCCGGCGACGATGTCGGAGTGACGGGCACGCTGGCCTTTGGCGACAAGAACGCGGGCACCGGCAAGACGGTCACGGCAAGCGGCATCGCGTTGAATGGCGCCGACGCTGGCAACTACATCGTCAACACCAGCGCGACCGGTCTTGCGGACATCCTGGCCCGCACGATCAGCGCGACGTTGGCAGCGAACAACAAGGTCTATGACGGCACCACCGCGGCCACGGGCACGCTGTCGCTTGGCGGCGTGCTCGCCGGCGACAATGTCGGCGTGTCGGGCGCACTGACCTTTGGTGACAAGAACGCCGGCGCCGGCAAGACCGTGATGGCGAGTGGCATTTCGCTCTCCGGCACGGATGCGGGCAACTATGTCGTCAATTCCAGCGCGACGAGCCTCGCCGACATTCTTGCCCGCACGATCACGGCGACGCTGGCGGCGAACGGCAAGACGTATGACGGCACCACGGCTGCCACCGGCAGCTTGTTGCTTGGCGGTCTGATCGCCGGCGATCAGGTCGGCGTGAATGGCAGCTATGCCTTTGCCGACAAGAATGCCGGCACGGGCAAGACGGTGATGGCAAGCGGCATCACGCTCTCCGGCGCCGATGCGGGCAACTATGTCGTGAACGGCACTGCCACCGATATCGCGTCGATCGCGCGCCTCGCGATCATTGGCACGGCTACCGCCGACAGCCGGGTCTATGACGGCACGACCGCGACAACCGGCCGGATCACGCTCAACGGCGTGCTGGCGGGGGACACCGTGTCGGCCTCTGCCGGCTATGCCTTTGCCGACCCGAATGCGGGCGCCGGACGGACGGTCTCGGTCAACGGACTGGCGGTGAACGGTGCAGATGCCGGCAACTACATCGTTACGCTTAGCGGCGGCCCCGTCCTTGCGGATATCCTGCGCCGTGCGATGACCGTCCAGACCGATGACCTGACCAAGCTGTTCGGGCAGCGCGATCCGGCGCTGACCTGGCGTGTCGTCAACGGCTCGCTGGTCGCTGGCGACGCCTTCACGGGCGGGCTGGAGCGGGTGCCGGGCGAGCAGGCCGGAACCTATGCGATCGGCCGCGGCAGCCTCACGCTTTCGTCCAACTATGCGCTGACGGTCGTTCCCGGCAGTCTGGTCATCCGCTTCACCCAGTCGGACGCCGCCGGGAGCGACGCGCTTAAGCGGCGGAGACCGTCCGATGTCTTTTCGCTGTACGAGGATCCTTCGGCGAACCTCACCGGTGACGCGAGGCAGGACTAGGGCAGGGCGATCCGATCCCGGCAGCACGAACATTCAGCGAAACCGATTTTCGAGAGGACCTTATGGCGAACGCATCCCCATTGCCGCTGCTCTACAACGAGCTCGTGCCGCTCAATCGCGAACAACATGGCGACTGGCGCAGTCGGACCACCGACAAGGCGACATGGCTCGCGAACCAGCGCGCCATTCCGCTGACGATTGAGGAATTCGCGTTGGCGCAGCGCCATTTTCCGATCGTCTTTTCAAGCGGAGCCGATCCGGTGCCGCTTGCCCTGATGGGCCTGAATGAGGGCGTCAACATCTTCGTCGGCGACGATGGCACAGTGCCGGAAGCGATCTATCTGCCCGCCTATGCGCGGCGCTATCCCTTTCTGCTGGCGAAGCTGTCGGCGGAAAACAGCGAATTGTCGCTGTGCCTCGACCCGACGACGGATCTTGTCGGTGCGTTCGTCGATGGCGCACCCTTGTTCGAGAACGATAATCCGAGCGAATCCTGCAAGACGACGCTCGCCTTTTGCGAGCAGTTTGAGGTTGCAGGCCAGAAGACTGGACTGTTCGTTGCCGAGCTCGAAAAGCATGAGCTGTTGATTGAGGGTGAAGTCGCAATTCAACTGGCGGGACGTGAACAGCCCTTCGTCTATCGCGGGTTCCGCATGGTCGATGAGGCGAAGCTTCGCAAAGTGCGCGGTGCGGTGCTGCAAGGCTGGAATCAGAACGGCGTGCTGCCGCTTATCTTCTTCCACCTCGCCTCGCTTCAACTGATCCGCGACATCTTCGCGCGCCAGGTGCAGTTGGGGAAGGGGCCGATCTCGCCCGTCTGAACCTCAGGCCGATCGGCAGCGCAGCGCCTTCACCACATCGACCTATCGAGGAGCGGTCGCGTGCTCACATGGATTGTCGGACGTTTCCGATGCATCAGGGGCGCTCATGAGCGGTCCGTGCGGCATATCACCCGTATCCGCGGAGGTAGCTAGGTCAGCATGTGTCGCCATTGCAGCATCAGGATGCGACGGCGCGTCAAACGCGACTGGTATGTGATCTCCCGCGAGGAATATCACGCACTTACCCGCTGAGGGAGGCGTACCAATCACAGCTTGTGGCGGTCAGCGGCCGGGCGCGTGGAGTGCCGCGTCCATATTGATCGTCAGATTCTGCATAAAAGCGCAAAAAAGTTGATGAGCGCGCTTGACGCAAAGTGATTCGCCTCATAGATGCCCCTCCACCGCAGCGGTGCTCCACACGGAACGGCGCGGCGGTCACCAAAAGCAAGGCGCACAGGTCGCCCCGGTAAGAGGGGTTAGGCGGTGCGTCGGTTTTTGTCGCTCTTTGACATTGTGATTTTGATGAAGGGACATGTGGGCGGCGGCCCCGGGTCTTGCAGCTTCTAGGTGCAAGGTGCTCGGTAAAGTCAAGCCGTTCCATGGGCTTCATTCGGCGGGACT
>Ga0247823_10000327_pt1 | contig 41614 bp, 49 predicted proteins | sample 13C_PalmiticAcid_2_FD_192426 | JGI IMG/M metagenome (GOLD analysis project Ga0247823, IMG submission 192426) | Soil microbial communities from agricultural site in Penn Yan, New York, United States - 13C_PalmiticAcid_Day30 | ecosystem: Environmental > Terrestrial > Soil > Agricultural land... | reverse complement strand
TTCTCGTAGTAACCGGCGCGCGCCCGAACGCGGCTCCCGCGCCGGTTACTACGAGAACGATCCGGCCGCACAGCACGCCACCCTGCTCGGCCTGACCCATTCGGATGCCGTGCTGCGCGGCGTCGACCACGTTCTCGCCGCCCTGGCGAAGGAGCCGAAATGACAACGCATCTGATCGCGGCCCTCGCCCTGCTCGCCGCAGCCCCTGCGACAGTGGCCGAACCGCAGCAGGCGTTCTTCGGCCAACTGGCCGCGCTCTGCGGCAAGGCCTTCGAGGGGCGCGTCGTCACCAGCGATCCAGCCGACGCCGGCTTCGCGGGGCAGCGCCTGGTCATGAGGGTCGCCAACTGCACCCCTGACGAGGTCCGCATCCCGTTCAGCGTGGGGGCCGACCACGGACCTGGGTCATCGGCAGGAATCTGGACAGCCTGCGCCTGAAACATGACCATAGGCACGCCGATGGGACGGAGGACGCCGTCAGCCAGTACGGTGGCGACACCGTCGCCCCAGGCACGGCGTCACGCCAGGAGTTCCCGGTCGACCAGTACTCCAAGGACCTGTTCCGACGCGAAGACCGCGCCGTATCCGTGACCAACGTCTGGGCGATCGAGGTCGAGCCGGGCCGCCTGTTCGCCTACGAACTGCGGCGCCCAGAACGTCACTTCCGCGTCGAGTTCGACCTGACCCGCCCGCTCGCGCCCTAGTCGGGAATGGCCTGCCAGGTCCGACGGACGCTCAGGGTGTCGCGGTCGATTTCCAGCCAACAGCCGCCGCCAGGATGGCCGGGCTTGTCCTCCCGCCCGATCTCCACGCCCTGGAGGTTGGCGGTCAGCAACCGTCCGACGCCTCCATGCGACACCACCAGCAGGTCGCCGGTCGCCTGCTCGTCGCGTACGAGACGTCGCACCGCGCGGACGATCCTGGCCTGCGCCGCCCGCGCCGTCTCCCATCCCCTCACGCTTTCGTCCGGGTGATCGAAGAAGGACTCGACCACCCGCCAGAACTCGGGCGGCTCGAGATAACCGGTCGAGGACCGATCGTTCTCACCGAGTTCTGGATCGATATGGTGGGGGATTCCAAGCGCCGCCGAGGCGATGGCCGCGCCATCCGTCGCCTTCCGCTCGGCGCTCGAATAGGCCGCCGCCAGGCCCTGGCTCTCCGGCCGGCCGATGAAGCGCTCCATTCGCCGCCGTCCGACGTCGGACAGCCCCCACTCCGGGATCGGCGTCTTCGGATCGATGACGACCTCTGGGTGCGTCAGGAAGAAAATCGTCGCCATGCGGCAAAGCTAGACCGTCACGAACCGAAGCGCATCGCCATTGTTGCAGTAGCGCAGCCCCGTCGGGCGCGGACCGTCGGGGAAGACATGGCCCTGGTGGCCCAGGCAGCGGGCGCAATGGTACTCCGTCCGGGGCACGCCGATCTTGTAGTCGGTCTTCTTGCCGAGCGCGCCCTTGATGGCCGTGTAGAAGCTGGGCCAGCCGGTTCCGCTCTCGTATTTCCACTCCGACTTGAACAGCGGCAGCGCGCAGCCGGCGCAAACATAGGTTCCGCGCCGCTTTTCCTTGTTCAACGGGCTGGTCCCGGCCAGCTCCGTCGCCTCCTTGCGCAGGACGTTATAGGTGGCGCCGTCCAGCCGCTTTCGCCAATCGGCGTCGGTTAGCTTGCGCCAGGGCGATCCCGCGTACGGATCACTCTCCGCCCAGCCGAGCGCCGGCACGGCTGCCATGGCGGAGCCTACCAGAATGGCGCGGCGGTCGATCATGGCGGAGATACGATTCCTCCCGCCACCCGAATGCAAGCGTGACGGCGGCGGGTTCGGCCCCGCCGCTCAATTCACAGCCCGGCGTCTTCCGGCAAACCCAGAACCAAGTTGAGATTCTGCACGGCGGCGCCGGACGCCCCCTTGCCCAGGTTGTCCAGCACCGCGATCAGGCGGGCCTGCCCCTTCCCTTCCGCGCCGAAGACGAAGAGCTTCATCCGATTGGTCCCGTTCAGCGCCTCGGGGTCGAGCGCCGCGACATAGCCGGCGGCGCCGGCGCGCGATTGCCGCAACGTTCCGCACTCTTCGTCCGACGCGACCTGCACGAAGGCCTCGCCCTCATAGGCGGCCCTCAGGCTGTCGCGCAGGTCCTTGAGGCTGGGCGCCTTGGGCATCATGTTCAGATGCAGCGGGATTTCCACCAGCATGCCCTGTGCGTAGCGCCCGACGGCCGGCGAGAACAGCGGCGCCTGCGTCAGCCCCGTATAGGCGCACATCTCCGGCAGGTGCTTGTGGCTCAGCGTCAGGCCATAGCCGCGATAGGCGTCCTGAGTGCCCGCCGGCGCCGCCTGCTGTTCGAACTCCTCGATCAGGCCGCGACCGCCGCCGGAATAGCCGGAAACGCCATGGACGGTGACCGGCCAATCCGTCGGGATCAGTCCATCGCGCACGAGCGGCGACATCAGGCCGATGAACCCCGTCGACCAGCAGCCGGGATTGGTGACGCGCTTGGACTCGACGATCGCCTGACGGTGTCCTGGCTTCCACTCGGGGAAACCGAACACCCAGCCGGGCTCCACCCGATGCGCCGTCGACGGGTCGACGATCTTGACCGCCGGGTTGGTGATCATCGCCACCGCTTCCTTCGCCCCCTCGTCGGGTAGGCAGAGGATCGCGACATCGACGCTGTTCAGCAGATCGGCGCGCGCAGCGAGATCCTTCCGCTTGGCCGGGTCGATGGAGACGACCTCGAGGTCGCGACGGCCTTCCAGGCGCTGCCGGATCTGAAGGCCGGTGGTGCCGGCTTCGCCATCGATGAAGACTGTGTGGGCCATGGTCGCAAATCCAGAACGGGTGGATCAAACAGCAGAAAGGGCGCCTCGGTTTCCCGAAGCGCCCTTCCCAAACGCGATTTCTCGCGCAGCTCTTAGCGCTTCGAGAACTGGAAGCTACGGCGGGCCTTGGCCTTACCGTACTTCTTACGCTCGACGACGCGGCTGTCGCGGGTCAGGAAGCCGTGCGGCTTCAGGACCGGGCGCAGGGCCGGTTCGTAGTAGGTCAGGGCCTTGGACAGGCCGTGACGGATGGCGCCGGCTTGACCCGACAGGCCCGAACCTTCGACGGTGACGTCGACGTCGAACTGGCCGAGACGCTCGGTCACTTGCAGCGGCTGGGCGATCATCATGCGCAGCACGGGGCGAGCGAAATAGACTTCCTGGTCGCGGCCGTTGACCGTGATCTTGCCGGTGCCCGGCTTGATCCAGACGCGCGCGATGGCGTTCTTACGCTTGCCAGTCGCGTACGAGCGGCCTTGGGCGTCGATCTTCGGTTCGGCCGGAGCGGCCGCTTGCGGGTTGCTGGACAGGCTGGCCAGCGCGTCAAAACCTTGAGCTTCGGACATGGCTTAGACGCTCCGGGTGTTCTTGACGTTGCGCGCCGCGAAGTCGATGACTTCCGGGCTTTGCGCTTGGTGCGGGTGCTCAGCGCCGGCGTAGACCAGCAGGTGCGTCAGCTGCTTGCGAGCCAGCGGGCTCTCCTTCGGCAGCATACGCTCGACGGCCTTGTTCAGGACGCGCTCGGGGAATTGACCGCCCAGCACCTTGCGCGGGGTGGTTTCCTTGATGCCGCCCGGGTGACCGGTGTGACGGTAGTAAACCTTGTCGTCCAGCTTCTTGCCGGTGAACTTCACCTTGTCGGCGTTGATCACGACGACGAAGTCGCCGCAGTCGACGTGCGGGGTGTAGTCGGGACGGTGCTTGCCGCGAAGACGCATGGCGATGAACGTCGCCAGACGACCGACAACGGCGTCCTTGGCGTCGACCACGATCCACTTCTTCTCGACCTCGGCGGGCTTCAGGGAAGCCGTGGTCTTTTGCATGGGATTGATCCGTAATTCTTGTGCGTCGGGAGCCGAGGAAGTGGTTCCGTCCGCGTGAGGGGCGGCTGATACCCAAGGGTTGGCCGCCTGTCAACATTGCGCATGCATAAAGTTCGGAAAGCCTTGCAGCGCAAGGGTTTGAGTGATGCGGTATTCAAATACCGCACCCATTCACTTTCCACGCCCGAGCAAGAAAAAGGGCGAGCGTCCGAGGCCGCCCGCCCTTTTCCCTGGATGAGGTTGTCCCTTCGCCTACTTGGCGGCGTCGAAGCCGAAGGCGTGACGCATGACCTGGAAGATGTAGCTCTCCTCGACCACGCCGCGGACGAGGTAGGCGCCCGGACCGTCGGCATAGACCCCGACGTCCTCGCCGGCGTGGGCGGCGCTGGGCAGGTGAGCCACGGCCTGCTGGTGGTAGTCGACCTCGTCGAGGTCTTCCTTGGCCGGGTCGGCGCGCAGGTTGTTCCCTTCGACGCCGCCGGGACCGGTGGCGAAGCTCAGCACCGTATAGGCCTTGCCGTCGCCGGCCACGACCGGCTCGCCCTCGTTGCCGGCCAGGCCGAGGATCGGAGCGTTGCGCGCGGCATAGCCCGAGATCACCAGGCCGTGGCTGTGGTCGGCGGTGACGATGACCAGGGTGTCCTTCAGGTCGACCTTGTCGAGCACGGCCTGGACAGCGTCGGAGAACGCCGCCGTCTCGGTCAGGGTGCGCCTGGCGTTGTTGAGGTGGCTGCCCATGTCGATCTTGCCGCCCTCGACCAGCAGGAAGTAGCCCTTGGGGTTCTTCGACAGGATGTCGACGGCCTTGATGGCCATGTCGGACAGCGAGGGCACGCCCTGCCCGCTCTCGGCGCGCTCGACCTCGTAGGGCAGGTGCTCGCCGGCGAAGAGACCGAGCACCGGGCCCGTCTTGGCCGGATCGATGGCCTTCAGCTGATCGGCGGTCGAGACATAGGCCGCCCCCTTGGCCTTGCTCCACTCAGCGGTGAGATCGCGGCCGTCGGCGCGCTTGCCGCCCTTGGCCTCGGGCAGGAACCGCGAGCGGCCGCCGCCCAGCGCGACATCGAGGCGAACCCCCGCCGGGGCCTCGACCAATTGGCGGGCGATGTCCTTGCAGCCGCCGGACAGGGCCTCGGCCGGCATGTCGCCGTCGCCTTCCCAGTCGCGATAGGCGGTATGGGCGAAGGTCCCGGCGGGCGTGGCGTGGGTGATGCGGGTGTTGGTGACCGCGCCGGCCGACAGGCCGTGGGCCTTGGCGATCTCGGCGATGGTCGCCACGCTGGTGGCGGCTTCGCTGGCGCAGCTCTCGGGCTTGGCCTCGCCGGTCAGGCCGATGACCTTGTTGCGGGTCTTCACGCCGGTGGTGATGGCGGTGATGCCGGCGGCGCTGTCAGTGACCTGGGTGTCGTGGCTGTAGGTCTTGGAGAGCGCGGTGAAGGGCAGATTCTCGAACGACAGGGCGTTGGACTCGCCGTCCACGCCGCGCTGCTGGCCCTGCCAGATGCGCCCCGCCACGGCGGTGGAGATGCCCATGCCATCGCCGAGGAACAGGATGACGTTCTTGGCGCGGCCGGTGTTGGGGGTCACCGCCATGGCCTTGGCCAGCGCGGCCTGGCCGGCCTTGTAGTACGGATCGGCCGCCTGGGCCGGCGAAGCGTCGGCGGCGTGAGCGAAGGCGGGCAGCAGGGCCAGGGCGCAGACGCCGGCCAGGAACGAGGAAGCGCGGATCACGGGGCAGTCTCCAGCAGGGACGTCGCGCGTGCTCTGCTGGAGTTTCGTGACAGTTCTTCGAGCGGGATCGCGGAAACCGCCGTTACGGCCGACGGACGCGCCAGGCGAAGGCGGTGGCCGCGCCCAGCAGCACGGCCGCGCCGGCCTGGTGCAGGACGCCCAGGCTCAGCGGCACGGCGGCCATCAGGGTCCAGACGCCCAGCCCCGCCTGCACCGTCACGACCCCGAGCAGGACGTAGGCGGTGATCTTGGCCTCATGCGGCAGGCGGCGGGCCCGCGCCGCTCCGGCCGCGATGACGATCGCGGCGGCGAAGACGGCGTAGGCCATCAGGCGGTGGTGCAGTTGCACCGCGCCCTGGCTGTGGGCCAGCGTGCCCCACAGGCCGTGACCGGCGTACTGGTCGGGCAGCAGCGCGCCGTTCATCAGCGGCCAGTCGTTATAGACGAGGCCGGCGTCGTTGCCGGCCACCAGCGCGCCCAGCAGACTTTGGAAGAACACCGCGCCCAGGAAAGCCAAGGCCCAGCCGCGCCAGTCGCTGCGCTCCTCGACGCGCGGCGCGCCGTTCCAGGCGTCCAGCGCGGTCCAGATCAGCAACACGAAGAGAGCCAGCGCCAACCCCAAGTGAACCATCAGCCGCTCGGGCGCGACCGAGACCCGCTCGGACAGGCCGCTGGAAACCATCCACCAGCCGACCAGCCCCTGCAGGCCGCCCAGGGCCAGCATGGCCCCGCACCGCCAGATCAGGCGGCGCGGCAGCATGCGGCGCACCAGGAAGAAGGCGAACGGAACGGCGAAGGCGATGCCGACCACGCGCCCCAGCAGCCGGTGCGCCCACTCCCACCAGAAGATGCCCTTGTAGGCCTCCAGGGTCATGTCGGGGTTCACCAGGTGATACTGGGGGATCTGCTTGTAGAGCTCGAAATTGGCCCGCCAGGCGTCGTCCGACATCGGCGGCAGCGCGCCCATGATCGGCTTCCACTGGGTGATCGACAGTCCCGAGTCGGTCAGGCGCGTCGCGCCGCCGACGACGACCATGCCGAAGACCAGCACCGCCACGACGAACAGCCAGATGGCGACGGATGCGGAACGGTCGGAACGCAGGAAGGAAGTCATGAAGCCGAAAAAACGCCTGTTCTGGGCCTAAATGGGGCGGCTAGACCCCTACCCCCGCCACGGCGCCGCTGTCCATGCCCGGCCCGCGCTTAAGGGAAGCCATGACGCGGCCTGACGCGCGTGGCATGGTGCGACCGCTGCGGGGGCGCAGCGCGTTCCAGGGGGAAGTGCAATGAGCGGCGTGGGCGTGTTCAGCGCCGTGGTGATCGGCATCCTGGCCGGCTGGATCGCGGATCTGGCCCTGGCCCGTCGCCACAGCCTGTTCATCAAGCTGCTGATCGGCGTGATCGGCTCGTTCATCGGCGCCTTCATCGCCCAGCGCCTGCACCTGGCGATTCCCGGCTTTCTCGGCAGCCTGGTCGTCTCGGCCGTCGGCGCCACCCTGTTCCTGGCCGTGCTCGGCCTCTTCCGGAGATCCGCTTGAGCGCTCCCCTCATTCCGGCGCGCCTGCGCAAGCTGATCGGCTCGATCGGCGTGATCGTGATCCTGCTGGGTTGGATCTGGGCCTTCACCAGCCTCTACGACCACCTGCCGCTGAACCGCGCCGTGCACCTGATCTATTTCGTGGCGCTGGGCATGGGCTGGATCCTGCCGGTCATCCCGCTGATCACCTGGATGGGCAAGGCGGACAAGCCGCTGGACGTCGGCCAGCGCTAGCCTGCGACCCGCACTGATCCGGAAACGAAAAAGGCCGCCCCGAAAGGCGGCCTTTGCGTTTCTTCCGCGGTGTTCTCTCCGGGGAGAGAATGGTCGGAGCGACAGGATTCGAACCTGCGACCCCTTGACCCCCAGTCAAGTGCGCTACCAGGCTGCGCCACGCTCCGACGCGGAAGGAGCGCCCTTATAGGCGCCGCTCTTCGCCTCGGCAATCGGAAATCTAGTGGTTTTCCACAGTCCTCAGGAACGCGTCAAAAGCCCGTCCAGACGGGCCTTGATGCTGGTGAGGTCGTCCAGCGCCTCGGTCAGGCGCCGACGCTGTTCGGGGCTGGGCGCCTGAACGGCCGCCGAATCGCCGAACGACTCATCGAGTGGAGATTCGAGAAAGGCCGCGCCGTTCTGGCCCAGGCCCGCGGCGATCACATGGGCCACGCCCTGCTCGCGGTGCAGCTTCTGGACGCCCTTGATGGTGTAGCCCTCGGCGTGCAGCAGCGCACGCACGCCGTTCAGCACGGCGATGTCCTGCGGGCGGTAGAAGCGCCGCCCGCCAGCCCGCTTCATCGGGCGAATGAAAGAGAACTTGGTCTCCCAGAAACGCAGGACGTGCTGGGGGACGCCGAGTTCCTCGGCGGCCTCTGAAATCGTGCGGAAGGCGTTCGGCCCCTTCGCCACCGCACGGACTCCTTAGTCGTCCAAAGCGCTGTCGATGCGCGCTTTCATGACCTGGGAGGCCCTGAAGCCGATAACGCGCCGCGGCTCGATCTCGGCCGGCTCGCCGGTCTTGGGATTGCGCCCCATCCGGGCCCGCTTTTCGCGGACCTGGAAGACGCCGAATCCGGAAAGCTTGACCGTCTCACCCTTCTCGAGCGCCTCGGCCACGAGATCCAGGGTGCGCTCGACGAGACCGGCGCAGTCCTGACGAGTCAGGCCTACTTCCTCGTGGACAGCCTCGCAGAGGTCAGCCCGGGTCAGAGTCGAACCCTTCATAACGCCCCCTATACGCTTCAATGCGCGAACTCAGCACAGCCCGCGCCAATCGGTCCGTCTTGCGAAAAGGGGCGCACGAAAGCCCCGATCCCGCGCGACAAGACCTCGTCAACTTGAGACTGCATGCCGCGAATACCGCATGAAGTCAAAGGGTCAAGCCGGTTACTTCATATGCTGAAGCAGGCCGTGCGCCAACCCAAGGTCAAGCTTCGTCCGTGACCATCAAAGGCGCAGGACGCAGGCGCCCCAGGTCAGGCCGCCGCCCATCGCTTCCAGCAGAAGCAGGTCGCCCGGCTTGATCCGGCCGTCCGCGATCCCGTGGGCGAAAGCCAGGGGAATCGAGGCGGCAGAGGTGTTGGCGTGCAGCGCCACCGTCGAGATCACCTTTTCCTCGTCGATGCCGCAGCGATTGGCCACGCCCTGAAGGATTCGCTGGTTGGCCTGGTGCGGAATGAACCAGTCCACCTCGGGCACTGTCACTCCCGCCTTCTCTGCGGCGGCGTGGATGGCCTCGGAGATGTTGATCACCGCATGCTTGAAGACCTGGTTGCCCAGCATCCGCAGCTTGCCCACCGTGCCCGTGGTCGACGGACCGCCGTCGACATAGAGCAGGTCCTGCTTGGTCCCGTCGGCGCGCAGGGCGAAGCCCAGCATGCCGCGATCGGCCGTGGTCCCCTCGCCTTCCTGCGGCTCCAGCACCACAGCGCCGGCGCCGTCGCCGAACAGCACGCAGGTGCCGCGGTCGGTCCAGTCCATCAGGCGGGTCATGGCCTCGGCGCCGATCACCAGGGCGCACTTGGCGTTGCCGCGGGCGATGAAGCCGTCGGCCACCGACAGGGCGTAGACGAAGCCCGAGCAAACGGCCTGGACGTCGAAGGCGATGCCGACGCCCGCGCCCAGCTTGCGCTGCACGATGGCGGCGGTGGCCGGGAAGGTCAGGTCGGGCGTGGTGGTCGCCACGATGATCAGGTCGACGTCGGCGGGCGTCTTGCCGGCGCGCTCCAGCGCCTGCCTGGCGGCTTCCACGGCCAGGTCCGACACGGCCTGGTCGTCGGCGGCCTTGTGGCGCTGGCGGATGCCCGTGCGCTCGACGATCCACTCGTCCGAAGTGTCTACGATCTTGGACAGCTCTTCGTTGGTGACGATCTGCGGCGGCAGGTAGGCCCCGACGCCGGTCACCACGCTGCGAACTACGCTCACTCGGCGGCTCCCTGGGTTTCGGCGCCGTCAGCGCCGTCGTCCTTGGCCGCTTGGTCTTTTTCCGCGGTCAGACGCTTCAGATTACGATCGATCTCGGCGGTGAAGTCGCTGCGCGCGAGGTCCACCGCCACTCGGACGGCCGAGGCGAAGCCATTGGCGTCGGCGCCGCCGTGGCTCTTCACCACGATGCCGTTGAGGCCAAGCAGCGGCCCGCCGTTGACCCGGCCGGGGTCCAGACGCCGCTTCATCTTCTTCAGCGAGCCCGAGGCGATCAGCGCGCCCAGCATGGCCAGCGGGCCGGCCGTCAGGGTCTGCTTGATCTCATTGCCGAAGAACCGCGCCAGGCCCTCGGCGGTCTTCAGGGCGACATTGCCGGTGAAGCCGTCGGTGACGACTACGTCCACGGTGCCGTAGGCGATGTCGGTGCCCTCGACGAAGCCGCGATAGTCGAAGTCGAAGTGGGGGCTGTCCTGCAGGATGCGATGCGCCTCGCGCACCTCCTCGTGACCCTTCTGCTCCTCGGAGCCGACATTGAGCAGGCCCACGGTCGGACGTTCCGAGCCGTGCACGGCGTGATGGAAGGCCGCGCCCATGATGGCGAACTCGACCAGTTGCTCGGCGTCGCTCTCGACATTGGCGCCGACGTCCAGCACCGCCGAGATCCCCTTCATCGTCGGCCAAGAGGCGACGATGGCCGGGCGCTCCAGATCCGCGCTCATGCGCAGGATCAGCTTGGAGATCGCCATCAGGGCGCCGGTGTTGCCGGCCGAGACGCAGGCGGCGGCCTCGGCCGAACGGATCGCCTCGACGGCGTTCCAAAGACTGGAGCCCTTGCCCCGGCGCATGGCCTGGGCGGGCTTTTCGTCCATGGCGATGGACTTGTCGGTATGGACGACGGTGCAGACCGCCCGCGCGGCCGGCGCGCGCGCCAGTTCGGCGTTCAGCGCGACCTCGTCGCCGTGCACCAGGAAGCGCACGTCGGGCAGGGTCTTGGCCGCGATCTCCAGCGCCGGAACGACCACGGACGGACCGTGATCCCCGCCCATGGCGTCGATCGAGATGACTACAGGCTTGGGCACGAGGCGCTATCGACTCCTTAGACGGTCGCGACGCGGCCGATGATTCCCCGGCGTGATATCACGCCGGAAGGCGTAAGGGCCAACTCAGCCCTCGTCGCCCTTCGTTTTAAGTCCCTTCAGGGCCGCGAAGGGAGAAAGCTCAACCGGTTCGGGCGGTTGCACGAACACCGCGCCCGGCTTGCGCGGGAACGGGTCCAGCTCCAGCGCCAGATGTTCGATGACATAGCCCGAGACGTCGATCGCCTCGCCTTCCAGCACGTCGGGCGGATCGTCGCCGTCCGGCTCGAGGCCCAGCTCGCCGCCCTCGTCCTGCGGGGCGTGCTCGCTGTTGGCAGGCAGCACGCGCAGGCTGAAGCGGGCGTCGATCGGCGTCTCGAAGTCCTCGCTGGTGACGCCGCAGGTCTGAACGACGCGGGCGCGCAGCACGCCCGACACCTCGGCGCCGTCCATCCACGAGCGCAGATAGACCTGGGCCTCCAGCAGATCGAGCGACACCAGGCCCAGCTGCTTGGCGATGGCCTTGCGCACGGTTTCGTCGGGCGCGAGCTTCAGGTCCACCCCGCCACGGTCGACGCGGGCCAGGGTGACGGTGCTCGGCCAGGGATCAATCAGACGTTCGGCCATTGCACTTCTCCGTTCAGCAGGGCGTCCAGCGACTGCTCCGCCAGAGCTTCGCGCGCCGACCGCACATAGGCGCTAACGGCCGCGACGTCACCCTCGCCGCGCTCCTCGAACACCGTGCGGGCCAGGGCGGCGTCCAGTTCGGCGGAGTCCGGCAACGTCGCGAAGGCCTCGTCATAGGTCTTCAGCCGGCCGTAGAAGGCGCCGGCCAGCTTCTTCATCTTCTTGCCGACGGCGGTGTCGGACACGCCGATTTCACGGAAGGCGTCGTCGAGACCGCGGACGTAGGAATCAAAAACCGCCTGCGAGGCCTCGGCCGCAGCCTCGCCCTGCCCTTTCAGCCGCTCGATCACCAGCACCACGTGCAGGGTGAAGAGCTCGAACCGGCCCTCCATCGAGTCGCGAACGCCCAGCTGCGCGTAGAATCGTGACGATCGGGCCTGGGCCGTCGCCGATGCATAGAGTTTTTCCCCCGCCAGCGTCGCGGGCCTAGGCTTGATTAGCCAATCCAGAAACATTCCACGCCTCTATTTCGCCGCGAGCCGCCACTAGATGGCCTGAGCATCCACGCGGGCCATTGAACTAAGCCCGCGCGGGCGATAGGTCAAAGTCCAGCCTTCTTCCGGTTCCGGAGCCTCAATGTCTCGCCCCGCCGTTTTCGCCGCCGCCGCCATCGGCCTCGCCGCCGTCGTCGGAGGCTGCACGCCGCTGACGAGCTATTCCGGCTTCCAGGCCATCGAGGCCAAGCCGGCCGACATGAAGATTGGCGAGGACAGCAAGTCCACCGTCCGCGAGAAGCTGGGCACGCCGTCGGCGGTCTCCACCTTCGACAACGACGCCTGGTACTACATCTCGCAGACCACCGACCGGGTGGCCTTCTACAAGCCGCGCGTGATCAAGCGCGACGTCGTGGCCATCAAGTTCAACACCGCCGACGAGAAGGTCGCCTCGGTCGACACCTTCACCCTGAAGGACGGCAAGGTCATCGCCTATAACGGCCGCGAGACCCCGACCCGTGGTCGCGAGATGACCGTGCTCGAACAGCTGCTTGGCACCGTCGGTCGCGGCGGCATGCTGCCTCAGGACGACGAGGGCGTTCCCGGCACCCGCCCCGGCGACCGTCGCTAGACTGACGATTAAGTCGGTTAACCGACACTTCAACCTTACCGAAGCTTGACTATAAGCGCGTGATTTCGTGCGACTTTTTGTCGCCGTATCAACGTTTCCTCAAGCACGCCCGTCACAACCTTCCCGTCTGATCGACGCTGGGGCCCCAACCTTGGCGTCGGTTGCTCTGGGGGAGATGGTCGTGAGCGCGCTCGATCTGCGGGCGTTGACGATGCTCATCGTCGACGACAACGCCAACATGCGCGGCATCCTGGCCGCGATCCTGAAGTCCGCCGGGGTGCGGCGCATTCTCGAGGCCGGCGACGGCGTCGAGGGCCTGAAGCTGTTTTCCGAACGCGAGGTCGACATCGTGTTCACCGACCTGATGATGCAGCCGGTGGACGGGTTGTCGTTCGTGCACTGGATCCGCAACTCGCAGGCCAGCCCAAACCCGTACGCGCCGATCATCATGATGACCGGCCACGCCACCCGCCGCAGCCTCGACGAGGCGCGGATGGCCGGGGTGACCGAATTCCTGGCCAAGCCGCTGACGGCGCGCGGGGTGATGCACCGCATCAACGAGGTCATCAACAACCCCCGCGATTTCGTCCGCACGGAGGCCTATTTCGGCCCCTGCCGCCGACGCCGGATCGATCATGACTTCGCCGGCGACGAGCGACGCGGCGTCCAGCCCGCGCCGACGGCGCTTGGCGGCGAGGCCGAGATCCACGCGTTCGATCCGGAAGAGTGCTACTGAGGGCCTCTCTCCTTCCCAGTCCGGCCACCACGCTCGTCATCCCGGAAAGCGCGTAGCGCTTATTCGGCGACCGTGTTGGGTTGGCGGAAATGGAAAACGCCCCGGAGCGTGAGCCCCGGGGCGTTTCCGTCTTCGTTGGAGGATCAGCCTCAGCCGTGGGCCAGCACCGCCAGCAGCAGCAGGGCCACGATGTTGGTGATCTTGATCATCGGGTTCACGGCGGGACCCGAGGTGTCCTTGTAGGGGTCGCCGACGGTGTCGCCGGTGACGGCGGCCTTGTGGGTTTCGCCGCCCTTCTTGTGCAGGACGCCGTCCTTGTCGGTGAAGCCCTCCTCGATAACCTTCTTGGCGTTGTCCCAGGCGCCGCCGCCGCTGGTCATCGAGATGGCGACGAACAGGCCGGTGACGATCACCCCCATCAGCATGGCGCCGAGGCAGGCGAAGGCGTCGACCTTGCCGGCGATGGCGTTGATGACGAAGAACAGCACCACCGGAGAGACCACCGGCAGCAGGGACGGCACGATCATCTCGCGGATGGCGGCCTTGGTCAGGATGTCCACGGCCTTGCCGTATTCGGGCTTGGTCTCGTAGGTCATGATGCCCGGGTTTTCGCGGAACTGGCGACGGACCTCGGCCACCACCGACTCGGCCGCGCGACCGACGGCGGTCATGGAGAGACCCCCGAACAGGAACGGCAGCAGGCCGCCGAACAGCAGGCCGACCACGACATAGGGATTGGACAGGTCGAAGCTGACCGCACCCATGCCGTCGAAGAAACTGCCGGGGGCGGCGTTCTCGGAGAAGAACTTCAGGTCCTCGGTATAGGCCGCGAACAGCACCAGGGCCCCCAGTCCCGCCGAACCGATGGCGTAGCCCTTGGTGACGGCCTTGGTGGTGTTGCCGACCGCGTCGAGGGCGTCGGTGGTGACGCGGACTTCCGGGGGAAGGCCGGCCATCTCGGCGATGCCGCCGGCGTTGTCGGTGACGGGGCCGAAGGCGTCCAGGGCGACGATGAAGCCGGCCAGGGACAGCATGGTGGTGGTGGCGATGGCGATGCCGAACAGGCCCGCCAGGTTATAGGTCACGACGATGCCGACGATGATGGTCAGGGCCGGCAGGGCCGTGGACTCCAGCGACATGGCCAGGCCCTGGATGACGTTGGTGCCGTGACCGGACACCGAGGCCTGGGCCACCGACTTCACCGGACGGAAGCCCGTGCCGGTGTAGTACTCGGTGATCACCACGATCAGCGCCGTCACCGCCAAGCCCACGAGGCCGCAGTAGAACAGGTTGTCTGCGGTGAACAGCCGGCCGTCGAGCTCGATCGAGGTCGGGACCAACTGATGGATCACCCACCAAACCGCCGGGATCGACAGGATCCCGGTGACGATCAGGCCCTGGTAGAGGGCCCCCATGATGTTGTTCTTCTTGCCCAGGCGGACGAAGAAGGCGCCGACGATCGAGGTGACGATGCACACCGCGCAGATGGCCAGCGGCAGGATCATCATCGAGCCGACGACGTCGGTGCCGGTGAAGAAGATCGCCGCCAGCACCATGGTTGCGACCGTGGTCACCGCATAGGTCTCGAACAGGTCGGCGGCCATGCCGGCGCAGTCGCCGACATTGTCGCCCACGTTGTCGGCGATGGTCGCGGCGTTGCGGGGGTCGTCCTCGGGAATGCCGGCCTCGACCTTGCCGACGAGATCGCCGCCCACGTCGGCGCCCTTGGTGAAGATGCCGCCGCCCAGGCGGGCGAAGATCGAGATCAAGCTGGCGCCGAAGCCCAGCGCCACCAGGGAGTCGATCACGACCCGATCGGCGCCCTCATGCCCGACCGACAGCAGCAGGGTGTAGTATCCGGCCACGCCTAGCAGCGCGAAGCCCGCCACCAGCATGCCGGTGACCGCGCCCGAGGTGAAGGCCATCGACAGGCCCTTGGCCAGGCTCTCGGACGAGGCCTGGGCGGTGCGCACGTTGGCCCGCACCGAGATCAGCATGCCGGCGAACCCAGCCAGGCCCGAGAGGATCGCGCCCAGCGCGAAGCCGACAGGCTGCTCCCAGCCCTTGAAGAAGAACGCGAGCAAAGCCACGACCACGACGCCGACGATGGCGATGGTCGTGTACTGACGGTTCAGATAGGCCTGGGCGCCTTCCTGAATGGCCGCGGCGATCTCCTGCATCTTCGCATCGCCCGGCGAGGCCTTCAAAAGCCTGGCGGTCTGAACCGCGCCATACAGCACCGCCAGAAGCCCGGCGCCGATGGCTACGTAAAGCCAAGAACTCATGGGTGTTGTGCCCCTTCGTGTTTCAATCACGAGGGGTCGCGGTTCCCGGCATGGAGGATCGACGAGCGCCCCAGGCCAGGAGCGGCGGGCGGGCCTTAGGGCCTCATTCCCCCTCGAAGCTCCCTGATCTGGCCCCGACATCGGCGCCAGGGGGAAACACTGACATCCACAAGCCTAGCGCGCAACCGCTTGCGAGAACGGCGTTCGCGAAGCTTCAGGGGATGATCGGAGCCGAATCGACGGGCGGCGAGGCCGGCTTGGCCGCGGCCTTCGGCGCCGCCTTGGGGAACGGCACGAAATTGCGCGGCGTCTGCTTGCCGATGGTGACGGCGGCGACCTTGCCCTTGCCGACCAGAACGACGGCCTCGCGCATGACGATGGCCTTCACCTTGCCCTCGTCGAGCAGGACGTAGCTGCCGGGCTTGTTGAGCGGCTGCTTGTGGGCCGCGCGCACCAGCGCGTCACGCAGCAGCGGCTCCTTGCCGGCGAAGGCGGTGACGTCGCCCGTCGGCGGCAGGGTCAGCGACAGCTCGACGAAGATGTAGTTGATCAGGCGCCCCTCGGCGACGATCGGCAGGGCCATGGAGCCCAGCTTGATGACCGGATCTTCCTTCTCCTTCTCGCCCTCCCCGCCTTCCTTCTTCTTCTCCTTGCCGGAGGCGAAGGCGGGCGCGGCGCACAGCGCGAGCGGCGCGGCGAGCGCCAGCAGGGCGCGACGGGACAGAGCGGTCGAAGTCATGCCCGCCTGTTAACCGAGAAGGCTTGAGGTTTCGCTACCGAGGGCGGCCGCTGAACGGCGTCAGCCGTGCAGCCAGCCCAGCCGCTGGGGCGTGATGTCCTTGCCCTTGAACAGGGCGGCCACGCCTTCGCCCTCGACGAACTCGCCGATGTCGCGCACGGGCAGGCCGGCGGCGAAGGCCGCGGCCTGGAAGGCGGCGACGTCGGCGGCCGGAACGGCGCAGACGACCTCGTAGTCGTCGCCGCCCGAGGCCAGGGACATACGGGCCTCGCCGCGCTCGGGCTGAGCTTCCAGCCACTTGCGGGCGCCGGTCGACAGCGGCAGGCGGTCGAGGTCAACCTTGACCTGAAGGCCGCTGGCCTTGGCGATGTGGCCCGCGTCGGCCAGCAGGCCGTCGGAGACGTCGGCGGCGGCGTGGGCGAACTGCCGCAGGGCCTCGCGCAGCGCCAGACGCGGCGCGGGCGTGCGATAGCGACGCACCAGGCCCCCGTCGGGATCCTCAACCTCGCCCCAGTGGGCCAGGAGACCCAGCCAGCCGTCGCCGATGCTGCCGCTGACCATAAGGCGGTCGCCGGCCTTGGCGCCGCGCCGCAGAACGGCCGCGCCTTGCGGCACCCAGCCCAGCAGGGTCGCCGAGACAACCAGGGCGCCCGAGGTGGTGACCGTGTCGCCGCCCAGAAGATTGACGCCGTAGGCCTGGCCGTCCTCGGCCAGTCCGCGGGCGAAGGTTTCGCGGTCCTCGACCGTCGTGCCCGAAGGCCAGCCGACGGCCAGGAAGTAGCCGTAGGGCTCGGCGCCCTTGGCGGCGAGGTCGGACAGATTGGTGCGCAGCAGGCGCCGGGCGACGATGTCGAGATCCTCGCCGGCCAGGAAGTGCACGCCCGCGACCATGGCGTCCTTGGTGATCACCAGGTCATAGCCGGGGCGCGAGGGCAGCACCGCGGCGTCGTCGAGCAGGTCGAGCGCGACGGGATCGCCGTTGGTCAGTGGACGCAGGTGGGTCGCGATCAGCTCGAACTCGTCCGGCCCCGACGGCGCGGCCGCCGGAGGGACGTCGTCGAACCACGACTCGTCGTCCTCCGCCGCCGGCGCTACGGCCGGGGCGGGATCGTCGAACCAGTCGTCGTCAGACTCGGGCGTCACGCGCGATGGCGTCCAGGGCGCCGTTGATGAAGCCGGCTTCCGGCCCCTCGAAGAACGACTTGGCGATCTCGACGTACTCGTCGATCACCACCTCGGTCGGAACGTCCGGGCGGTTCATCAGCTCGTAGGCGCCGGCGCGCAGCACGGCGCGGGCGGTGGCGTCCAGGCGCTCGAGCTTCCAGCCCGAGGCCAGGCGGCGCACGATGGCCGGGTCGATGATCGCCTGCTTGGAGACGACGCCCTTCACCAGGTCGGCGAAGAAGGTCTCGTCGGCCTGGGCCAGCTGGGCGCCTTCGGTGTCCTCGACGGCCCGATCGAAGCGGTGCTCGGAGAATTCGCGGACCACGGCGTCGACGCCGGCGCCGGAGACTTCCATCTGGTAGAGGGCCTGCACGGCCGCCAGACGCGAGACGGAACGGGGCTGGATGCGCTTGCTCATCGCGCTTGTCCCGACAGCTGACGCTTCAAACCCACGATCTCCAGGCATTCCCGAGCGGCTTGGCCCCCGCGGTCGCCCTGCGAGAGGCGCGCGCGATTCCAGGCCTGATCCTCGTCATCAACCGTCAACACGCCGTAACCAATGGCCAACCTTTTTCCGACCGCCAGGTCCTGCAGGCCGCGGGCGGTCTCGTTGGACACGATCTCGAAGTGGTAGGTCTCGCCGCGCACGACGGCGCCGAGGGCGATATAGCCGTCGTAGCGCACGCCCGACGGGCCCTTGCCGGCCTCTTCGGCGATGGCGATGGCGGCCGGGATCTGCAAGGCGTCAGAAACGGTGACGACCTCGTACTCCGCGCCTTGGGCCTCGATCGCCTGCACGGCGCCGGCCAGCAGCGCGTCGGAAAGGCCCGAATAACGGCGCCCCTCGACGATCAGCAGACGAATCCTGTCTTCCACCATATGCCTCTGAACTCCTGGGCGGACGGGAGGCCTCGCTGGGCCGTCACACGCCGACCCGAAAAAACGAATCGTAGGATGCGCCTATAGCTCGTCTTCGGCGACGTCGCTCAAGCCTTCTTCGCCCAAAAACTTCGCGAAATCACTGGTCTCCCGGAAATCGCGATAAACCGAGGCGTAGCGGACATAGGCCACGTCATCGAGCGACTTCAGGGCCTTCATGACCATTTCGCCGACGACCGACGACTGAAGCTCGGTCTCGCCCTGGCTTTCCAGCTGGCGGACGATGCCGTTGACCATCCGCTCGACCCGTTCGCCCTCGATGGGCCGCTTGCGGGTGGCCAGCGAGATCGAGCGCATCAGCTTGTCTCTGTCGAACGGCGAGCGACGGCCCGACCGCTTGACGATGATCAGTTCACGAAGCTGGACGCGTTCGAAGGTCGTGAACCGACCGCCGCACTCCGGACAGAGGCGGCGGCGGCGGATGGCCGCCCCGTCTTCCGACGGGCGGCTGTCCTTCACCTGGCTTTCGGCGTGGCCGCAGAATGGGCAGCGCATGATCTTGGGCCCTCCCCTGCGGCCTTAGCCCATTAGTTGTAGATCGGGAACCGAGCCGTCAAGGCCAGCACTTCCTCGCGCACCTTGGCCTCGACCGCGGCGTTGCCTTCCGGACCGTTGGCGGCCAGGCCGTTGACGACCTCGCCGATGAGCTCGCCCACGCGGGTGAACTCGGCTTCCTTGAAGCCGCGGGTGGTGCCGGCCGGCGTGCCCAGGCGGATGCCCGAGGTGATCGTGAACGGCGCGGTGTCGAACGGCACGCCGTTCTTGTTGCAGGTCATGTGGGCGCGCTCGAGGCTGTGCTCGGCGTCGCGGCCGGTCACGCCCTTGGGACGCAGGTCAACCAGCATCAGGTGGCTGTCGGTGCCGCCCGAGACGATGTTGACGCCCGACTTGCCCAGCGCGTCGGCCAGGGCCTTGGCGTTGGCGATGATCTGGCGGGCGTAGTCCTTGAAGGCCGGCTGCAGGGCTTCCCCGAACGCCACGGCCTTGGCGGCGATGACGTGCTCCAGCGGGCCGCCTTGCAGGCCGGGGAACACGGCCGAATTGACCTTCTTGATGGTGGCTTCGTCGTTGGTCAGCACCATGCCGCCGCGCGGGCCGCGCAGGGTCTTGTGGGTGGTGGTGGTGACGACGTGGGCGTGCGGGACGGGATTGGGGAACACGCCGCCGGCCACCAGGCCAGCGAAGTGGGCCATGTCGACCATCAGGTAGGCGCCGACGCTGTCGGCGATCTCGCGGAAGCGGGCGAAGTCGATCTCGCGGCTATAGGCGCTGCCGCCTGCGATGATCAGCTTGGGCTTTTCGCGCTGGGCGACCTCGGCGACGTTGTCGTAGTCGATCAGCTGGTCCTGCTGGCGCACGGTGTAGGACACCGGCTTGAACCACTTGCCCGACTGGTTGGCGGGCGAGCCGTGGGTCAGGTGGCCGCCGGCGGCCAGGTCCATGCCCAAGAACGCATCACCCGGCTGCAAGAGGGCCATGAACACCGACTGGTTGGCCTGCGAGCCCGAGTGCGGCTGGACGTTGGCGAAGGCCGCGCCGAACAGCTGCTTGGCGCGTTCGATGGCGATGGTCTCGATCTCGTCGACCCATTCGCAGCCGCCGTAGTAGCGCTTGCCCGGATAGCCTTCGGCGTACTTGTTGGTCAGGATGGAGCCCTGGGCTTCGAGCACCGCCTTCGAGACGATGTTTTCCGAGGCGATCAGCTCGATCTGGTTCTGCTGACGCCCCAGCTCCCGACCAATGCGATCGAAGATGTCGCGGTCGGCGGTCGCAAGATCGGCGCCGAAGAACTTGGTCAGGTCGGTGGAGGTCGTCATCGGCAGCTCCTTGGGGCGGGCGGCTGGGCTTTGGGCGGCGCGCTCCCGCGAGCGGGAGTCGACGGCGCTCTCTTTAGCGTCCTTCGCGCCGCGATCAATGACGGAACCGCGACGATAACCATGCGTTGGTGACGAACCTCGGCGGGGTGTTGCCGCCGCGCCGAGCGTTTTTGAGTGCAAACGAACAGAACGGGCGGGATGCGTATGGCGGCTTCACACGACGAAACGGGGTCGGATTTCTCGGACGACACCGAACTGCTGGCGCTGAGCGCGAGCATCGTCGCGGCCTATGTCGGCCAGAACAAGATTTCTCAGACAGCCGTCCCCGACCTGATCCGCACCGTGCACGGAGCCCTGGTGGGCCTGCATGGCGAGCCGGCCGCCGCCAAGCCGGCCGAGAAGCAAAAGCCCGCCGTGCCCGTCTCGCGCTCGGTGCAGCACGACTACATCGTCTGCCTCGAAGACGGGAAGAAGCTGAAGATGCTCAAGCGCTACCTGCGCTCGCACTACGACATGAGCCCCGAGGACTACCGCCGCAAATGGGGCCTGCCGTCGGACTATCCGATGGTCGCTCCGGCCTACGCCGCGCGACGCTCGGACTTCGCCAAGCAGATCGGCCTGGGCAAGGGCGTGCGCCGAAGGGCCTAGAGGCTTCCTTCTTCATTCCTTCCTGCCCCAGTGGTCGTCATCTCGGCCGAAGCGCAGCGGAGAGCCGGGACCCAGGCGCCGCCGCACGGAGTCGGCGACCTCTGAAGAGGCTGTTGCAAGCGCGGCCTCCAGTCCCCCCGGGTCCCGGATAAGCCCCGCGGGCTTTCCGGGATGACGAGTTTTGGGGGCATGGGTGTGAAGCCCGAAGCCTCACGCCGCCGAAAAGATGTCGCGTTTCTTGAAGCCGGCGGTCATGAACCGGCCCATGGCCTTGGGCATGGTCAGCCAGCGCACCGGCGCGGCCGTGGCCTCGCCCTTCAGCACGCCGTCGGCGATGAACGGCGCCACCGTCTCCACGCGATCGCCGAGGATGTTGTAGAGCTTCATCGACTTGGCGCGGTCGGCGTCCGAGGCGTCGCGCATCTCCGACTGCAAGAGGTCGGTGGCGACGATGCCGGGGCTGATCGTCCCCATGCGCACCTTGGTGCCGTCCAGCTCCTTGCCCATCGACTTGGTGAAGTAGGTCACCGCCCGCTTGGTGGCGCCATAGAGCGTCAGGCCCGAGGCGGTCATGCCGTCGCTGCCGAAGCCCTCGAAATTGTAGATTGCCCCGCCGCCGGGCTGGGCCAGCATGCGGATCATGGCCAGCTTAGAGGCCTTGATGACGCCCAGCAGGTTGGTGGCGACCACCGCGTCGATCTCGGCCTCCTCGACCTGGTCGAGACGCACGCGCGGCGAAACCGAGCCGGCGTTGTTGATCCAGATGTCGACCGAGCCGAACCGCTCGACGGCCGTGTTCCACAGCGCTTCCAGGTCGGCCACCTTGCTGACGTCGCAGGCCTGGGCGGCGACCGCGCCGCCGGTGGCTTCCAGCTTGGCCAGGGCCTCGGCGAGAACCGCCGGATTGCGCCCCGAGATCACGACCTGGCAGCCGCGCTCCAGGAAGGCTTCCGCCAGGCCGAAGCCGATGCCGCGGCTGCTGCCGGTGATCACGATGGTCTTCACGGGGCGACTCTCCTGCGCACGAGGCGCCATCCAGCCCCAAGCGACCGCCGCGCGCAGCGGCGAAGTGGCGGGAAACCGCCACGCGGAGAGGCTTTAGCCCGTCCCTGCCCGCTCCAGCCAGTCCCTTGCCTCGGTCCGCGCCCAGGCGATCTCCGGTCCGATGTCGAACCGCGCGTCTTCGTCGGCCAGCGACAGCAGATCCTCGGCCTCGTCGAGAGCGGAAAGGTCGTGGGCGGGATCGCCCAGATAGGCGCCTGGCAATTCGTGCTGGTGGAAAGCGATGTCGGCCAGGATCGCGCGGACCAGGTCCACCCGGGCCGGCACGCACAGCGGATCGCGAGCCAGGGCCTGGCGAAGGAACGGCGCCGGCGGCGCGTGCCAGGTCGCGCCCCCGCTCGACAGCCGGGCCAGCCAGACCAACGGCCAGGGATCGGCCGGCTTCGCGGCGACCCACTCTTCCAGGGCCGGGCGGACCAGCAGGCGAAACAGCGGGACGGGCAGCACGGCCTCGGGCTGCCCCCGATAGGCCAGGCGCTTCTCGCCGATCCAGGCGGCGAAGGCCACGCGGTCAGCCAGCGGCCAGCTCACCGCCTCGGCGACGAACGTGTCGAGCGCTTCCAGCGCCTCGCGGCGAAGCCCCTGGTGGCGAAGACGGAAATAGTCGGCCGCGCCCGACCAGCCTGGATGCTCGGACGCATCCTCGGCCAGTTCGCGCAGATAACCGAGATCGAAACCCAAGACGGGTGCTTTAGGCCGCGTGGCCGCCCATGCGGGCGACATTGCAGTGGGCCCAGAGCTTTTCCATCGCCCCGACCAGCTTGCGCATCATGTCGTCGGTGTGGAACGGCGTGGGCGTGAAGCGCAGGCGCTCGGTGCCGCGCGGCACGGTCGGATAGTTGATCGGCTGCACGTAGACGCCGTGGTCGGCCAGCAGCATGTCGCTGATCAGCTTGGTGTGGATCGGATCGCCGACCAGCACCGGCACGATGTGGCTGTCGTTTTCCATCACCGGCAGGCCGGCGTCCTGGAACATCTTCTTCAAGGTGGCGGCGCGCTCCTGGTGGGCGTCGCGCACTTCCGGGTGCTGCTTGAGCCACTTCACGCTGGCCAGGGCCCCGGCGGTCAGGGCCGGCGGCAGCGAGGTGGTGAAGATGAAGCCCGAGGCCATCAGGCGCACGGCGTCGATCACCTCGGCGTCGCCGGTGATGTAGCCGCCCATGACGCCGAACGCCTTCCCCAGCGTGCCCTCGATGATGTCGATCTGGTCCATCACGCCATCGCGCTCGGCGACGCCGCCGCCGCGCGGGCCGTACATGCCCACCGCGTGGACCTCGTCCAGATAGGTCATGGCGCCATACTTCTTGGCGAGGGCCGCCGTGGCGCCGATGTCGGCGATGTCGCCGTCCATCGAATAGACGCTCTCGAAGGCCACCAGCTTGGGCGCATCGGCCGGAGCGGCCGCCAGCAGTTCTTCCAGGTGCGCCAGGTCGTTGTGGCGGAAGATGTGACGCGGACCGCCGCCGTTGCGGATGCCGGCGATCATCGAGGCGTGGTTCTGGGCGTCGGAGAAGATGATCAGGCCCGGCAGGATCTTCTGCAGGACGCTGAGCGTGGCTTCGTTGGAGACGTAGCCCGAGGTGAACAGCAGTGCGGCTTCCTTGCCGTGCAGGTCGGCCAGCTCGGCTTCCAGCTCCACGTGGTGGTGGTTGGTGCCCGAGATGTTGCGGGTGCCGCCCGAGCCCGAGCCGTGGTCGTCGATCGCCTGGTGCATGGCGTCCAGCACGACGGGGTTTTGGCCCTGGCCGAGATAGTCGTTCGAGCACCAGACCACGACTTCGCTCTCGCCGCCGTCGGCGCGCGTCCAGGTGGCGCGCGGGAAGGCGCCGCGATGGCGCTTCAGGTCGGCGAAGACCCGATAGCGACCCTCGTCGCGGATCTGGGAGACAGCGGCGGTGAACGCGGCTTTGTAGTCCATGCTGGTCTCTACCCGCCGAGCCGAAGCTAGGCGGTCCTTCTCTTCTTGCACGGCTTTTCGCACCACGCAGGCATAGTGTCCACCTAAGGGCCTCTACCTACAAATTGGAATTGGGCGTGGTGTCGCATCGATTGGTTCTATAATCGCAGATCGCAACCCTGCCTTGTTCAAACCAGCTCAGCAATACGCCCGCGCAGCATCTGCAGGACGGCGGAAAAGTCCTTGCCGCCGAAGCCGTTGGCGTCGAACAGCGCATACAGCGCCTCGGCCTGCGCCCCCATCGGCGTGCTGGCGCCGGCGCGCGCGGCCGCCTCCTGCGCCAGCTTCAGGTCCTTGAGCATCATGGCCGTGGCGAATCCGCCCTCGTAGCCGCGATCGGCCGGCGTGCTGGGCCCCACCCCCGGAACCGGGCAGTAGGTCGAAACCGACCAGCACTGGCCCGACGACTGGCTGGCGATCTCGAAGAAGCGGTCGGCGGCCAGGCCCAGCTTCTCGGCCAGGGCGAAGGCCTCGCAGGTTCCCAGCATCGACACGCCCAGCAGCATGTTGTTGCAGATCTTCGCCGCCTGCCCCGCGCCGTGGCCGCCGGCGTGGATGACCGCCCGGGCCATCGGCTTCAGCGCCGCCTCAACGGCGGCGAAATCGGCGTCGTCGCAGCCGACCATGAAGGCCAGGCTGCCAGCCTCGGCGGCCATGATGCCGCCCGACACCGGCGCGTCGGCGAAGCGGAAACCCGCCGCCCCGGCCTGCTGCGCCACCGCGCGGGCGCTGTCGACGTCGATGGTGGAGCAGTCGATCAGCAGGGCCGACTTCGACGCATTGGCCAGCACCTGCTCGCCATAGACCGAGCGGACGTGCGGCCCCGCCGGCAGCATGGTGATGACGATCTCGGCGCCCTTCACCGCCTCGGCCACCGACGCGGCGGCGACGCAGCCCGCGCCGACCGCCTTTTCCAGCGCCTTGGCCGAAAGGTCGAAGGCCGCCACGTCGTGGCCGGCCCTGGCCTGGTTGGCGGCCATGCCGCCGCCCATGTTGCCCAGGCCGATGAAGGCGATCCTGGTCATCGTTACGCTCCCTAAATGCGAACCGCGCCTACGTGGGCGCGGTCCTTGTCGTTGTCGTCCGCGCGAGCGGGGCGCCTAGCGCGCCCCGGCCGGCTTGCGGAACTTGTAGATGAACTGGTCGGTCTTGCCGCGGATCGACGGGTCGAAGACCGAGACGTTGCGCTTGTCGGCGGCGTCGCGCAGCACGCGGCTTTCGCCTTCGAACACGAAGCCGGCGGCTGTGACCTCGGCCTTCACGGTCTCGGGGTCGATGCGGTGCAGCTTCTCGGCGTCGCGCAGGCCCGACCCCGGTTGGGCCGAGTGGTCGAGCACCAGATAGACGCCGCCCGGCTTCAGCGACTGGAAGACCTTGCGGTTGACCACCGCCATGTCGGGCCTGCCCATCAGCGGGGTGTGCATGTCGTGGTAGTTCTGGGCGGTGAACACCAGGTCCAGCTTCTCCGGCGCGCCGAAGTTGGGCAGCAGGTTCAGGACCACCGAGACGTTCTTGTAGGCGGGGTCGGCGGCGATGGCGTTCACGGCCGGCTCGCGATTGGCCAGCTTGGTCAGCTCGTCGGGCACGTAGGCGTAGACGTGGCCGCGCGGGCCGACGGCCTTCGACAGGATGCGGGTGAAGTAGCCGGTGCCGGGAATCAGGTCGGCGACCTTGGCGCCGCTGCGCACGCCGGCGAAGGCCAGCACCTGGGCCGGCAGGCGGTCGGCGTCGCGCCTGGTGTCGACTTCGGGACGCAGCGGATTGTCGACCGCGGCGATGATGTTGGCCGGGATGGAGACCGGGGCGTCGGCGGGCGGCGGCGGCGGCGGCTCGGCGGGCCCCATCGGGGTCGTGACGCACGCGGTCACGGCGAGCGCGGCGACGAGGCTGAGAAGCGGCTTACGCATGGTCTTCCTTCCGGCGGACTTTCTTCTTTGTCCGGCGGCAAGCTAGCGAGGCCGGGCGACGGCTTCAATGCCGCTACGGCAGAACGCTGTCAGGCGTCCGACGCATGTCGGAGGACCGAACGCCTTTTAGGCGTCCGCCAGGGGCGTCCACTCTTCTTCCGGCGGGAGGGGCGCGAAGATCGCCTGGATATCGGCGTCATCCACGGCCTCGATGCTCGGCGGGTCCCAGCGGGGCGCGTTGTCCTTGTCGACGATCACCGCGCGCACGCCCTCGATGAAGTCATGGCGGCGCACGACGCGCGAGCCGATCCGATACTCCAAGGCCATGTTGTCGGCGAAGTCGGTCATGGCCTCGCCGCGCTTCAGCTGCTCGAAGGCGACCTTCAGGGTCTGGGGCGACTTGGTCTTCAGCACGGCCAGCTGGGCCTTGCCCCAGTCGCAGGAGTCAGCCTCCAGGAACTCGAAGATCTGCTCGACGCTCTCGCCGACGAACAGGCGGTTGAGATCCTGTTCGAAGCCGACCAGCGGCGCCTTGCCGGCGTCGGCGCGATACATGCGCAGGGTCTCGTCGATGCGGCGATGGTCAGCCAGGATCGCCTTCTTCAGCCCTTCGACCGCGCCGAACTCGACGAAGTGGGTGGCGATGCCCAGACGCATGCAGTCCGAGCCCTTGATGCGCGCGCCGGTCAGGGCCAGCCACAGGCCCGCCTTGCCCGGCAGCCGCGGCAGATACCAGCCGCCGCCGACGTCGGGGAACAGGCCGATGCCGGTCTCGGGCATGGCGAAGGTCGTGCGCTCGGTGGCGATCCGGTAGTGGGCGGGCATCGAGATGCCGACGCCGCCGCCCATCACCACGCCGTCCATGATCGCCACGATCGGCCGGTCATAGTGGAACAGCAGGTGGTTCAGCCGGTATTCTGTGTGGAAGAACTTCCGCGCCTCGACGCCGTCGCCCGCCCCGCTCTCGGCCAGCATTCGGATGTCGCCGCCGGCGCAGAAGCCGCGCTCGCCCGAGTGGTCGATCATGACCATGTCGATCTCGGGATCGGCCTGCCACGCCAGCAGGGTTTCGATCATGGTCTCGCACATGGACAGCGTCAGGGCGTGCAGCGCCTTGGGCCGGTTCAGGGTGATCCGGCCGACGTTCTTCTTGACGCTGACGAGGACTTCGCGGGCTTCGGTCATCTGGGTTCTCAGGCGAATTCGGGATCTTCGACCGGGGCGCAGTCGAAGCGGTCGATCTGGCCGGCCAGCAGGCGGTAGACCGCGTCCTGCGGAACCTCCTGGGCCAGGGTGTCGGCGCGCGACAGGCCGGCATAGGCGCCGCGCAGCAGGCGGCCGGCGACACCATGGCTGACCACGATCAGGCGGCGCTGGCCTTCCGGGGCCTGTTCGGCCAGCCAGCCGGCGACGCGGGCGGTGACGTCCTCGAAGGTCTCGCCGCCCGGCGCGCGGAAAGCCCATTCGTAGCTGGCGAACAGCTCGGGATTGTCGCGGCGGATGTCCTCGCGCAGGCGGCCCGACCATTCGCCGACGCTGATCTCCAGCAGACGGTCGTCGAAGCTCAGCGGCAGGCCCGTGCGCTCGGCGATGGCCTCCGCGGTATGGCGCGCGCGGCGCAGCGGACTGGCGACGATCCGCCAGGCGTCGGACGGCTCGCGCGCGATCAGGTCGGCCAGCAGGTCGCCCATGGCCCGCGCCTGGGCGCGGCCCAAGGCGGTCAGGTCGGACTCGGTCTGCCCCTGGAAGCGTCCCTCGCGGTTGAACTGCGTCTGGCCGTGGCGGCAAAGATAGATCATGCGGTCGTCGCCCTCAGGTCGAAGCACTCGATGCCAGCGTTGGCGGCCGCCTTTAGCAGGGCGTCGTCCCGCGAGGCCAGCGGCCAGTCGTGCTGCGCCGCCAGAGCTAGGTAGGCTGCATCGAAAAGGCTGAGCTTGGCGTCCCGCGCCAGGATGGCGAGCCCATCGACACCGAAGGCCGGTTCGCTGAAGCGCACCGATAGATCCTCGTAGATCGTGACCGCCTTTTCATACTCGTCGTCGACCAGGACCCCGCGACGAGCCAACGTCAAAAGTACGTTACGCAACTCCCATTCAAAGATACTGGGGGCTTCGAAGATCAGGGCGTTGCTTTCCGCCAACAGAGCTCGCGCCGCAGGCGTAGCCTGTGTCGGAAGCAGCCAAGCCAAGGCCGCCGAAGCATCCAGAACGACCTGCCTCACCGGCGAGCGTCTTCTTTCAATTGCTCCCAAGTCAAATTCTCGGCGTCAGGGTTTGCAGCGGCTATCCGTTCACGCAACGCCTTGAAGCGCTCCACCAGTTCGGCGGCCGAAGCGCGACGCGGCGTGGTCGCCGCTTCCTCCGCCGGCGACAGCTTGGCCACCGGCCGTCCGTTGCGGGTGATGAGCACGGCTTCGCCCCCCTTCTCGACGGCGTCGAGCAGAGCCGACAGGTGGGTCTTGGCTTCCAGGACGCCGACTTCGCGCATGACGGGCTCCAATCTGACCAGTCTGGTCAGATTATCACGATCCTACTGCCGGAACATCTCGCGGGCGATGATGACGCGCATGATCTCGTTGGTGCCTTCCAGGATCTGGTGGACGCGCAGGTCGCGAACGATGCGCTCCAGCGGGTAGTCCTGCAGGTAGCCGTAGCCGCCGTGCAGCTGCAAGGCGTCGTTGGCCACCTGGAAGCCGGCGTCGGTGGCGAAGCGCTTGGCCATGGCGCACAGCTTGGTGGCCTGAGGATCCCTATTGTCGAGCGCGTGGGCGGCGCGGCGCACCATCAGGCGGGCGGCCTCCAGCTCGGTGGCCATGTCGGCCAGCTTGAACTGCAACGCCTGGAAGTCCTTCAACGGCCGACCGAACTGGTTGCGGGTCTCCAGATAGGCCTTGGCGGTGTCGAGGGCGAACTGCGCGCCGCCCAGCGAACACGAGGCGATGTTCAGGCGCCCGCCGTCGAGGCCCATCATGGCGAAGCGGAAGCCCTCGCCCTCCTGGCCGATGCGGTTTTCGACGGGCACGCGGCAGTCGTCGAAATTGACCTGGGCCGTGGGCTGGGCGTTCCAGCCCATCTTGCGCTCGTTGGCTCCAAACGAGAGACCCGCCGCCCCCTTCTCGACCACGAAGGCCGACACGCCCTTGGGCCCGTCGCCGCCCGTGCGGGCCATGACCACATAGACGTCCGACACGCCGCCGCCGGAGATGAAGGCCTTGCCGCCGTTCAGCACGTAGTGGTCGCCGTCCAGCCGCGCGGTCGTGCGCATGCCCGCCGCGTCCGAACCCGAGCCCGGCTCGGTCAGGCAATAGCTGGCGATCAGCTCCATGGTGGTCAGGCGCGGCAGGTAGCGTTGACGCAAGCTCTCCGAGCCGAAGCGGTCGATCATCCACGAGGCCATGTTGTGGATGGTCAGGTAGGCCGCGACCGGCACGTCGCCGTAGCTGAGGGCCTCGAAGATGATCGAGGCGTCGAGGCGCGACAGTCCGCTGCCGCCGACGTCGTCATTGACGTAGATGCCCGCGAATCCAAGGCCGGCGGCCTCGTGCAGGACGTCGACGGGGAAGTGCTTGTGTTCGTCCCACTGCGCGGAATGCGGGGCAAGCCGTTCCGCGGCGAAGCCCGAGGCCATATCTTGAATGGCGCGTTGATCATCGTTCAGCGCGAAATCCATGCGCCACTTCCTCCCATGCGGGGCATATCCGCCCTCACCTTCTTGACCGCTGACCTGCCCTGAGCAGCCAAGTGTGTCAATCATATCTCAGTTGGCGAATTTGAATGCGGCGCCGCAGCGAAATCGGGTGCGAAAGGTCGCACCTCCCTTGATCCGACACCTCGTCGGTATCAGATCACGCCCATCGGAGGCGTCGTCTCGGTTCCCATGTCTAAGTTCATTACCGCTCTGGCCGCGGTCGCGGCCCTGTTCACGTTCGTGTCCGCGCCGGCTCACGCCGAGAATCTCGGTGTGTGGCGCAACCCGAAGGACAACATCCGCCTGCACATCACCGACTGCGGTCCGAGCATGTGCGGTTGGGTCGTCTATGCCAGCCGCAAGGCCGAGGCCGACGCCAAGAAGAGCGGTTACGACACCCTGGTGGGCCAGCAGGTGCTGCGCGACTTCGCGCCCACCGGCAATGGAAACATGCGCGGCCGGGTTTTCGTTCCGACGCTGAAAGTGACCCTGAACGGGACCGCCGAGTTCATCGACGCCCGCACAATGCGCGCCAAGGGCTGCGTGCTGGGCGGACTGTTCTGCAAGTCGCAGGTCTGGACCCGCGTCGACGGCGGCGTCCAGCAGGTCCGCGTCACCAAGACCGGCGAATAGCCCCTTAAGGGCCTTAACGCCTTGCCTCGACCGGCGTCGCGCGCGAAACCCTTCGCATGACCGTTCCGCCGCTCGCCCCCTACCCCGCCACGCGCCTGCGCCGCCTGCGCCAAGCCGACTGGACCCGCCGTCTCGTGCGCGAGACGGAAGTCCGTCCGTCCGACCTGATCTGGTCGATGGTGGTGCACGAGGGCGAGGGCGCCGTCCCCGTGGCCTCGATGCCCGGCGTCGAGCGCCTGAGCGTCAAGGAAGCCGCCAAGGCCGCCGTCCGCGCCCGTGACCTGGGCATCCCCGCCATCGCCATCTTCCCGCACATCGACCCGTCGCGGAAGGACGCGACCGGCTCGATCGCCGCCGATCCCGACGGCGTCATCCCGCGCGCCGTCAAGGCCATGAAGGACGCCGCCCCCGAGGTCGGCATCATGTGCGACGTGGCGCTGGACCCCTTCACCGACCACGGCCACGACGGCGTGGTCGAGAACGGCAGGATCCTCAACGACGCCACCATCGAACGCTTGATCGAGCAGGGCCTGATGCAGGCCGCCGCGGGCGCCGATATTCTTGCGCCTTCCGACATGATGGACGGCCGCATCGGGCGCCTGCGTGGCGCGCTCGAAGGCGACGGCTTCCAGGACACGATGATCATGTCCTACGCCGCCAAGTACGCCTCGGCCTTCTACGGCCCCTACCGCGACGCCATCGGTTCGGCGAAACTCAGTGCGGGCCCCAAAGGTCAGGGATTGGGCGACAAGAAGACCTACCAGATGGATCCCTCCAACACCGAGGAAGCCATCCGCGAGGTCGCCCTCGACATCGCCGAGGGCGCCGACATGGTCATGGTCAAGCCGGGCCTGCCCTATCTCGACATCCTGCGCCGCCTGGTCGACGAGTTCCGCATGCCCACCTACGCCTTCCAGGTGTCGGGCGAGTACGCGATGATCAAGGCGGCCGGCGCCAACGGCTGGATCGACGAAGAGCGCGCGATCCTCGAAAGCCTGGCCGCCTTCAAGCGCGCCGGCGCGGCCGGGATCATCACCTACTTCGCCCCCTGGGCCGCCGAGAAGCTGGGCTGACATGGCCGCGCCGAGAACCGCCTTCGCACCAGGACGGTTCTACGGCGCGCCGACGATCGAGCGGCGGCTGCCGGGCGTGCGGCTGGCCCACCTGGCCGCCACCATGAGCGCCGAGCACGTCGACGAGCACAGCCACGACGACGCCCACTTCGTGCTGGCCACCCGCGGTCGCTACGAGACCACGGCCTGGGGCCCGGAAACCGAAGGCCCGGTCCTCGTCTACAATCCACCCGGCGTGGTCCATCGCGATCGGTTCGTCGAGACAGGCGGCTACTTCCTGGCCGTCAGCTTCGCCGCCGGCGACTGGCGGGCCCTGGCCGACGGCGGCGCGGCGATCGACGCCCTGCGCCTGACCGGCCCCGTCGCCCGCCGCGCGGCGCTGCGCCTCACCCGCTCGCTGCTCTCGGCCGACGCCGAGCCGCTCTCGCTGGAAGGCCTGAGCCTCGAACTCGCCGCAGAGGCCCTGGCGCCGCCTCGCGACGGCGATCGCCGGCCGCCCTGGCTGGACCTGGCCGAAACCTACCTGGCCGACGCCTTCGACCAGCCGATCGGCGTCGCCGATCTCGCCCGCGCCGCCGGGGTGCATCCGGTGCACCTGGCGCGCGGCTATCGCCGCTGGCTGGGCGCCGCGCCAGGCGAGAGGCTGCGCGCGCGGCGACTGGAACGCGCCGCCGACCTGCTGATGCGGGGCCGCCTGCCGATCGGCGAGATCGCCCTGGCGGCGGGCTTCTGCGACCAGAGCCACCTCAACAGGCAGTTCCGCCACGCCTATGGCGTGACGCCCGGTGAGTTCGCGCGCCTTTGCAGCCCCCGCCCCACCAGACGGCCCGATGTTTCAGACGTCCAAGACGAGGCTCCAGTCACGCCCTAGCTTGGCGGCGCACGCCGTCGGAGTCGCTTTCGTGAAACGCTTCCTGTTCGCCGCCGCCCTGGCCCTGGCGCCGCTGTCGATCGCCTCGGCCGCTTCCGACATGCCATCCGCCGCCCCCGCCGCCGAAGGCCTGTCGGCCTCCAAGCTCGAGGCCATGTCGACCGCCATCAAGGCGGGCCAGTTCCAGAAGATCACCAGCGTGCTGGTCGCCCGCCACGGCAAGCTGGTGTTCGAGGCCTACTACGACGACGGCAAGCCCGACGGCGGCATGGAGGCGAGACGCAACACCCGCTCGGTGACCAAGACCGTCACCGCCATGCTGGCCGGCGCGGCCATTGATCGCGGCGCGATCCCGAACGTCGATGCGCCCATAAAGCCATACTTGAAGGGACGCCCGCCCGCCGCCGCCCCTGATCCGCGCAAGGACAAGGTCACGGTCGAGGACCTGATGACCATGAGCTCGATCGCCGAATGCGACGACGACAACCAGTTCTCGCGCGGCAACGAAGAGCGGATGTACCTGATCGAGGACTGGGTCGGCTTCTATCTCGACCTGCCGGTGCGCGGCTTTCCCGACTGGGTGCAGAAGCCCGCCGACGCGCCTTACGGCCGCAGCTTCTCCTACTGCACGGCGGGGGTGACGACGCTGGGGGCGGTGGTCCAGGGCGCGGTCGGCAAGCCCCTGCCCGTCTTCGCCCGCGAGGCGCTGCTTGGTCCGCTGGGCATCGAGGGCGAGCGCTGGCAGGTCTCTCCCCTCGGCCTGGCGCAGGGCGGCGGCGGCCTTGGTCTGCGCAGCCGCGACCTGCTTAAGCTGGGCCAGCTCTATCTCGAAGGCGGCAAGTGGAACGGTCGGCAGGTGCTGCCGGCGTCCTTCGTCAAGGCCGCCACCTCACCACACGCCAACGCGCGGCCCGAGACCGACTACGGCTACCTGATCTGGCTACAGACCCTGGGCGGCCACAAGGCCTGGGCGATGAGCGGCACGGGCGGCAACAAGGTGGTGATCGTCCCCGATCTCGGAATCGTCGCGGTCATCACCACGGCGAACTTCGACGTCCGTCAGCCGCACGCCATCACCGAGCGGCTGCTGACCGAGCATATCCTGGCCGCCGTCGAGCCCTGAGGGCCCCGAATCCGCTAGTCTGGCGGGCATGAGCAAGGTCCTCGACATCGTCACCGCCGTCATCCACGACCAGGACGGCCGCATGCTGCTGGTGCGCAAGCGCGGCACGGCGATCTTCATGAAGCCGGGCGGCAAGCGCGACGGCGGCGAGGACGACCTGACCGCCCTGGCCCGCGAACTCGACGAGGAACTGGGCTGCCGGCTGGTCTCGGCGACCTTGCTGGGCCGGTTCTGCGCCCCCGCGGCCAACGAGGCCGGATTCACGGTGCAGTCGGCGACCTACCTGGCCGTGGTCGAGGGCGAGATCGCCGCCAGGGCCGAGATCGAGGAACTGGCCTGGATAGATCCGGCCGCGCCGCCGGCAGGCATGGCCCTGGCCCCGCTGCTGAAGGACGAGGTCATTCCCGCACTACTGGCTCTGGCCTGACAATCTGCAACCCGTGCTATAGGGCGGCCATGACGACGATCTACATCGACGCCGACGCCTGCCCCGTGAAGGACGAGACCTACAAGGTCGCGGCCCGCAACGGCCTGAAGACCTATGTCGTCTCCAACAGCTGGATCCGCGTACCCGCCACCCCCGCCATCGAACAGGTGGTGGTCGACGCCGGCCCCGACGTGGCCGACGACTGGATCGCCGAGCGCGCCGGACCGGGCGACGTGGTGGTGACCAACGACATTCCCCTGGCCGACCGCGTGCTGAAGGCCGGCGGCCAGGCGATCGCGCCCAACGGCCGGGTGTTCACCAACGACATGATCGGCGCCGCTCTCGCCTCGCGCTCGATCGGCGAGCACCTGCGTTCCATGGGCGAAGTCACCAGCGGCCCCAAGGCCTTCGGCCCTCAGGACCGCAGCAAGTTCCTCCAGGCGCTCGACCAGGCCGTGGTCAAGGCAAGGCGCGTGATCGTCCGATGATCGAGATCACCTCCTGGCTGCGCATCGACGAGGATGAACTGGTCGAGAAGGCCGCCCGCGCCTCGGGCCCTGGCGGCCAGCACGTCAACAAGACCTCGACGGCGATCGAACTGCGGTTCGACGTCGCCAACTCTCCGTCCCTGACCGACGACATCAAGGCCCGCCTCACCGCGCTGGGCGGCAGCCGCATGACCCAGGAAGGCGTGCTGGTGCTGTTCGCCCAGGGCCATCGCTCGCAGGAACTGAACCGCCAGGACGCCCGCGAACGGCTGGTCGAGCTGATCCGGCGCGCGACCGAGAAGCCCAAGCCTCGCCGCCCGACCAAGCCGACCTATTCCAGCAAGCTCAAGCGACTGGAGACCAAGACGAAGCGATCAGGCGTGAAGTCCATGCGCGGCCGCGTCCGTCACGACGACTGACCGCGCCGAAGTCAGCTAGTCCGGGAGGACGACGCCGACGCCCAGACGGGCGCCGTCGGCCTGCTGCTGAACCACGAAGACCCCCTCGCCCTGGTTCAGCTGGGTGAGCTGGCCGCCCTCGATGGTTCCGAAAAGATTGGCCAGAACGATGTCGGCCGAGCCCTGCCCGCCGTCCTGGACCATCGCGTCCCAGCCCATCATCCGATAGGTGGCGCCGCCTGCCTGCACGGCGAAGCCCGTGCCGCCATCGGCATAGGACTGGATGTGCTCGGCGACCTGTTTGACGTTCACGTGGTGAAGCTCCCCTCGCGCGGCCCCTAGCAGCCGCAGAACTCCACCTTAGGGCGCAAGCCCCTTAATCGGAGATTGCGCCTTGGGCGTCGTCGAGGCTTTTTCAGGCCAGACGCGGAATCGGCGGCCCGAAAGAGAGGATCTCGTCCTTCCAGTCGGGCTCGGGGATCAGGCCGCCCAGCATCTTCTTCAGATAGAAGGCCAGGGCCGACTGCTCGTCCGCGCTCAGTTCGGAGCAGGCTTCCTGGTGCAGCGGCGTCAGCTCGTCTCGGATCCGTTGCAGCAGCGCCGCCCCGGCGTCCGTGAGACGCACGACCACCTTGCGGCGATCGTTCGGCGCCCCGCCGCGCTCGACCAGGCCATCGCGGATCAGCCCGTCGATCGACCGGGTAAGGGTCGTGCGGTCGGCCGCCGAAAGCTTGGAAAGCCGCGTCATCGAACACTCGCCGAACCGGGCCAGCGACAACATCGCCACCCACTTCGGAAACGACAGACCGTGTCGCGCAACATGGTCGGCGGCCATAGCCCGCCGATGTTGCTCGGTCTGGTACATCAAATAGCTCAAATAGCTGGGCAGGGGCATGGATTGCCCCTCCCTCAAGTCATGCTCAGGCATGGTGTCCCCCCGCGCCGTGCGCCTTGATCTCACAACCTCTGCTGTCGCGCAATCGCCACGAGGCCCCTAGCCCGCATAGCGTTCACCATGTCGCGAAACGCCTGTCTCGTCCGCACGTTCCGCAGGCGAGAAAGACCCCTCACGCGCGAACATCAGCGGCGGGGCGGAGACGGCGCGGCGGGAGGAGCCGGCGGAGCCGGCGGGGCGGGCATGCCGCGCATGACGGTGATGCGCTTGACGCGACCCGTGCAGCTCTTGAGCGACAGGCCCTGCGGCAGGCGAGCCTCGCCGCAGGCTTCGTCCAGCTGGTCCTGGGTCAGGCCGCGCGCGCCGCTGAGGTCGACGCCCTGGAAGCGCACGCCCGTGAAATCCGCGCCCTTGAAATCGGCGCCGGCGAAGCTGCCGCCGCGCAGGTGCGAAGCCGTCAGCGAGGCGTTGCGGAACTGGGCGCGGTCGAACCGGCCGCCGCTGAGGTTGGAGCCGTTGATCTCGGCGTTCGAGAAGTCGGCCCCGCGGGCGTTCACCGACGACAGGTTGGAGCCGTTCAGCTCGGAATTGGCCAGCCGGGCGTCGATCATGGTGGCGGCTTCCATGTTGACCCCATGCATCTCCGACGAGGTCATGTCAGCGCGCGACAGATTGGCGTTCTGGAAGTTGGCCCCGGCCGATTCCACACCCGACAGGCGGGCGCCGTTGAAGTTGGCCCCCTGGAAATTGGCGGCCCGCATCTCGGCGCCGCGCAGGTCGGCGCGGGTCAGGTCGGCCGCCGCGAAGTTGGAGCCGAAAAACACCGCGCCGCGCAGGTCGGCGCCGATCAGGTTGGCCTTGGCGAAGTTGGCGCCGGTGAACTTGGCGCCGGTCATCTTGCGGCCGGCCAGATCGCAGCTGACGCACACCCCGCCGAGAGACACCAGGCGCGCCACGTCCTTGTCCTCGATCGAGGCCTTGGCCTGGGCCTGGCCGGCCAGGGTCGTCAGACCCATGACCAGGGCGGCGGCGAGTGTCATGCCCATGCGGGCCATCGGCGGTCTCCGTGCGGTCGATAAGCGACCTTGCTTGGTAACGGTTTGAGCCCCGCACCGCCGCTAGACCACTTAAATCGCGGTAATGACGGGGATTCGTCATCCCCGTCGCCCGCCAAACACTTGTTGGCCTTAGCCTTCCAGCGCCCGCCGCGTCAAACCGCCACGCCCTCCCCGGCTAGTAGAAAGTCACGTCGTCGAGCTCGAACCACAGCTTGGCGCCGGCCGGACGCTCGCCCTCGACGCCGACCTGCAGGAGATCGGTTCCGGTGAAGGCGGCCTTTTCCCGCCCCGCCGGCTTGAAGGCCGTGAACGGCAGTTCGACGGTCTTCCACTGCGAGCCAGCCTCGACCTTGGTCGTCCAGCGGCCGGTCGCGCCCACCAGACTGACGACATAGGCGCCGCCATCGCCGCGCACGGCGAGCTTGAGACCCTTGAAGGCCGTGGCGTCGGTGGGAACCACCGAGCCGCGGGTCAGGGGCAGCAGCACGCCGGCCGAGGCGTCGTCCTTGGTGGCCATGCGAGCGCCGACGCTTAGAACCTTGCCGCCAGCTTCGCGCTCGATGACCTGCGACACCTCCAGGCTGCGGTCGCGGCCGCCGTCGAAGTCGTCCAGCCGCAGCGTGTCGAGGCTGGTGCGGCCGTCGGCGCGCTCGAAGTCGTCGACCAGGGCCTGGGCCTTCACCGCCGGCGGAGCGATGCGGTCGTTGGCGGCCGAGCGCTTGGCGCCCGGGCCGTAGGACAGCTTGCCGTCGATGAAGACGCGCTCGACCTTGCGGATGTCGGAAATGGTTTCCCATGGCTTGCCCGCAACCAGCACGAGGTCGGCGCGCTTGCCCGCCTCCAGCGTGCCGCGATCGGCCAGCTGGTTCATGGCCCTGGCGCTGCCGGCGGCGCCGACGATCAGGGCCTGGGTCGGCGTCAGGCCGGCCTGCACCAGAAGCTCCAGCTCGCGCAGGGTCGAGGAACCGTGCGGCGTGCCCGTCATGCCCGCATCGGTGCCCAGCGCCAGCGGCACGCCGGCGTCGAACAGCGCCTTGGCGTTGGAAAGGGCGTAGCCGAACTTCAGGCGGCTCTGGCGCGCGCGCGGGCTGTCGGGATCGGCCGGCGGCTTGGCGCCGGGCTTGACCGGTTCATAGACCGCCAGGGTCGGGGCGTAGAACAGGCCCGAGGCCTTGATGGAAGCGATCGTGTCCGCATCCAGCGGCGCATCCTGAAGGCTGTGGGCGATGACGTCGACGCCGCTGCTGGCCGCGACCTTGCCCTGCTCGACCGTCACCGTGTGGGTCAGGACCTTCAGCCCGTACTTGTGGGCGGTCTCGGTCAGGGCCTTCAGCGTCCAGGCGTCCATGGTGGTGTTGTCGGGCGCCGAGCCGTAGCGCCAGCCGTCGGTGAAGGCCTTGATGGCGTCGGGTTTGTAGGCGGCGATCGCCTCGACGGCGGCCCGAGCCCCTTCCGGCGTGTCGACCCAGCGGGTGGTCGCCTGGTCGGCCCAGTCGGCGCCATGGCCGCCCGGCGTGCTGATGCGGGCGACGAAGTTGACGTGGGGCGCGGTCAGGGTTCCGAGCCAGGCCCGGCGCGGCGCGAAGCTCTCTGGCTGCTGATGGAAGTCGTTCACCGAGGTGACGCCGGCGGCGACATAGGCGTCGGCGATCTTGGGCGTGACGTCGGGAACGCCGTTCGGGGTCCAATGGGTGTGGACGTCGAACAGGCCGGGGATCAGGGCCTCGCCCTTGGCGTCGACGATCGTCGCTCCCTTGGGCGCCTTGACCTTCGGGCCGACCGCCAGGATCCGCCCATTGTCGACCACCAGCGTCCCGCGATACGGCGCCGCGCCCGTGGCGTCGAAGATCTCGGCATTGACCACCGCCAGCGGCTGGGCGGCCGCCATGGCGGTCGAAAGCGCGGCGGCGCAGAGGCCGCCGAGCAGGATGCGGGCGCGGGTCATGGGCGGTCGTCCTCGTTCGAAACGGGCGCTTTCAGACGCGCCCGTTCTTCATGACGAACCAGGCGCGCAAAACCAGCAGTCCTCCCCGCCGATCGGCATGCCGGGCGGCAAGGTTTCCACCGCGCCGCTACGCGGAGCGGCCAGGGCCTTGCGATCGCCGGAGGTCAGCAGGCGCGAGATGCGGGCGGCCTGGTCGGCCTCCGCCCCCTGCCCCTTCCAGCCGGCCAGGGTCTTGGCGTAGCGCAGCAGGGCCGCGTCGACCTGGGCGGCGGCGGTGGGCGACAGGGTCTTGTCGTCGAGCACGGCGACGAGATCGCCGACCAGGCGCGCACGCACACGGCGGCGCAGCTCGCCGGTGCGCCCCTCGGCCTGCGGACCGCCGGGCGCCACGGCGGCCAGAAGGGCGTCGACCGTCTCGGTGACGTCCAACTGGCCCGCGTCGCGGCGCTTCTGTTCGACCAGACGATTCAGGCGCGCCGGGGTCAGCAGCAGCGACAGCGGCAGGTCGGCGGCGGTCTCGGCGGCCGTCGGCAGGTCGAACACCGACGCGCCCGAGGTCGGGAAGATCTCGATGGCGTAGGCCTTGTCGCGCGAGCCGGACATGCCCGACGACAGAAGAGACAGCAGCGGATCGGGCAGGTCCAGCGCCGCCGGATCCAGCGTGCGGACCAGGGCGGCCAGGGCCCGGCGCTGGTCGGGGGCCGGCGTGGCGGGCGCGGCCTCGCGACCATCGCCGACCACCGCATAGCCGTAGTCGACCCCGCCGACGAACTTCACCGCCGCTTCGACCTGGTAGCGATGGAAGAGGTAGATCGGCACAAGCGCCCGACGCAGGTCGGCGGCGGGCGAGCCGGCCGGCACGCTGTTCAGGCCGAAACGCGACAGGGCGATACGACGCACGGCCATGACGTTGTCGAGCTCGACCACCGGATCGGCGCCGTTGTCCCACAGCGCCCCGTACGGCTGAGCCGAGGCCGCGCCCCGGGCGTCGGCGTCGGAGACGTAGCGATAGCCCTTGGCCTGGGCGTCGCGGGCCAACTTGTCGAGGCGCGCGGCCTCGTCGCTTCCCGGCGCGCCCTCGGAGTAGAGCCAGTCGATGGCGAAGGCGTCCCACGCCCCCACGCCCTTGGCGTAGGCGTCCGAAAGGTCGAGGCGGTCGCCGTCTACCTTCACCAGCGGCGCGGGGTAGTCCATCACCGAGGCGCGGCCGTAAACGCTGCCGGCGAAATTGTGCGACAGGCCGATGGCGTGGCCGATCTCGTGGGCGGAAAGCTGGCGGATACGGTTCAGCGCGATCTGGATCGGATCATCCGGACCGCCCTTGCCCGTCTTGTCCGCGCCCAGCAGCCCTTCGAAGATCATCCGGTCCTGGCGGATGCGCAGCGAGCCCAGCTGGACCACGCCGCGCACGATCTCGCCGGTGCGCGGATCGACGACCGTCGTGCCGGTGGACCAGCCGCGCGTCTGGCGGTGGATCCAGTTCACGACGTTGTAGCGGGCGTCCATCGGATCGACGCCCTCGGGCAGCGACTCCACGCGGAAGGCGTCGATGTAGCCGGCGGCCTCGAAGGCCTGGTTCCACCAGCGCCCGCCCTCGACGAGTGCGCTTCGCACCGGCTCTGGCGCGCCACGGTCGACATAGAAGACGATCGGCTTCTTGACCGGCGACCTGGCCGCCGTCGGGTCGGTCTTCTCCAGGCGGAAGCGGCGCACCAGGCGCTGCACGGTCGGCTGGTCGAGACCGACGGCGTAGTCGGCGAACAGGACCTGGGCCGAAGTGCCGGTGCGCGGATCGAAGGCGCGTGGCGTGAAGCCCGGTCCCGGCAGGCGAATGAAGCTGTGATGGACGCCGAAGGTCACCGCCCGGGCGTCGGGAACGATGCCCGAGACCTCGCCGCCCGGATCGTCGGCCGTGAAGGTCTGGCGGGTCTCGAACTCGAGATTGTCGGGGAACACGCCGACATGACTAAGATCGACATAGCTGAGCGTCGGCGCGGCCTTGAAGCCGCCCTGCTTGGCGTCCTTCAGCGAGCCTGTGATGTTGAAGGCGTCGCGCAACAGGAAGCCGGCCAGGTCGACGCTGAAGCCGCCGTCGGGCGCCTCGCTCGCCACCTCGCCTGACCAGACGACCGAGCCGGGGAAGCTGTCGCGCACCGTGCGCTGCTCCTCGGCCGTGCCGCCGATGGCGCGGAAGCCGAAGTTCTCGAACTCGGCCAGCACGCGCTTGCCGACACGGCGGAAGACCAGCACCTGGGTGTCGCCGGTGGCGGCGCGGTCGAGCCCGACGGGCGTGGCGCCGAGACCGCCGCTGAGGCTAGGCTGATAGAGGAAGCGACCCGAGATCCCGTCGGCGTCCGGCGCCGGCAGCGTGACCAGCACCGCGCCCTTGGCCGCGTCGGTCCTGACCGGCAGCAGGCTGGCCGTGGTTGCGGGCGCGGCGGCGGCGGCCGGAGCCGTGGCGGCGATCGCCGGAGCGATGGACAGCGCCATGGCGGTCAACGCGCTCGCCATCGCCAGGGCGCGCAGCGACGCGCCGCCGAAGTCCGATTTCCTCATCTGCCCCTCCGATTCCCGCTCAAGTCGCGGCGGGCGACGGTTTCGCCCCGGGCCAGCGCAGGCAAGCCTCTTTTTGCTGGAACGGGCCTCAGCGGATCTCGCGGGCCAAGGCGCGGGCGACCAGTTCGCCGGCCTGCCTGCAACGATCCAGCGACGGGCGCCGGCTTTCGATCGGACGTGGCTCGGTCCTAAGGCGATCAGGCTGCGGCTGGGCGGAAAGCTGGATCATGAGCCGGCCGTGTCGAAAGCCCGCGCCTCGGCCTCGAACTCGGCCAGGGCCGCCTCGGCGGCGTCGGCCATCCGGCTCCAGCCGAGAAGGACGGCGTCGAGATCCGGCGTCGCGGCCTCGGGCGCGGCGAGCCCCGCCTCCAGGTCGTCGATCACCGCGTTCCAGTCGCCGCGCAGGCCCCGCACGCCGGCCACGGTCGCGGCCAATCCGGCCGCCGGGGCGACGATGTCATGCAGGGCGATCTCACGGCGGCTGCGCGGCGGGGGACTGAACGTCCATTGCTGCGCCGGCAGGCCCGTCTTCTCCCACAGGCGCAGCGGCGCGCCGGCCTGCACCTCGGCGACGTCGAGCGCGTGTCCCGGAAAGGCGATGTTCTCCAGCGTCGCGCCCTGGCGAGGCGGCGCCCGGAAGAGATCGGCGCCGGTCGGCAGGTCTTCCTGCCCGCCCACCCGAGGCGGCGGCCCCTCGCTGATCAGCGGGAAACCGAACGGCGTCGAGGCGTTGGCCAGCGTCCAAAGCTTGTCGTCGGCGGTGATGTGCAGGCGCAGCGACGGATCGGCGGCCGATCGAAGGCGATGGGCCGCTCGCGAGCGTCACGAG